>OGRO01003727.1_pt1 | contig 10664 bp, 6 predicted proteins | sample 1553451 | NCBI WGS metagenome assembly OGRO01 (sample SAMEA2580021, study PRJEB22360) | human gut metagenome
AATCGTCCTCGCGGTAGTCGCCGTTGTAGCAGGCGTCGAAGACCACGAAGCGGGCATTCGGGGCGATGGCTTCGACCTCTTCGAGGATGATGCCCGTGCGCAGGTCGGCGATCGAGTCGAGACGGAGCATTTCGGGCTCCTCGGCCCGGTTGTACCACGTGGAATCGAGTCCTTTCTCCGCGGCGCGTTTGGCGGCCGATTCCCGGCCGCTGCCGGGACGGCGGGCCAGTTCGCGCAGGCTGTGCTGCATCTCGGCGGCGGCATCTTCGGCCGATTCCACATAGGGCGTCCCCGAAAGGTACTGCCGGTGGGGCATTCCGTGTTCGTGGAAGACCATCATGTCCACGTCGTCGCGGCGGACCTCGCGGATGAGCGACTCCTTGACGAAGGGCTGCATCGAGTAACGCAGGAATTTGGCGTTGTGGGTGCGGCTGAACACGTCGCCGAACTGCTCGTCGAGCAGCTGCTGTTCATCGCGCCAGGCGATGAGCGAATTGGAGTAGGAGCCGTGGGCGTTCCTTCGGCCCGTGTTGGAGACGAACTGGTCGAAAGGCGTCGCGTCGCGGTGTTCGGCCACGGCTTTCTCCAGGTAACGGGCAATCTGTTTGTAGGGATCGCCGTAGGCTTTCTGCGCCTTGATGCGGCCCGAATAGATGTCGCAGGAGATGTACTGCGGCGAATCGGGCGACATTTCGTAATAATGAAACAGTCCCTGCGAGGGAGTGCCCTGCGGGACGAACTGCAAATCGAAATCGTCGTAAAAGCGGTCCGAAGGAACCGAGGTTTCGTGAAGCGGGTGGTCGCGTTCGTCCATTTTGAAGGCCGAGGTGAGGTGCTGCGCCTTGGTGATCATGGCGATGGGCACGTCGCCGATGAATACGCATCCCTCCAAAGCGTTTTCCGCATAAAGTTTGCGCAGGACGTCACGCACCTGTTCGGGCGTCGTCCAGTCGTGCGAAACGATGTAAACGGGCAGTCCTTCGGCTTCGAGCGTCTGTTTGTAGGCTGTCATTTGGGGCCGGCATTCCCGGGCGGTTCGGGAGTCGGTGATCACGGCGAAGGAACTCGATCCCTGTATGGAGGGGTTTTCGAACGTCTGCGATCGTCCCGGCGCGGCCGAAAGCAGCAGAACTCCGGCCAGCAGGACAAAAAACGGTTTTCTATAATTCATATGGAGCAGTTATTTGAAACCCTCCGGGGAGGATATGTGTCGTCCTCTCCGGAGGGTTCCGGTTTTAAAACATCAGTCCGATTTTAAAATTGGCGTAAAAGCGGCGGTCGAACAGGTCGCGGTGGTCGTCGGCACGCACATAGTCGCCCGAGGCTGCGGCAAAGACCGAACCGCGGCCCTTGAACAGCCGGGCGAACGAATAGGTGATTTCACCGCCGAACGCAGCGTATCCCGACCCGAGGTAGTAATAGTCGCGGAGCGTGAAATCGGTGTAGCATTTCGTGTCGGCCTTGTAGCCGTTGTAGTCGATGTCGCTGCTGTTGTTCATCTTGTAGGAGGCGCGTATTCCGACGAGCAGCGAGTGCTTTTCGTTGAAGATGAAATTCTTGCGTCCGAAGATGCCGATCTTGCAGTTTTCGATGTCCTGGGTGCTGCGCGGGAAATAGTAGATGTCGCTGAGCTTCTCGGTGGAGAATTCGACGCCGGCAGTCCAGTTGTAGGAATCGCCGCGGGTGGTGCGCATATACTGCAAACGCCCCTCGAAACCGGCCTTCGAGCTGTTCGAACGGACGGATTTCGATTTTATGATCCACTTGGCGACCTCGAAGGAGTTGTCCCACTCCTGTACATACTGGATGCCGTCGATGCTGCGGTCGCCGTAAGCGGCATTCAGGAAGAACGTATTCTCCTTCGAAGGCTTGTAGACGGCGTTCAAGCCGATCGACCAGCGTTCGTCCCGGGTCGTGCCGACCATTTTGGGCGTCGTGTAGCTGTTGGTGACATCCTCTATTTCCCGGGTGTACTTGCCCGATACGAGCAGGCGCAGTTTTTGGGTCGTGAACGAGTACTGGCCGCCGACGCCCATGCAGTTGGCGTTGTAGATGCGCTGGTTGTCATCCGTGCTGCTGGAGATGGAGGCATCGACGTAGAATCCCGGGAAGTTGAAAATATAGACCGGGTTGGTGCTCATCGAGATTTTATTCGAGGCGGTTCCGTCTTCGCGCCGGGAGTAATACTGGTAGTTAGCGCCGATGGCGTGCTTGCCCAGCGTGACGGTCACACCCGGTTTGATCTCGAATTTCGAAAGGCTGACCAGCGGACGCGGGTCGTGCTGTTTGGCGCCCTGGCCGTTCTGATAAGTGGCTTCGATTCCGAAGATCAGGCGGTCCCACAATTTGGGCGCCGCAGCCTTCACGGTCATGTCGTAGAGCTGGTTGATCCATTTGCTTTTGTAGGTGTCGGCGATGAAGAAGGGCGTGCCGCGCAGCGGGTCGATCAGCGAGGCGTTGTACTCGGCATCGCGCAGCTGGTCGCGCGAATATTCGAAACTACCCCAGATGAAAGCGCCCTTGAGGGCCTTCATCGTGCCGCCGCCGTCGGTGAAGAAGCGGTACCCGGTGTTGTGTTCCCCCTCCTGCGCCCGTTTGAACGAACCTTTCTCAATATCGTATCCCAGTCCGACCTGGCTGTAGTAGTCCATCTGGTCGAGCTGGATGCCCGACGCGTTGTCCGAGTAGCTGAACTGGAGACTCTCGCTTTTCAGCCGTTCGACGGAGGCCTCGGTATTGATCCGCTGCGCCGAGGTGCAGAGCGGCGCAAGGGCCGCAGCCACGAGGCATCCCGTCAGTTTGATGTAGCTATATTTTATCATAACTCATTCGATTTAGGGGGATTATTATTTCAGGGACCAGTTCCAGGCGGGCATCTTTTCGCCGTTGCGGCGGAACTGCGGGACCTGCGTTTCGAAATCTTCCGTCGAGTTGTTCGTGTCCTGGTAGATCGGGGTGCCGTCGGGCCGTTGGCCGATCACTTTGCGGCACACGCTCTTGCCGACGTAAATTTCCTCCGTCGAAGCCGCTCCGGCGTCCACGAATCCGGGAATACGCTTCATGTTGAGGCTGTTCGATGTCGGGAGCATCTCCACGCCGTCGATCAGCTGTTCGGCCGGAATGCGGACGTACTCCTGCGTTTTGCCCACCTGTCTCTGGGTCGTCTCTCCCACCACGCCCGTATTGATGGTCGGGAATTCGAGGTGCTTGCCGGGCTGGTAGATGCAGAGTCCCGGACCGCTGACGGTGTTCAGCCACTGCATGGTCACGATGTATCCCGACCAGAAAACGTACTCGAGATCAGGAACGTCCGGGTTGACACGCTGCGGATTGCCGGCCCACGTTTCGAATTCGGACAGCGAAGTGTCGATCAGTCCGCCGTATTTGCTGTGGTCGGCATGGTTCGCGGCCTCCTGGGTGATGATGAACGATTCGCCCGGCTTGAGCGGGTAGTCGGTTCCGTTACCCGGCAGCTGCCAGACCGTCACGGCATAGACGTAGTTGTTCAGTCCGTCCTCGGCGGGCCATTCTGGGAGCGTCGCCGTTGCGAATTCGGGCACGAGACGCGCGAAACAGAGGTGGTCGAGGTAATAGGTCTCGTCGCCGTTGTTGTAGATTTCGTAGAACTGGTCGCGGAAATAGGTCGCCTGCGTCTCGGGATTGGTGCTTCCGCAGTAGAAGATCTGGCTGAAGCAGAGCGGGCCCACCATGGCGGGACGGATGGCGATCGAGAAGTCGTTCGACGCCTCGGCCTGTTCCGGCGTGATGTCTTTGGTGATGGCTTTGTTCTGCACCGATCCGTTCAGGTAATAGGTATTGCCTTCGGATTCAGATTCGCCGAATACCGAGATCGTGTAGTTGCCCGGTGCGACCTCGGTTTGTGCGATGCCGTTCTCGTCGGTCAGCGTTTCGATGACGGCGTCCTCCTCGAAATTGGTGAAACGGACGGTGAGCCCATCCACCGGGAAATCCGTGTTGATGGTACCGTTGCCGTCGGCATCCACAAAGCCGGTCACGGCCTTGACCTTGAAGGAGACGTTCAACGGATTCACAACATCGGCCTGGCTGGCGGAGTCCATCATCTCGATGCACGAACAGAGCCCTGCAGCGGCCGTCAGTATGGCTATATATGTCTTTTTCATGGTTGTACTTGCGTTGTAGGGTTATCGAATCTTGACAGACAGCGCAGCTCCGAAAAAGAAGGTCTTTGCGTTGCGCCGGGTGTACTTGCCCGGATAGACTTTGCTCTCCCAGATCGGCGTGCTGCGGAACATATTGTTGGCGAAGAACGAAATGCGCATGAAATTGCGGATTTCCTTGGTCAGATTGATGTTGATACAGAGTATCGGGGGCATCGAACTTTCGGGAATCAGCCGGCGTGCGTCGAGGCGCCCGCGCATGTCGAGGGCCTGGAACTCCTCTTCCCCGATGCGCGAAGCGTCGAAATCATACACCTGACCGTCCAGGCGCGAGATGTATTTCACAGGGATCGAGTCGTTGCCGTAGGTGGTGTACTCACGCTCCTTCCATTTGACGCTGGCTGTCAGCGTGACGACGAAACCGATTCGCGGAATGTTGTGCGTGATACGCAGGTTGGTCGTCGTTGACGACGAATGCTCCGCCTTGTTGCCCGGTTCGAAGACGCCCATGTGGGGATAGGAACCGGCTACGCTGCTGCCTGTCGTATGGTTCGTGAACGTGTAGTAGTTCTTCCACGATTTGTACTGCGTCCAGCTTCCGTTCAGTCCGAACGAGGTGCGGATGGAGTTGATACGTCCGAAATCGATGTCGAACTCGACGCCCCGGCTGTTATAGGCAAAGTAGTTGGTCGGGATCGAATACTGGAGCAGGATTTTGTCTGACGACTTGAGCGACAACTCGGGCATATCGGTCTCATTGGCCGGTTTGGCCGCCGAATACTGATTGTAGTCCACGCATTTGAAGGTGTCGAACGTTGCGCTGGTCATGTAGCCGTTGCGGGTCTTGTCCTCGTAATAGGTGACTGAACCGCGCACCTGCCCGATCTTGAAATCGACGCCGACCTCCCATTTGGTGGTTTTCGCCAGTTCGAGATCCGGATTCTCCGCCGAATAGACGTGCGTCGTGGCGATCTGGAATTTCTGGGCGTCGCTGAAGCCGCTCGCCGTGGTGTTGTCGAAGTTCAGGATGTCGAAATAAGCGTTGTCGGGATAGAGATAACCCAGCGAGGGGGCTTTGTACGTGATGCCGTAGCCGCCGCGGACGCTCAGTTTCTCGGGAATCAGGTCGTAGGAGGCGTTGATACGGGGTGCGACGCCTCCGTCCATGTTGTAAATATGGTCATAGCGGACGCCGGCGACGATTTCCAGCTTGCGGCGCAGGATGTCCATCGAGAAATACTCCTCGGCGAAGAGGCTGAACTGGTGCATGAACGGCACGTCGCTGAAAGCGCGTTCGCGCTGGGTGGTGAAGTTGGTGTTGACCGAGCGGCGCGGCGGAGTCTCCGGATCGAAGACCTTGCCTTCGCCCAGGTTGCCCGTGGCGCGGTACTCGCCGCCGATGATCAGCCGGTGGTGAGTGCGTCCCAGGTCGCCGGCGAAATTGGCCGACAGCTGCGCGAAGGTGTTGAGCTCCTTGCCGTACAGGTTGTATATGGCCGTATAGTCCGACGGCAGGCGCCAGGCTTTGCCGTTCTTGTCGGCATCGGGGATGTTCGTGATTTTCGTACCGTCGGCCAGGTAAATATCCTGTCCGGGCATGCTCGAAAGAATGGCTCCGTCGGTTTTCGAGGTGGAGTAGGTCCAGTCGGAGTTGGTGGCGAACTCCTCCCGGTACGTTTTTTTGTTCGTATAGTTCGCCGAGACGGTGTATTTGAGGTTTTTGAGCCAGTTCTTGTTGAAATTGAACGACCCGTTGGTGTTGAAGCGCAGGCCCAGGTCGCGCTGGGTCATCAGGTCCAGATCCCTCGCGTCGTCGGGATTCGGTTCGGCCTTGTCCTTGGTGTAGAACAGGTTGAACGAGGTGTTGGTGGACCATTTGCCGACGGTGTTCGAGTAGCTTACGCGTCCCGTCACACGGTTGTAGGTGTCGTATCCTTCGGTCGGATCGTATTGGGCGAAGGTGTAGTCTACGCCGTAGTTGAGCACGCCGGCTTTACGGCCGAGGCCCACGCCGTGCGATACGGAAGCCATGTAGACATTGGGATTGACATCCAGCTGGATCGACAGCGGCGTGCGTCCCGCCTTGCTGTTGACGATGACGGCGCCCGAAGCGATGTCGCCGTACTGGGCCGAGGCAATACCCCGGATCACCTCTACCGATTCGATGTTGTTGGTGGTGATGGTTCGCATGTCGACGCCCGAGTTGGGGGTCGATATGCTGGGCCCTGCGCCGGCTCCCAACGCCAGCGACAGGGTCTGCATGTTGGCGTTGTTCGAAAGGGGAGCGCCGTCCATGATGATGGCCGTGCCGAAGCTCTGGCCGTTGCGGACGGAGAATGTGCTGACTTTCTTGAGGGCGATCTCTTCGGCCGTGCGTGTGCTGGCGCCCGGAAGGAGCGACATGATGTCGGCCAGCGATGTGGCCTGAATGTGCTCCATGGCCGATTTGGAAATCTTCGAAGCGGTTGCCGCACCGGTCTTTTTCGACTCGGCCGACACCACGATGTTTTCCAGATAGAACGAGGTGGCCTTTAGGGTGAATTTGAGCGAGTCCCGTGCGGGAAGCTGGATGGTCTGAGACAGCGGCTCGTAACCCAGGGAGCTGATCTCGACCTTGTATTTCCCCGGATTGGAGAGTTGGATTTCGAACCGGCCTTTGACGTCGGTGGTCGTTGCTACGCCGATTTCGGGCAGGGAGACAACGGCGTAGGCCAGCGGGGTGATCTTAGAATTTCCCCCCCCCCTCAGTTTCCGAGGCTTGGACCGTGCCGCTGAACGAGATCTTACCTTTGCCCTGCGCCCACACGGAGGTGGCACCGTAAAGCAGCAGCATACTCGTTAACACACTTAATTTGGCGAAAAAAACCTTCATAAGCAGAATGTTTTGGGTTAATAAATGATTCTTAAATCTTCCGGATGCAAAATCTTAGCAATAGAACGGATTGTATGCAGACTCCGGAGGGGCAAGAATTTTGCGATTTTCGCGATGCCAATATAATGAATTTTTTTTAATAACTGCCCGAATGGACTATTTTTACCAACAAATAGGTATGTTTGAGAGCGTCATATGGCACATTTTTTCGCACTCTTTTTATAATGAATAAATTTTCCCACTATTTTGCAATGCTCCTTTTTCTGCTCAGGGCGGGGTAGATTATGATACCGCTGGTGTGTCTATTTGCAGGAGTAGCCGATGGGAGAGAGTCGACGGACTTTACAGTGCCATGTTCGATCATGTTTTTTGATGCTGAATAACTTCAATTTGTCCTCGGACGAAAGAACCCGACAATTGTACGTTGCCATGACAATGGGCTCCATGGGTTAGAATGCCGCCCTTTTTAGCAAATTTGTCAAATCCGTATTTTTTTCGTATCTTGCAATTAGTTATTTGAAATGCGGTATTTGAGCGCAAAAAGCTGAAAATAAACCGTTGCCTTTTCGTTACCTATTATCCTATACAAAAATGTAACGACCCGATAAATCAAGTCGTTACATCATTATAATCCCACACCACAGAGGGCCGGGCTTCTAATTATACAGAGCGTATGTTTATTTTATCTCGAATTGTGCGATTGCACGGACCGAACCCTCGACAGTAGACTGGCTGGAGAGCGAAACAGTCGCCATAGCCGCCTCCACAGCGTCGTAATAATTGATTTTCTTGGCTCCCCCCCCCCCCCTCCCCGTGGGGCGCCCGCCACACCAGAGGTGTGGCGGCCGTTTTTCCGTCTGTCCTAGGCCCCTGCCTTGACCGGGCAGGGCAAAGTATATTATAATCCAAGTGTTCTATCATTCTCTCCATGGGAGGCACCCGCCATGGCCCACATCATTCCCATCACCGATGCCAACGACCCCCGGCTGGACGTGTTCGCCCGGCTCACCGAGGCCCAGCTGCGCAACAAGCTGGAACCGGAGAAGGGGGTCTTCATTGCCGAAAGCCCCAAAGTCATTGCCCTGGCCCTGGACGCCGGCTACACACCCCTGGCCCTGCTGATGGAGGAGCGCCAGCTGGAGGGCCCCGCCCGGGATCTTCTTCCCCGCTGCGAACCGGCCCCGGTCTACACAGGCGCCCGGGACGTGCTGGCTTCCCTCACGGGCTATGCCCTCACCCGAGGGGTGTTATGCGCCTTTCGCCGGCCGGCCCTGCCTACGGTGGAGGACGTATGCGCCGGCGCCCGGCGGGTGGCGGTATTGGAAAGCATCGTAGACACCACCAACGTGGGGGCCATCTTCCGCTCGGCGGCGGCACTGAACATGGACGCTGTCCTCATCAACCCTTCCTGCTGCGACCCGCTCTGCCGCCGTGCCGTCCGCGTCAGCATGGGCACGGTGTTCCAGGTGTCTTGGACGCGCATCGGAGATCAGCCGGGGGAGGAATGGCCCCAGGGTGGTATTGCCAAGTTGCGGAGCCTAGGATTCAAGACTGCGGCCATGGCTCTTGACGACAATTCGGTAAGCCTCGACTGCCCTGAGCTCAAAGAATGTGAAAAACTTGCCATCATTATGGGCACGGAGGGCGATGGTCTGTCGCAGCATACCATAGCCGCATGCGACTATACGGTGAAGATCCCTATGGCGCATGGAGTTGATTCTCTCAATGTTGCTGCTGCGAGTGCCGTGGCGTTTTGGGAGCTAAGAGCGCGATAGGTTCTCCTCTCCCCGTACGTGGCATGACGGCGCTCATATTGGGTTGTGGCGTTTTGGCGAATCGGCTGTTTGTTTGGCTTGACCATGCCAGATACGTTATAATCACAAAACGCCTTATGGCATACGCTGGGCCATCGTCCAATGGCAGGACCCTGGTTTTTGGTACCAGTTATGTAGGTTCGAATCCTGCTGGCCCAGCCATATATTTGAGAACGAAACCGCCTTCGGGCGGTTTTTTTGTCGCTCTGCAAGTGTATGCCCTGATTTCGGTGCGTATGCGATTCATCCTTGGCGGGATTCGCCCCATCGCGACGATCAGCCAATCGCAAAAACAAAAATAACGAGCTTTTTGCAACTTTTTTGCGATTGGGGACTCCCCTTCGCTCCCGCAAAGCGGAAAAGAGCCGCAATATAGCCATTTTGCTGTGCTTTCGGGCCTTAATCTGCGATCGGGGGAACTCGCGACGATCCCTAATCGCAAAAATGTTGCAATTAGGAGCGATTTTTTGTTTTTGGACTCATGGGCCGGCCTCAGGACGGTGCTGGGGGGTGGGGTACCCGACCGCTTGCTAGATTACAGGCGTATGCTCTGGTTTAGGATTCGGGTCGTCCCTTGGCTGGCGCATGTTCTGATTGATTTGGCGTGTGCGCCGATTCGCGAATTCGCACTGCTCTTTGGCGCGGAATGCGGGTTCTCATATTCTGGTGCGCTATCATAGCTGGACACATTATTTCGTTTGAAAGGCTTGTTCATGGCTGAATATATTGAAGGCAAGCGTCCGGTACTGGAAGCTTTGAAGGTGGGCGTTCCCGTTAAGCGCCTGTATGTCGCTGAAGGCTTGAAGGGTGACAAAGCGGTTGATGAAGTGGTTCGCCGTGCTCACAAAATGAAGATTTCGGTGAAGCAGATCAAACGCCATGAAATGGATGAGCGCTCCGAGCGCGGTTCTCACCAGGGCCTTATGCTGGAAACTGGCTCATATCAGTATTCCAATGTGAATGAAATTGTCATTGCTGCCAACAAGCGCGCTGAAGCAAATGACGGCAAGGCACTTATTGTGGTGCTTGACCATATCACCGATGCAGGCAACCTGGGCGCTATCGCTCGTTCGGCAGAAGTGGTGGGCGCATCAGGCATCATTATTCCCAACAAGCGTTCGGCTCATGTAACTGCGGCAACGTACAAAAGCTCTGCCGGTGCGGTTTCTCATATCAAAATCGCCCAGGTTAGCAACATTGCGCAAACCATCGAAAACCTGAAAAAGGAAAACTTCTGGGTTGCCGGCGCTTCCGAAAAGGCGCAGCAGTGCATTTGGGATTCGCCTTTGGCGGGCCGCTTGGTGCTGGTAATGGGCAACGAAGGCGAAGGCCTTGCTCGCCTCACCCAGGAACGCTGCGATTTTTTGGTTTCCTTGCCCCAAGCAGGAGAAGTTGGCTCTCTGAATGTGGCTCAGGCTTCTACTGCCTGCATGTATGAGTGGATGAGGCAATGTAGGGAATAATAAGGAACAGCACCCTGCCTCTTCCCCCCGTTTGCTCCATGCTCGCGTCGGGGCTTTGTTTGTTTTGACTTCAGCACGGAGCTCCATTTTGCGTATAGGGTGGGCATCAATTATCCCCATAAACGTGTTATTCGGACCTCAGTTTGAATCGAGCGGTTTTCATGGCTAAAAAACGTAACAAACTTCTTATCGTCGACGGGTACAACGTGCTGCGAAGCGGTCAGCGCTATGTGCATATGAGGCGCGAAGAGGACTACACCCACGAAACATTCAACAAAGTTCGCGAGGCGCTGATCAGCGACGTTGCGGCTTTTGCGGGGACGGAGTACAAGGCGATTATCGTTTTTGATGGCGCTGACAACCCTGAATCGGCAGG
>OGRO01003728.1_pt1 | contig 10659 bp, 7 predicted proteins | sample 1553451 | NCBI WGS metagenome assembly OGRO01 (sample SAMEA2580021, study PRJEB22360) | human gut metagenome
GTAATTCTAATTTTACCTCACCATCCGAAAATGTTTTTATATAGCTCTTTATTAATAAACTTATACTATATTCAACAGTATACTTTTTTCCATTATGAATAACATCTTTATTTAATAAATTTATTAATTGTTTCCTAAAATCAAATGATAATGGATAAACAATCAAATCTTTATTATCATAAACAAATTTATCAACAACACTACGATATGGTTCTAAAAAATCATATGCAAGATTAAAATTATTTATTTTAGATTTATGATGAATTCCAAGATATGTATTAAGACCAAAAACCGAAAGATTTCTGATAATTGCACTTGCAAGTATTGTGTAACCATAATTTAATGCTGCATTTATTTTATCATCATAAAATCTAATAAAATCGCTTTCAAAAAGACTTCTGAAATATAATTTTGCAGATAAGCCTTCTCTATTTTTAGAATCTCCATCAATTATTTCTGTTAAATATTCATTTAATTTTTTTATAGGAAAATCTTCACATGTTGTCATTTCTAATACTTTAATACTATTTTCAATTTTCTTATGCACAATCTGGTTCCAAAATTCCTTTTTTGTACTTTCATCTACTTCTAGCTGGTGAGAAAAAACATCCAATTGTTTAAAATGATAATTATAAGAATACATTATGGAAGTTGGTTCAAATTTTTCATCACATACAATTAAAGAAATAACATTTTTACCAAATTCTGCAAGTAATCTTGTCGTTATAACTGTTGAAGAATCCTCTATTAACACATAATTTATATCTTCTAATGGAACTTTTGAAGTATTACCTTCTTTTTCAATTACTAATTGATTATCTTTAAAATGAATTTTTTCACTTTTTTTAATTATAACTTGTCTATAACCCACTAATTTCACCTAAAATACTTATTGATAATTTATCCATATTTTCTATTGTCGAAGAGGTCACTCTGTATCTTTCCATTCCTTTATCAAAAATATTATTATTACCTATAATATCATATCCATCACCAATTGTACTCTTTATTTCTAATTTTCCTCCTGAAAAACCAACTACGTACGCAGTAGATTCATTTCCTGTTTTTGTTTTTATCCTAATAAGATCATTTTTATATATTGACATAATTAAATCATATTTTTTTGTTACATCTTCATATAATATAATCTCATTATTTTTACCTTGACCATATTCTAATTTAATTGAAAAATTAATATTCTTACCTTTTTCATATTCTTTAATTTGTTCAATTTCAAATATATCATAGGCTGTAAAATATAATTTGTTATCTCCTTTATCTTTTGATTTGAATATATCTATTCTATATATTCCACCTTTTTCAACATTACTATTATTTACAATGTGTCCTGTATCATTATATTTAGTATATACTTTTATCTTTCTTATCTCTTTTTGTTCTTTATCATTTGAATTAATTGGATATTTCCCATCATGCATTTTTAGTGCTTCCTCACCAGTTTCGCAATTACCAAACCATTTTACTAACGCATTGTATATATCCTTTGAACCACCTTTGCAATCAGGAATATTATCTAAATCTTTTTTCTTTACTTTAGATATTGGAGTTTTTAACGTTTTATATGTAACTTTATCATCTCCAGCACCAACCTCTTTTAATCCATAATATGTTTCTTCATGTAATCTACCTGAAATTTTATTTTTCGCAATTGATGGAGTTAAAATATGAATTCTATTTAACTCTGAAGAGGTATAAGTTCCTAAATTGTTTAAATTCCATTTTAAAACTTCTAAATCTCTCTCATAAACCCTTAATTTTGCTTCTTCAACAAAATTATTATATGGAGTTGGGAAAATTAACTTACTTACATTATGTTTTGAAAAATATATATTATTTTGAGCAACTTGATTTTTTATATATTCTCTTAATTCTAACTCTTTGATTTCACCAGTTTCTTCATCGTAATAATTATATAAATCATTATTTATATTGCCTGTAGATATTTTATCTAGTTCATTTCTAGTAATACCATCAACATATCTACTAAATTTTTCATATAGTGTTATCTTCTGTTGTAATGATTTTGTAATAGATGCGATTACCAAAGCATCCATTGCATGATGTAAATGATTATCTCTATCCTTATTTATTCCTTTTTTCATATCTTCTGGCATTATATAAGTTTTTGATATATAACTATGTGTAAGTCTATTAAATCCCCATCTTGCACGCAATTTTGCTGTGATTGCTCCAGGAAAAACATTTACCTCATCAACATTTAAATATGCTTTTATAAGTGATGAAAGTTCTCTACTTATATATTTTGTATCATTTAAATTTTGTTCTCTCATTTCTCTTTCAGTATCTTGATCTAAATTTTTTAATAAATAATTATCCTTCTTATTTTGAGAAATTGATAAATTATTAATAAATGATTCATATTCTTGCCATTTATCAGTTTTTCCAAACCATTCATATGGTGTCTTATTTCCTTTATCCTGATTATATTTAGTGTATACTAATGTTTTATTTAAATAATTATCATTATATGTTCTTGAATATGGCAATATATGATCAATTTGTACTATATTATTTGAAAATAAATCTTCTAATTTTATTTTTTTCATACTATATCCACAAAATTCTTTTTGTTCTTGCCAAAGTTTGTACTTTAATAAATCATTACCTGTTATTTTTGATTCATCTGAAAATAATCCTAATTCAACTAGATGTTTTTTTATTCTTTCATTTTCGTATTGTTTGTCTTGTTGATTTTTTTCTATAATTCTTCTTTCTTTCTGTGTTTTAGCTAGTTCTCTTGCTGTTTCTATATTAATTATTTTAGGAGAACCATATTTTTTTATTATTGCATTAATAACTTTTCTTGCTTGAGTAAGCGATCTTATAACTCTTTGATTAGTTATATTTTTTGAAACATAAACAGGTACAAGTAAATCCTCTTTTATAGTGTCTTTATATAAATTTGAATGATTATATCCTATTTTATCCATTGCTTTATCATATGTTATACCTTCAAGCATAATTGGAATTAATTTTCTTATTATATCTGTAGATAACATTAAATGATCTTTGAAATTGGGTAAATTTTCAACAAAATTACTATCATCGAATCTAGAATCAATAATTAATGAATTATGTATATGTTCTTGAATTTCATTATTAACTTTATAATCCGTACAATAAAGTGCGAGTTCATCTAAAAATTCTATGTTATCTTTTACGTCATTCCAAATATCAGAATTATAAGATAATGTTATTGCCTTTTTTAATAAATTGTATCCTTTAAATTCTATTATTGTTTTTGAAAATAGTTTTTCATTATAAATATCGTTATATATTTTTTTATTTTCTTCATCTAAGGAATATATATCAATTATTTCTTCTTTAGAAATATTTAGTTTCTTCTTTAATTCATCTATTACTTTGATATACTCACTCTTTGACAAATTTAAATCTTTAACTTTTATATTTTCAATACCTAGTATTTTTATTAATGATTTATAAGTTACTTTATTTTTATTCTTTGCTTCATCTATTAGTTCATTTATTTGTTCTTTTGTTAATTGCTTGTAACTATCATCATCTATTTTATATCTTAAATTAACTAGTTTAGATATTGATACAAACAATTCAGATGAAAATGCATATTTTGGCGCTCTTGCTTTTTTATCAAATGAACATATACCTGTCATTTTTTTTATTAAATCTCCACCATATGGTGATCTTACTTTAATTTTATTTCCATTTGCATCTTTTTCATAATAATAACCTGGACCTTCTGAATAATGTCTTCTAGAATTATATATTTCTAAATATTCATTTTTAAAGTTATCGTCAATTAATCCAAAACCTATTTGACTATCTAGAACTTTATTAATTTCTTCTAAATACATTTCATTTGTAACAGATAATTTATAATCATCTGGTCCATTCTTTATTTTATTTTTAAATTTTTCATCATTAATATACATTTCTGAAATGGTACGATATTTCTTTTCTTCCATTAAATTTGTATTTTCTTTAATTGCTTCTTTGACTTTTCCATTATCATTATCATTTGATTCTTCCCTATTTGATTTATATCCTCTTTTTTTAGCATAATGTACTAAAATAATAGATAATTCATCATTAGTTAATTCCCTATCTAATGCTTCAACTTTTAACTTATATGGATTTGTATCCTTATTCTTATAATAGTTGTTTATCATATTATTAAATAGTGTTGTTAATTCTTCATTTTTAACAGAAACAATATTACTTGTAATATTACCTTTCAAATATCCTTTTTCATATAGTAAATTTCTTACTCTATCCAATCTAAATTCTCTTCTTCTTATTACTCTTCTTGTTCCTCTTTTTTCTCTTCTTTCTTTTGCCTTACTGTCTCCAGTTTTTTCTACTTCTCCTGGACTAAATATTCTACTTCCAACATCAATTATTTTATAAGGATTATTATTTTCATCTAATGCAAGTAATCCCCATCCAACTGATGATATTCCGATATCAAGACCTAAAACATAATTATACTTCATGTACTCCTCCTATATCATGTTAACTTATAATTAATTTATTTAATTTAAGAAAAAGCAATACTAACCCTCTGGATTAATACTGCTCATCCAATTAAATTTTAACATAAATTACATAAAATTAAAATGATTATATAAAAATTTAAAGTTTAAAACTCAATTATTTAACAGAAAAAGTGCATTATAATTCTCTAGGACAATTATCTTTATATTTTACATCATTAAATCCATACACTTTTTTACAATTATTACAAATAAGTGCTATCTCATCATTTCCAATGATATTAACCCCATCACCTTTTTGAATTATTATATTGCTTGAACTACATACAGGACATAATACCTTTTCTTTAAACACTACATTACTACTAAATGCATCCCTAACTATTTCATATCCATCTCTATTAAATTTGGGGACAAATTCTCCATTGTTAAAGTTTTTTATTCTTCCAAACATAAACTCTAATTTATCAACCTGTTTTTCAATATGATAATGTCCACAATACCATTTATCGTAATCTATTTTTTCCTCTACTACATCTAAAAATTTTTCCATTGTTTTATCTATTTTAGATTGATCTAATTTTAATTTAAATGATTCAACTGGTTCATACTTAAGTGGACATGTATGTGATAATATTATATCTACATGCTTACTTGAATACTTATCTAAAATGTTATTCATTTCATCAATTGATAATTGCTCATTTTTAAACCAAGGATAATTATTAATTATTCTATAATTCTTATCTATAGAATATGCTCCACCAAGTACTAATATATTTTTATCATTAATATTATAAAGTTCTCCATTTTTGGCAAATATTAAATTAGGATAATCTTCTTCAATAAATACTCTACCATTAAACATATTTACTTCTTTATAAGTATCTATATTCTCTGGTCTCTCTTCATGATTACCTTGAATACAAAACAATTTTAGTTTTAATGAATTTAATCTTGCTTTTAATTTTCTATCATCTTCATTTAAATAATAATTTATTCCAACATCACCAAGTATTATTAATATATCATCTTCTGTAAAATTTAAATTACATAATCTTGCAAAATCTCTATGTGTATCTCCTGTTATATAAATCATAAGTTACCTCCTGTTTTGGTATTAAAATCAAATAATAGTAATTTATATCATTTTTCTTGAAGCTTATTTAACTAATCAATCTTATAAAGAAATCATTACAAATATATAAATTAATAACATAAAAGCTTGTCATTATTACTAAGAATATTAATCCATCATTATTAATTTTATTAATTATTTTCTTTATAATTATTCCAAATAATATAAGTTCCATAAGCAAGAATAATATTACTTGAAGTCTTAAATTAGTAAATCCAAATTTATCAATATAAAGGAACATTCTATAATATGAATTAAATATTAATAATACTGAGAATGATATTAAAATTAAAACTAAATTTCTAATAATTTTATTTTCTTTTATTACATTTGTTTTATATATCAAATATAGTATTATTGAAAAATTAATTATAGTTACAAACAATAACTGAAAGAATCCTTCTCTTGCATAACTAGAATAAATATATCCCTTTGGTATTTGTAAAAAATTACCACATAATTTTGATATTTCTGATATTAAAAATAATACAAACACAAGATTAATAACTGATAACATAGAAATTATTATTGTGTGATCTATTTTTCTTATTTTATTTTCTTTCATAACTATATATCTATTTCTTATTAAATTAACACCTATAGAAAATATAATTATGAAAAATATTACAAATTGCATTATTTTTGAAAAATCAAGGTTAATTGAAATAAATGCCTTAGAAACAAACTTATTAAAATAATCATCCGCACTCATTAAAAGTAAAAGAATGACTATAGAAAATACAATACCTACTATAATTCCAAATACTGCATTTAATATCTTATTTGTTTTTTCTCTACTTGTCTTAATTTTTAAAAATTTTAAATTTCTAAATAAATATCTAGGAAATATTTTAAACATAAGTGGAATATTAACTAAAGTTATTTTATAATTTTTGTTAATTAATGAAAATAAATATATTGAAATTAATATTGGAAGTACAATAATATTTAATATTTCATTATTTTCATCTAATGTTCCTTTTAATAATATCAAAATTAAATTACTAAATATTATAAGTATAATTGGTATAAGCAAATAAAATGCCTTTTTATTTATATCATCATTTTTCATAACTAATATAGTACTTGATACTAATACCATAAAAAATGGAAACATAATAGTTTTAAAATACCAATCAATTTTTAGATTACTTATTATTACTATTAATAATGCCGATACAATTGGTACAATTACATTTTCTCTTTTAATCTTTAATTCCATCTGTATCACCTCTGTATTCTAACAAATCACTAGGTTGACAATTAAGTACTTTACATATTACTTCAAGTGTTGAAAATCTAATTGCTTTTGCTTTATTTGTTTTTAATATTGAAAGATTTGTTGTCGTTATTCCTGTCTTTTCACTTAGTTCATTTAATGACATTTTTCTTTTTGCCATCATAACATCTAAATTAACTACTATCATACTATTCACCTACACCGTAAAATCTACTTCGTTCTTATATTTAATCGCAGATTTTATTACTTCTGCTAAAACATAAAAACTAAGTGATGCGATAAAACATATAATTGCTACTACAAATGACAACAAATTAGGAATAAATATTGACTTAATAATAACAATTAAAAATAATAACATAAACATTACAGCTATTACCTTTAATATATTTTCTAATTCTTTCTTAAATGGACTACCTTCGTAAACAATATTAAATAATTTGATCATTTTATATATAATATAAAGACCAAATACATAACAAGAATAAAAAGTAATTCTATATATTAATGTCTGATTCATAAATGTTTTAACATTTGTATATTTAAACATATCATATAATTCTGGTACAAATATTAAAGATATACATCCAACTATTAATATAATTATTAGTATTATTTCAACTATTTTCGCTATAAAACTTTTTTTCAAAACTCCCCACCTCAATTACATAATAAGCTTAATTTTATTATTTGTCAATATATTTTTATCGATTATCATAAAATATTATATAAAATGCAATAATAAAAAAATATATATTTTAAAATTTATTTATGGTATAATAAGCTAAAAAGGAGGAATATATTAAATAAAAATTTAGTATAGAAGTATTATGAAAAAAATATTTACAAGATTATTAATTATTTTTGCTTTATTTACAATATGTGGTTGTTCTATGAATTCTAAAAATAAAATAACATATAAGGAAGACTATGGTTATGAAAAAAGAGACAATGTAACATATAAATTTATTGGTAAATCAGAACATTTTGCATTTGAAACAGGTAAAGTATATTATGGAGACAATAACGAAAGATATATCTACCTTGATAATTTCAAAGTATTAAAGAAAGTAAAGAAGGAAAAAGATTTAGATGAATACAAAATTGATTTAAGATTTAATGATGACTCGATGTTTAGTGATGAAATGGCTAAAGTAAAGGGAAGAAGTTTTGATCAAATTTTAAAAGACTTTTCTCTTGAAGAATCAGGAATAAAAAGTGATAAAGAAGAAGATGCATTTACTAGAACAGATAAATCAGATTTTAAATCAGCAATAAAATTAGAAATTAAATATTGTTATAAAAATAAGAAATGTGAAACAGAAATATTAAAGATAAAATATGTGGAGGTAAATTAATGAAAAACAAGAAAAGTATAATTATACTTATTAGTATTATTCTAACTGTCATAACAATATATATAATTATATATTTTTCATCCTTAGGATATAATTTAAAAAGCGAAACATATGAATATAACGGAAATAATTATAAAATTAAACTAGGTATTCCAAAACTATCTTTTATGAAAAAGCAAAATGATAAGAATTTCTCTTATAAAAATATTAGAAATACAAAAATATTAAAAGGGGAAATAGCTTCATATTTAAATACACTTGAAAAAAAGAATTGTAATAACACAACATATTATTATGATAGAAATAATAATTTTACAATCTTAGATTACTCAGTAAATAATAAATTCATTTATAACACGATTTCATATTCTGTATACTATTCCGATTTATGTAAAACTGAGGCAATAATAGCCAATAAAAATAAATTAGGAAATACAACTGGAATTTATACAATAAATGGCGGTACTGTATCAATACAAGAAGAATGGAATACAAAATTTGATGGTACATTTATGGATAATTCAAAGGTTATTGATACTAAAAACGGATATAAATTCAAAGCAAATCTTAATATTTATCTTGCAATAAGAACACCAGATAAAAAATTTGATACAAAATATTTAGAAATGTCAAGTGGAACATATGAAATAAAAGATGATAAATTATATTATTATAGAGAAAATATAGAACTATTAGAAAAGCTAGGTCTGGAAATAAAATATTTTAGTCCAATGAAAGATAAGGAAGTTCCAAATGCAGATTATATCTACATAGGTGGAGGATTCCCAGAAATTTTTCCACAAGAACTACACGATAATAAATCTATGAGAGAATCTATATTAAATGCTCATAGAAAAAATATACCGATATATGCAGAGTGTGGAGGTTTGATGTATCTAGGAGAAAAACTAGAAAATCAAAATAAAGAGTTATTCGACATGGTTGGAATATTTAAGGGAACAAGTGTAATGACATCTTCATTAAAAAGATTTGGATATTGTAATGGAAAAGCAAAAGTAGATACTGTTTTAGCAAAAAAGGGACAAATTATAAAAGGTCACGAATTCCATCATTCAATATTTAAAAGCAATGAGCCTTGTGCGTATGAAATGACAAAAGAAAAAGGCGGGGTTGTAATTGATAGATGGGATGGCGGGTATAGTATTGGCAACACGCTTGCAACATACTTACATACCCATTTTTATAATAATTTAGATTGCATAGCAAACTTTTTAGAAAAGGGAAATAAATAAAATGAATATATTATCATTGTACATAGGATATATTACAGATTTAATTATAGGAGATCCGTATTCATTTCCTCATCCTGTTAAATATATAGGAAAATTAATAAAATCAGTTGAAAACTTTATAAGAAAAATAGCCAAAAGTGATAAAGGATTAAAAATAGGAGGGTTTTTCTTATGGTTTGTAACTGTAGGAATAACTTTCATAATAACATATGAAATTATAAGATTGGCAAGATTTAACATGGTAGTTTATGTTATAATAAATTCGATTGTGATTTATACAACTCTAGCGACAAAATGTTTAAAAGATGAAGCTAAAAAAATATATGATGTTTTAAAAACTGGAGATATAAAAAAATCTAGAATACAATTGTCTTATATAGTAGGTAGAGATACTGAAAATTTAAGTGAAAAAGAAATAATAAGGGCAACTGTGGAAACTGTAGCAGAAAATACTGTTGATGGATTAATTGCACCTTTATTTTATGCTTTTGTAGGAGCATGTATAAATGTTGGCGGAATATCATTAGCAGCACCTTTGGCAATGACTTATAAGGCGATTAATACTTTAGATTCTTCAGTAGGATATAAAAACGAAAAATATCTTCATATAGGATTTGCTTCAGCAAAAATTGATGATATAGCAAATTATATTCCATCAAGAATATCAGTTATCTTATTTACAATAGGGAACCTCTTTTTGAGAAATGATTATAAAAATTGTTTTAAGATATCAATAAGAGATAGAAAAAATCACAAAAGTCCTAACTGTGCATTTTCAGAGGGTGCAGTTGCAGGAGCGTTAGGAATCCAATTAGGTGGGACAAATATTTATTTTGGAGAAACAGTATATAAACCAACGATTGGAGATAAAACTAGAGAAATAGAAGTTCAAGATATATCAAGAACTAACAAAATATTATATGCAACATCATTGACTTCTATGCTAGTATTTACATTATTTTACGTGATAATATATCATATTTTCATGTAATTGCTTATTAATAAGGAGGATACATATGAAGGATTTAGGTCATGGAGCTAATGTCGATAATATGGCTAAAAAATTTGGAAAAAATGAAAATGACATAATTGATTTTAGCTCAAATGTAAATCCACATATAATTTCCGATTTGGGAAAATATGTTTTGGAAGGGTT
>OGRO01003733.1_pt1 | contig 10650 bp, 9 predicted proteins | sample 1553451 | NCBI WGS metagenome assembly OGRO01 (sample SAMEA2580021, study PRJEB22360) | human gut metagenome
AAAAGACGAGATCGCCTACATACAGGCGCTGGAAGAACAGATCCACGCATTCGGAACTTCCAGGATCGCCGATATCCCGCTTTTCCTGCAATGGTGGGACGAATCGGGACGCACCCAATCGATCCACCTGCCGCGCAACCGAGACGCCATCAATATCATCACGATACACAAGTCCAAAGGACTGCAGTACAAAGCCGTATGTATTCCCTACTGTAACTGGAGCCTGCAACCCAAAACGGGCAGTTTGCTGTGGGCCCGAAGCCCCGAAGCTCCGTTCGACACACTGGAGCACGTTCCTCTCGAATGGAACAAAGCGCTGGCCGAATCCTACTTTTCGGAAGCCTATTTCCGCGAAACGGTTCTCGCCCAAATCGATAACATCAACCTGTTCTACGTGGCGGCGACCCGCGCCGAAGAGGAACTGCACATCCAGTTCCCCCGGAGCGCGCAGGAGAACACGGCGCGCATTCACCAGTTGATTCTCGGTTCCATCGAAACCGACGGCGAGGGCAATGCGAAGATCGGAACGCTTCAGGGACATTTTTCGGAAACGGAACAAGGACTGACCTACGATTTCGGCACTCCCGCCGTCTCCCTGCGGAAGAACATGCCGCCACCGGTTACCCGGCCTCCTACCCGGTAGAGAAAAACCACAGCAAACTGAAATTCAGGCTGAGTTCGCAACGCTATTTCGAACAGGACGATCCTCCTGCCCCGTCGCTGCGCGACCACGGCATCCTCATGCACCGGCTGTTCGAACAGGTCGCAGACCGCACGGAGATCATGCCCCGGCTGCAGCAGATGCGCCGAAACGGTCTTCTGTCGGACAACGAAGAGCAGCAGGTACAGGCCCTGCTTGACAAAGCGCTGGACGATCCGTTGATCGCGTCGTGGTTCGACAGCCGTTGGAGCGCCGTACGGAACGAAAATACGATTCTCGTCCCGAACGCCCCGAACGTACGGCGACCCGACCGGGTGCTGACCCGGGGAACCGAAGCCGTCGTGATCGACTACAAATTCGGACGCAAAAAACGAACGGCGCACACCCGGCAAATCGAAGCCTACATGCGGCTGCTCCGGGATATGGGATACCGTTCCGTAACGGGATACCTGTGGTATGTCGAACTCCAGGAGATCGAACGGGTCGCTGCAAACGCGGCAGGTTAGAAGGGCCTAAAGCAACCGCTCCTACGCCGGCAACTCCTCCAGCAGAACCAATAGCGACAAGGTACGGAAACAGCTTCCCCCTTGCCTCCTCTTTCCGATCCCACCTACAAATCGGGAATCGCCCGAAACGGTACCGTTATGCTCTCGAAGGTCTTAATCATGATGATCAAAGCCGGCTTATACCCGATAGGATTCCTTGCAAACGCTCGCGAACTAAAAAGAAAGCGCTGCGACAAATGCCGCAGCGCTTTCTTTGAATATTAACGGGACCTCCGGTCCGGACTATTCGTAACTCTTTTGACCTATTCTCAGGTTACGAACATAAATAGGTACGTTAGCAATCATTCCGCCGCTATGATCTTTCAGGTCTTCCAAGTCGAAGCGGAACGGAGCTCCCGCATCCCCGGCCGTCGGATTGGTCGTAAAGATGCTCTTCACCTGATCCGTCCAATCCATATGAACGGCAACCCAAACATCCGAAACGGGAAGCATATACCCGGCGCGGCCGCTCCATGAATCGGCTACTGCCTGCCAGAACAACTGTAGTTCGAACGGTGATTCGCTCTTGTATTCGAAATAGATCTGATTGTCATTGATCGTTACCGCTTTTTCACGACTCTTCGCAGAAACATACGGATCGGAAGTGCCGCTCGGAGTGAACTTATAGGTAAGGAATTGTTCATCCGTAGTCACATCGTTCACCTTCAAATTGTTTCCGGTCTTGCCGTCTTCAAACTTGAAGTAATAAGCGTTGTCGGCGAACATCTGTTCCTCATAGTTCTTTTCGCGTACCTGGATATCCTTGATCTCGATCGTCACGCCGGATTCGCTGCCCAACGAGAGCGTCAACGGATAACCCGGTGCAAGTTCCGATCCCATATCGAAGTAAACGCCGCCCAAATCTACGGCATATTCCGTCCAATCGTCAGCCTGGTTCATCTCGTAACCGAGCATCTGCAATTTCTTGTTATTCACGTCCAGACTCAACTTCGGGCGACCGATCGCTTTGGTTGCCTTATACGAGAACGAAACCACAGAACCGGCCGATACCGGGAACATCGACGTAGAGACGGTCGGAGCCGTACCCGTCGTATTCAGCGTATAGCTGCCGCCGCCGTTGTCGGTGACTTCCACGTCCGCACTCCGCTTAATCGCAAGATTGTTATCCGAAGGATCGTTCCAGCAGATCATCTTGTAGGTAGCCGTACCCACCAGGTCGTTCTGAACCTTCACATAAGTCGTATCGGCCGACAGATCCATCGTTAGATTCGTGCTCGTAGGATCGACCATCGACGAGATCGCCGAAATCACGAATTCCACCTGAACCTGCGTGAAGTCCACGGGATCGCTGCCGAAATAAACATTGATCAAACGAGACTTTTTGTCGAGACTCGTTACGGCTTCGACTCCTCCGTAAGACGCCTTCACCTCCTTGATCGGGCTGTCCACTTCCGCTACGATCTTATAGCATACGATGTTGTCGCCCGTGAGGATATTTACGCCGTTCACGTCGCTCAGATCCAACTCGACCGGATTCGTTACGCTCGGCGTATAAAGAGACGCTCCGTTGACCAGGTCGAACGTACAGAGAACATGACTCAGATCGCGCGCTTCCTGGCTGAGCGAAACGGTCACAAGGCGGTTGGCATGATCGATATTGATCCGTGTCGAAACGGTACTGTCCGCCGCAGCCAGTTGCACGGACATCCCGAGCAACGGGCTCGACGAGCCGGACTCGTCGTCCTTGCAGGAACTGAAAATGCCCGCCGCCAATACGACCAAACATAAGGCGCTGAGTTGTAAATACTTTTTCATAGACAAGGTTTTAAGTTTAGTATTATTCATTGTTTCGATTTCAAAGCACGATCAAATTTAGGATTAATTTTTCAAATTACATAAATTATCCTCGACAAATTTAGCGCATTGTTGCAAAAAAACAATAAAAAACACGATTTTTCAACCTAAAAAAACCATCCATATCTTCAAAAAACAGGTATGGATTACGAATCTTCAAACACCTCCTAACAGGATGTACGCAGCGTGATTCTCCGGAAACGGACAATACGACAGGCTCCTGCAGCATCCGGCACGTCATTGGTTTCCACACCATCCCATATTGCAAAATAAATCAAACGAATCCCCGCAAGATCTTGCGGGGATTCGTTTGATTTATTAACTGGACCTTTGGTCCGGATTATTCGTAACTCTTTTGACCTATTCTCAGGTTACGAACGTAAATAGGTACGTTAGCAATCATTCCGCCGCTATGATCTTTCAGGTCTTCCAAGTCGAAGCGGAACGGAGCTCCCGCATCCCCGGCCGTCGGATTGGTCGTAAAGATGCTCTTCACCTGATCCGTCCAATCCATATGAACGGCAACCCAAACATCCGAAACGGGAAGCATATACCCGGCGCGGCCGCTCCATGAATCGGCTACTGCCTGCCAGAACAACTGTAGTTCGAACGGTGATTCGCTCTTGTATTCGAAATAGATCTGATTGTCATTGATCGTTACCGCTTTTTCACGACTCTTCGCAGAAACATACGGATCGGAAGTGCCGCTCGGAGTGAACTTATAGGTAAGGAATTGTTCATCCGTAGTCACATCGTTCACCTTCAAATTGTTTCCGGTCTTGCCGTCTTCAAACTTGAAGTAATAAGCGTTGTCGGCGAACATCTGTTCCTCATAGTTCTTTTCGCGTACCTGGATATCCTTGATCTCGATCGTCACGCCGGATTCGCTGCCCAACGAGAGCGTCAACGGATAACCCGGTGCAAGTTCCGATCCCATATCGAAGTAAACGCCGCCCAAATCTACGGCATATTCCGTCCAATCGTCAGCCTGGTTCATCTCGTAACCGAGCATCTGCAATTTCTTGTTATTCACGTCCAGACTCAACTTCGGGCGACCGATCGCTTTGGTTGCCTTATACGAGAACGAAACCACAGAACCGGCCGATACCGGGAACATCGACGTAGAGACGGTCGGAGCCGTACCCGTCGTATTCAGCGTATAGCTGCCGCCGCCGTTGTCGGTGACTTCCACGTCCGCACTCCGCTTAATCGCAAGATTGTTATCCGAAGGATCGTTCCAGCAGATCATCTTGTAGGTAGCCGTACCCACCAGGTCGTTCTGAACCTTCACATAAGTCGTATCGGCCGACAGATCCATCGTTAGATTCGTGCTCGTAGGATCGACCATCGACGAGATCGCCGAAATCACGAATTCCACCTGAACCTGCGTGAAGTCCACGGGATCGCTGCCGAAATAAACATTGATCAAACGAGACTTTTTGTCGAGACTCGTTACGGCTTCGACTCCTCCGTAAGACGCCTTCACCTCCTTGATCGGGCTGTCCACTTCCGCTACGATCTTATAGCATACGATGTTGTCGCCCGTGAGGATATTTACGCCGTTCACGTCGCTCAGATCCAACTCGACCGGATTCGTTACGCTCGGCGTATAAAGAGACGCTCCGTTGACCAGGTCGAACGTACAGAGAACATGACTCAGATCGCGCGCTTCCTGGCTGAGCGAAACGGTCACAAGGCGGTTGGCATGATCGATATTGATCCGTGTCGAAACGGTACTGTCCGCCGCAGCCAGTTGCACGGACATCCCGAGCAACGGGCTCGACGAGCCGGACTCGTCGTCCTTGCAGGAACTGAAAATGCCCGCCGCCAATACGACCAAACATAAGGCGCTGATTTGTAAATACTTTTTCATAGACAAATTATCAATAAGGTTTTTTTAATGTCACAAGGTATAATCCTTGTCGTAGCTTAGAATCAAAAATAAATCATTTTTTCAACTTTGCAAGCCATTTTCGTTTTAATTTGACAAAGAAACACAAAAAAGGACTTTTTGAACTTATTTTCCTTCTCTTTGTGATATTGTTGTGCAAAACAGAAAGAAGATGCAATTCAGACACTGCATCCTCTTTCCGACGAATCTCTATAGCTCGATTATTTCAGGACTCCTACGCATCCGACCGGTTTGTAGTAATCCTTATCGGTAAGTCCGGTAGACGCATCTGTCTTCGACGAATAGATCGTCCGTTGCCCTCCGACGAGCATACACGAACCCGATCCGCCCTGCAGACCGACAGCGTAATAACATGCCCAGTCGGCCATGATATCGCGTTGCTGCTCCACCGTAATACCGGGCGAAGTGTATTTCTGGCAAACGAAGAATACATAATATCCGCGGGAAGTAACCCCGATGGCGGCACGCGCATCCTTGGTTTCGGCATCCAGATTATCCTGTTTGACACCTTTTTCGATCAACGTCTGAACTGCATACATAGCATAGTGTGCCGTGCTATCGTTCTGTTTAACCTTATCCCACTCGACTTTAAATTTATCGCCGATCAGAACCGTTCCCGTCTTGGTTACGCCGAAACCCGTAGTACTCGTTTGCCGACCCTGATTGACCACCTGGCCGTCGACTACGATCATATCGTCGGTCGCACTGCCGTTGATAATCACCGCCGCGGTAGGATCCTGCTGGTAAAATTCGGGAAGGGTCGTCAAGAATTTGTAACCGTTACTCAGCACGGAGAATTTGGCCCGCTTATCCGCAACAAGCACATAAGCTTCGTTTTCATACAGCATATTGGTTTTGTACAGCGCCATATGCGAAGGCATGGTATAGCCCGACACTTTTTCCCAACCGTCGGGAACGATCGAAACGTCCGCACTCTGCACCGCTTTCAGTTTATAAGTAACGGGGCCGCCGCTCTTATCCGATTCAGCAGTGATCGTCTGGTCTTTCGACATATCCAAAACGCACGGGTTAGTCAGGCCGATCAACTTGCCGCCTTCTGGACTCAACGAGAACGAACAGTCGACCTTCGTCGGATCGATCACATAGTTGAATTCGACCGTAATTTCACGCGTACTCTGGTCGAATACGACACGTCCTTCGATCGTTCCGTCATCGGCGGTGGCAACCATCCCCATGATCGGGTAATCGACTGCGCCGTATACGTCGTAATACACCAGATCGTCGCCCGTCTGTACGACGATCGTCGAACCGTACTTCGCATTCGACAGATCCAGCGTAGCCGGATTCTTCATCAGAGGCGTATACAGATAAGCTCCATCGACGAACTTAAATGTGATCTCGACGGCCGAGAGCGGATTGTATTCGTAGAACAGAACATCAATCCTTTTGTTTGCCTGATCGATTGTCACTTTTGCATCCTGCACGGAAGCGTCGACGATCGGGTTGGGATTCCCCGGATTGTCGTCCTTACACGAGCAAAAAAGCACTGCCGACAATAAAAGAGGTAAAACGCTAAGTTGTAGGCACTTTTTCATAAAACAAGGTTTTTAATTTAGTATAATGCATTAATTTGGCTTCAAATCAAAACCAAAGTTAAACTTTTTTTTTTAATCCGGCAATAACTTGTATTATTATTTTACCCGCCGAAATAAAAATAGCGAGACTTTCCCCTGGTTCATTCATTCAACCAAATTCCCTATTCTTTCCGATAAAATCGGACTATAAAACCGCCTTTTTCACGAAACCGATCGCAAAATACGGGGTCTTCTTTCGGACAAAAATAATTCATTATTCGAAACGGACAACAAAAATATGCATTTTTGTCATCAAAAAAATACGGCCGGACACCGATCGGTGTCCGGCCGTACATGAAATCCCGCCGAAACGATTAATCGTTCAGCGAAAAACGTTTGTAAGCGACGACCGTAGCCTGCGGATCGTCCTGTTTGATATAGGCGCCCACCGACAACTTGTTGTTCTTCACCAGCGGCTGGCTCAACAACGTATTTTCGGTCAGGAACTTATTCACCTTTCCTTCGGCGATCTTATCCAACATGGCCTCGGGCTTTCCGTCCAGACGGGCCTGTTCGCGGCCGATCGAACGTTCGTGCTCGATCACCGCCGGATCGCAATCCTCCCGGCTGATCGAAATCGGAGCCATAGCCGCAGCCTGCATGGCAACGTCCTTGGCGACTTCCATCCCGATCTCCTTGTTGAACCCGATCAACGTACCCAGCTTGTGGTTCGGATGAATGTAGGTTACGCACATCGGAGCTTCGATCTTCGCGTAGTAAACCAGTTCCACCTTCTCGCCGGTCTGGCCCGATTTCTCGGTCACTTTGTCGGCAACGGTGCGTCCGTCGGCAGCCACGGCGTTCAGCGCCTCCAGATCGGCGGCATCGGCGGCAATGGCTATATCCAGTATTTCATTGGCGGTCGCCGAAAACTCGGAGTTCTTCGCCACGAAGTCGGTCTCACAGGCAAGGCAAAGCATATACCCTTTCTGACCCACGATTTTGGAAACGACCACCCCCTCGGTAGCCGAACGGTCGGCGCGCTTGGCGGCAACCAACTTTCCACGCTCGCGGATAATATCCTGCGCTTTGTCGTAATCGCCCTCGGCTTCGATCAATGCCTTTTTGCAGTCCATCATACCTGCACCGGTCATTTTACGAAGTTTGGCGACATCAGCAGCTTTTATTTCCATGATCTTCTGTTTTTATTAAAATGTCATTACTCGGCGGCAGCCTCTTCGGCAGCGGCGATCGAGTCGGCCTTGGCAGCGGCAGCGATCGAATCGGCCTTAGCCTTGTCCGCAGCCGAGGTACCGCAAGAAGCGAAAGATACGGAGGCAGCAACTACTGCGAGCATCATGACAGATTTTGCCAAAGTTTTCATAATAACAAGAATTAAATTGGTTGAATTATTCAGCCGCAAATGTATAAAATGATTTGCTATTAATGCAACTTTCAGGCGGGAAGTTTCGCTTCTTTCCGGAAAAAGATTTGTTTTTTCGGAAAATTTTTCTATAATCCGCTACCGCTCGGCGCCTCCGGCCCGTCCGTCCGTGCGACCGGCTGTTGGCCGAAAAGCTCGAGAGGCATGCTCTCGGGCACGATGAATGCCCGGTCGAAAGCATCCCTGATCCTGCCCCACAGGATAATGGCCTCCTCCATCGTCAGACAGTTGCCCACCGTCACCTTAAAATAGGGAATGTTGTCGTAGTCCATGTAGGCCGGGATGTCGGGGTAAATCTCCCGAAAACGCGCCATCACGCTCTCGGCCTGCGAGCGGGCATGCTGCACGTTGTCGAAATAGATGCGTACCCGATACCCGCGTACTTTTTCCGGCGCGCGGCGGCCCTCCATCGAGCGGACGGCAGACGCGGCCCCGTCGTGCTCCTCGACCTCGACCCGGCTGCCGTACGACGGATCGGGCGTACTCAGTTCGCTTTTCAGAGCGCTCAGGCTCTGCGCCCCGGCTTCCACGCAGAAACAGCCGCAGAGCGGCAGCAGGGCGATCCAAAATTTCCGTTTCATAATCCGAACTCCTCCATCATTTCGGACAAATCGATGCCGAACTGCCTCAGAAAGGCATCGGTATCCATCCGCTCGACTTTGTATTTTTTACGCATCATGCCGGCTTTCAGCACGACTTCGCCCGACACGGTCGTTCCTCGGGCACCCGAAGAAAGGGTCCCCATGGCACCTAAAGCGCCCAGCAATCCTCCTTCAAAACGTATTTCCACCGGAATGCGGACCGTCGCTTCCTCCGACCGACGGGGCAACCGGACTTTCTCGTCGACCGAAGCCCTCAGCAGGGTAGTTTCGCCCCGATCGAGCGTCAGATCGGCCCGGACGATCGAAACCGCCGCGCCCGAAGCGTTCGACGCGCGCAAGGATACCTCTACGAGCGAGCGGGACGCCCCCAGCGAGCGCACCTCGACCGATTCGACTCCGTCACAGGAGATATCCTCCATGCGGACGCACGACACGGCGGCCAACGCGAACACCGCCACGATCCATACTTTTTTCATGCTCATCGTCTTTTTTCAGTTTTTTCACACGCGTCCGGCCGGCGGGCCGTATAAATCTGCGCCACGCCTCCGAAAAGATTCCGGCAGTCGCAATCCTCGAAGCCCGCTTCCGCCAGCAACCGGACGAAAGCCTCTCCGTAAGGGAACTCGTCCACCGAGCGGGGCAGATAGCTGTACGCCTTCCCGTCGCGCGACACCCATCCCCCCAACCGGGGCAGAACCCGGTGGAAGTAGAAACGGTAAACGGTCCCGAAAATTCTGCCGCGCGGCATGCCGAACTCGAGCACGAACAGTTTTCCTCCCGGTCTGAGGGCGGAAAACAACCCTGTCAAACCGCCGGGAATATCCTCGAAATTGCGCACGCCGAAAGCCACCGTCGCCGCATCGAACGCTTCGCGGCCGTAAGCGGCCGACTCGGCGTCGCCCTGCACGAGCTCTATACGCTCCGACAAAGACTCCCGTTCCACTTTCGCCCGTCCTACGGCCAGCATCCGTTCCGACAGATCGACGCCGACGACTCTCGCCCCGGGGCAGGACTTGGCCAGCATGATCGCCAGATCGGCCGTGCCGGTGGCCATGTCCAGCACCGAACGGGGACGCTCCGCCCGGACCGCCCGCACGACCCGGCGGCGCCAGCCCCGGTCGACACCCAGCGAAAGCAGGTGATTCAGCAGGTCGTAGCGACGGGCTATCCCGTCGAACATCGCCCGCACCTGCTCTTTCTTCCCGTCCGTATCGTTATAAGGCTTCATCGCATCGCATTTATTCGAACCGGATGCTTCTCTCCGGCAGGATGAACGAAATAAGCATCGTGGGCAGCGAAAGCAGCACGACGATCAGGACGAAAGTTCCGGCATTGAGCATCAGCACCCACCCCCAGCGGATACTGACCGGAAGCGTCGTCAGAAAATACCCTTGCTCGTCGAGCGTGATCCAGCCCGTAAAATATTGCAGCAGGCACAGCCCGATGCCGATCAGGTTTCCCCAGACCATGCCCCTCAGGATAATGAACGACGAGCGGATCACGAACATCTTCTGCAACGCCCCGTTCCCCATGCCCAGCGTCTTCAGCACGCCGATCATCCGCGTCCGTTCGAGCAGAATGATCAGCAGCGCGGCGATCATGTTGAACAGCGCGACCAGCAGCATCACGGTAATGATCACGGCCGCGTTGACGTTGTGCGCGTCGAGCCAGTCGAAAATCATCGGATACTGCATCCGAACGTTCGCCACCCGCAACGGCTCGTCGCGGTCGGTCCGCTGATGCTCGACCACCGCGCGATACACGTCGTCGGTAAAGCGGTCGAGATGCGAAAAATCCGTCGTGCGCAGCTCGAAGCCGCTCACCTGAGTCGAATCCCAACCGTTGAGCCGCTGGACGTTGCGCAGGTCGGTCAGCGCCAGCACCCGGTCCAATTCGCCGAAACCCGTGTCGTAGATTCCGCTGACGCGGAATCGGTCGCGGCGCGGGGGATTCTGCACGAAAAGCATCTCGATCGGATCGCCCACGTCCGCCTCCATCCGGTCGTAGGTGGCGGCATCTTCCGTGGAGAGCAGGCCGCTGTCATTGCGTTTGGAGTCCAGGAAAGCCTTGGCAGTCTCCCATGCCTTGTTGCGCTTCTCGCGCAGTTCCATAATCTTGTTCATTGCAGTTCCTCCT
>OGRO01003734.1_pt1 | contig 10649 bp, 7 predicted proteins | sample 1553451 | NCBI WGS metagenome assembly OGRO01 (sample SAMEA2580021, study PRJEB22360) | human gut metagenome
AGAATCACCCATTGCCACTTCCGGCGGCTCCCCCATCCCCGAAGCCTCTGGTGGCTATATGGCTGCCGGCATCGGCAGCGGCCATCAGGGTCAGGGCACAGTGACCATTGAAGGTGATGCCGTCATCAAAAAAGCACAGGGCGGTGAAGGTGGAGCCGGCATCGGCAGCGGCCTTCAGGGTCAGGGCACAGTGACCATTGAAGGTGATGCCGTCATCAAAAACGCACAGGGCGGCGAAGAAGGTGCCGGCATCGGCAGTGGCGCCTTTGGTGACAGCGAGATCATCATCAGAGGGAATGCAGTCATTGAAAATGCGGAAAGTAAAGAAGGCGGCGCAGGCATCGGCAGCGGCCAAGGCGTTGTGCATTATGACGATGATACCTGGGAGATGATAATTGATAAAAAAACTGTCGGAAATGTGACCATTGAAGGCAACGCCAAAATCGAAAATGCAAAAAGTGGTGATGGTGGTTCCGGCATTGGTGGCGGCCCTATTGGCATCGGCAATGTAATCATTAGAGGCAACGCTCAAATCGGAAACGCCACCGGCGGCGGAGAAGGTGCCGGTATCGGCGGCGGTGTCTATGGCACTGGTGGCGTGACCATCGAGGGCAATGTCACCATCGAAAATGCAAAGGGCGGCATGGGTGCAGCCGGCATCGGCGGCGGCGCAGAATCCGAACCGGACGTTGACCGAAACGGAAATAAAATTTCCATCCTGGGCACCGAGGCCGGTTCCCCCAAGATCACCGCACAGGGCGGCACAGCTTCGGATGATGGACAACTTTCTGGCGGCGCAGCCATCGGCAGTGGCAGCGTTACGAGTAAACAAAAAAAGGCCCCTGCCGCTATCACCATCAAAGGCAAAGTGACCATTGATGCCACCGCAGGCGGAAGCAAAGCCAAGGGCGATGCAATTGCCATTGGCGATACACCGCTCAAAGAACAGCAGTTTGCCGGTTTGCCTGTAGGTGCTGTCATCACACGGAGGGATTCGGACGATGTGGATCTTACCCTAAAGGATGACAAGCCTACGGAACCGGAAAAGCCGGAGCAGCCCTCTCAGCCGGAGCAGCCTTCCCAGCCGGATCAGCCCTCTAAGCCGGATCAGCCCTCTAACCCGGATCAGCCCTCTAATCCGGGTCAGCCTTCTAATCCGGATCAGCCTTCTAACCCGGATCAGCCTTCTAACCCGGATCAGCCTTCTAACCCGGATCAGCCCTCTAAGCCGGATCAGCCCTCTAACCCGGATCAGCCCTCTAACCCGGATCAGCCCTCTAATCCGGATCAGCCTTCTAACCCGGATCAGCCCTCTAATCCGGATCAGCCCTCTAATCCGGATCAGCCCTCTAATCCGGATCAGCCTTCTAACCCGGATCAGCCCTCTAACCCGGATCAGCCTTCTAACCCGGATCAGCCCTCTAACCCGGATCAGCCCTCTAACCCGGATCAGCCCTCTAACCCGGATCAGCCCTCTAACCCGGATCAGCCTTCTAACCCGGATCAGCCCTCTAATCCGGATCAGCCCTCTAATCCGGATCAGCCCTCTCAGCCGGAGCAGCCCTCCCAGCCGGAGCAGCCTTCCCAGCCGGAACAGCCCTCTGAGCCGTCGGGTGCAGTCTCGACTTCTGCTCCGGCCGAAGAGCTGACCGCCTCGGATGCAGAGTATCTCGTTACCGTAGAGGGGCTTTCCGTCACCAATGCGCTGGGAAAGCAGATCACGCACAGCTGCACACAGAATGTCCAAGGCAAGGTCCTTACCATTCGCGTCAACAGCATTGTGGCCACCGCACATCTCACCATGGATATGCTCCGGACGCTCAAAGCGCAGGGGGTAGAAACCATCCGTTTCTGCACACTGCTGTACCGTCCGACCTCGGTCTCCATCGACGCACTTCTGAATCTTGGGGTCGATGAAGCCGACATCCTCTGGACGCACAACGGGCTCCAGGCCCGCCTGACGGTCGGCGGCACCGATTCCAGCAGCCTTTTGCAATAAGACCCTCTGAACCATAACAGCCGGGAGGCTTCCGTTTCGGAACGCCTCCCGGCTGTTTGATTATGCGCGCTTTGTCTTCCGATTTTTTTCCTTTTCCAGATCTCAACAGAATTTTGTGCGGTATTCGCGGGGGGTGCAGTGCTTGATCTCCCGGAACGTTTTAATAAAGTAGCTGCCGTCCGAGAACCCGCATTCCAGACCGATCTCGCCGGTCTTCAGCCGGGTGGAGCGCAGCAGCTCGGCGGCCTTTTCCACCCGGAACTGCTTGACGTACTGGATGGGCGTGATGCCCAGCAGCTGTCGGAAGCTGCGCAGGCAGGCGCTCTCGCTCAGGGCCACGCAGGCCGCGATCTTCTCCACCGTCAGTTCCTCAGCGTAGTGCTCCTCCACGTAGCGGAGCATCCGCTTCATCCGCTCCGAGGCGATCTGCTCCTGCTCCGAGATCTTGGTCTTGCCGCCCACGCACTGGGTGCTCAGCAGCCGCAACGCCGCCGAGAGATGATACCGCACCCGGTTCTCGTAGTCGAACGGCTCGTCCGCCACCTCTTTCCAGGCGTCCCGCAGGAAGACGAGTACCTGTTTCTGCCATGGCACCGCCTCGTCCAGCAGAAAAAACGCCGGGGCACCGGGCTGCAGCAGGGGCCGGATGAGCTTTTGCCAGAAGATGGTGTCCATGCCGCCCACCAGACGGGGCTGGAAGACGCCGGAGTGGAGCAGGGCGGTGCCCTCCGCCTGCTCCACCGAGTGCAGCGCCCCTGAATTGAGGAAGATGCCCTGCCCGGTCTGCAGCGTCAGGCGGGTCTTGTTCACATCCACATGGAGGGGGCCCTGTATGGTGAGGATGTACTCAAATTCCTCGTGCCAGTGCCACGCCACCGAGTAGCTGGCCAGGTCTTCGGCGTAGCAGGCGATGGGAAACAGCGCACTGCCGTGCTGCACCAGCTCGCGCCCTTCGGCGTCGGCCACGATGTCCGTCTCGCAGTGGATGCCGCCCTCATGGACGATTGTTGCGCAGCTCGTTCGATATGCCATATTGACCAGTTCCTTTCCGCAAATCTTTGAAGATTTTTTATCAATGCCGGTTTTGTTGTACAAAACTTCAGATTTTCTCCTACCGCAGCCGCTGGTTTCGTGGTATTATTTCATCAGAGGCCGCAAGTCCAGTATAACACCGAAACGGGAGGAACACAACCCATGGCACAGCTTCTTCTGCCGGTCATCTACCTGGCATTCATCAGCCTCGGCCTGCCGGATTCGCTTCTCGGCTCCGCCTGGCCGAACCTCTACCCCGCTTTCGGGGTGCCGGTGTCCTACGCAGGCATCGTCTCGATGATCATCTCCTGTGGGACCATCGTTTCCAGCCTGTGCAGCGACCGGCTGACCCGTGCGCTGGGCACCGGCAAGGTCACGGCCCTCAGTGTGGCGATGACGGCGGCGGCGCTGTTCGGCTTCTCGGCGGCGAGCGCGTTCTGGATGCTCTGCCTCTGGGCCATCCCCTACGGGCTGGGTGCCGGAAGCGTGGACGCTGCCCTGAACAACTACGTCGCCCTCCACTACGAGAGCCGCCACATGAGCTGGCTGCACTGCATGTGGGGCGTGGGCACCATCATCAGCCCGGTGCTGATGAGCCTGGCCCTGACCGGCGGGCAGGGTTGGAACGGCGGCTACCGCATCGTAGCCCTCATCCAGGTCGGCATCACAGCCGTTCTGGTGCTGAGCCTGCCGCTCTGGAAAGGCCGCCCGGCCGCCGAGACTGCGGACGGCACCCCGGCCAGGCCGCTGACGCTGCCCCAGATCCTGGCCATCCCCGGTGCACGGGAAGTGATGCTCTGCTTCTTCTGCTACTGCGGCCTCGAAACGACGGCGGGCCTCTGGGCCAGCAGCTACCTCACGCTGAGCAAGGGCGTCCCGGCCGACACGGCAGCGGCCCTTTCGGGCCCGGTCTTCATCTGGATGCCTGTTCTATCTGGGCATCACGGTGGGGCGCGGCTTCTGCGGCTTCGTCACCCTTCGGTTCAACGACACCCAGATGATCCGTCTGGGGCAGACCGTTCTGGCCGTGGGTGTGGCCGCCCTGCTTCTGCCGGGGCCGCAGGCGCTCTCGCTGGCTGGCCTCGTCCTCGTGGGTCTGGGCTGTGCGCCCATCTACCCCAGCATCATCCACTCCACGCCGGACCACTTCGGCGCGGACCGGTCGCAGGCTGTGATCGGCATCCAGATGGCAAGCGCCTATGTCGGCAATCTGGTCATGCCGCCGCTGTTCGGCCTGCTGGCAAACAACGTTGCCCCAGCCCTCTTCCCCGTGTATCTGCTGGCGCTGCTGATCCTGATGATTGTCATGCACGAGCAGCTCACCCGGAAGACGGTGTGCAAATAAACAATTTTCTGACAGGAGGTATTTTTATGCTTCGTATCGAATATTTTGATAAAGACCGTTTCATGCGTCAGGTTTCCGCCAGCCGCGGCAGTGTGCTGCTGCATCTGGACAACGGCAAGACCTGTGACCTGAAAGAGGATGCCACCGCATCCTCCATCCTCCGGATGATGGACGCCCCCAGAAAGGGCTTTGACATCACCGTGACCGACCCCGCCGACGTGACCGGCTTCCTGCGCTACATGCTGGAGGCAGGCCGGATGGACCGTGTGGCCGGCTGATCGTTCGCCATTCTCCATTATTCGCATATTACAGCAAACGCAGAGCGCCCGCTCCGGGGTCAGAAGCCGGAGTGGGCGCTCTGCGTTTTTGTGCGGTGTTACAGGATGCAGCGGCTGATGGCGCGAGCCACATTCAGCAGCTCGTCCTGCCCGATGAACCCGAACTTTGCCTCGTGCTCATCCGCGAAGCAGACCGTCAGCTCAGAGGTCTGGAGCGGGTCGCCGAAGCCTGCGGTCTGGACGCCGAAGTGCAGCACTTTGCGGTACGGCAGGACGAAGATCTCCTGCCGGGTGCCGGTAACCCCCTGCATATCCACCAGAAAGATGCGGTGCGAGGTAAAGACCGCCTGGTCGCGCACGGTCTTGTACGCGCCCACGATGGTCTCGCCGTCCAGCAGAAGCGCCTGCACATTCTTGCAGATCTCCTTCTCCTTGATGCGAACGAGGTTCTGCATGGGCTTGTCCCGAAATTCCATAGTTCTATCCCCTTTCAGCGTGGTCGTTGGTTCCATTGTAGCACCCCCGGCGGGCTTTGACAAGCGGCACGGAACTCCATTCTACTTGTGAGCGAAAAAACTTTGAGCGTCCAGCAGGAGCTACCCGGCATGCCAATGCCACCTCACCCTTTGGGAGAGGTGGCATTGCGAAGCAATGACGGAGAGGGTCAGTAGTTCAGACCGAACCCGCTGCGGTAATAGTTGCCGTCGGCGTCGCAGTAAGCGTAGCTGCCGCCGCGCACCCCGGCGAGGATGGCCGGGTCGATGTACGGGTCCTTATCGTAGCCGGGCACATCGTTGGGCGAAGCGCAGATCTCACGCACCACACCGTCGATCTCCTGCTCGGTGATGGCGATGACGGCGGGGTCGGACACCATGGTCAGGCTCAGCTTGCCGGTGGGGGCAAAGTCGCCGCTGATGACGTCCACCTGTGCGTTCAGGGCGTTGTTCAGCGCCACCGTGCTGACGGTGTACTGGATGGTCAGCGCATCGCAGTAGGGTTCCAGCTTGTCCAGCAGCCAGGGGTTGTTCACCACGCAGGTACCCACGACCTTGCCGCCGCGCGCGTGGATGGCATCGGCCAGCTCCCGGATCTTCTCGACGTCCTTCAGGGTGGTCACCGTGACCTGCTTGCCGGTCTTCTTCTGGCTCTTGTTGATCTCGCGCTCGTCGGTGACGATCTCACCCATCTCGATGACGGGCATGGCGAACTGGTAGAACACCACGCCGTTGCTGATGGGCCACACGTGGAGGTACAGCACATCGGCCTCCTCCGGGGTGGCGACGACGGTGTATCCCTTCTTCTCGAAGGCCTCCGCCAGTGTCTTGCGCAGCGCCTCGTCGGCATTGGCAGAGCCCAGACCGGCACCCATGGCCTGTGCCATTTTGGCAAAGCCGGAGTCCACGCCCTTGAAGGTGACGATGCAGACCTTCTTCTCTTTGGCCAGCGGCAGAACACCGCCGTGGTTCTTCACCAGCACCACCGCCTTCTGGTTGGCTTCGTAGGCCTTCTTCTTGGCACCATCGAAGTTGTCCTGCCGGGCCTGGTCGGCCTGGTCGGGGTCCAGATAGGGGTTGTCCACACGCTTGGTGCGGAACAGGCTCAGCAGACGGTTGTAGCTGGCGCGGTCGAGGTCGGCCTTGGGCAGCAGACCGTCCTCCACCGCCTTGATGATGTTCTCCGGGTCGGTGTTGCCGCCGATGACATCGGTACCGGCGGAAATGGCCTTGGCGTAGCGCTGGGGCACCGTCAGGTCCTCCACGCCGTAGATCTGCACACTGGTAATGCCGGAGTCGGAGTTGATGTAGCCGTCAAAGCCCATCTTATTGCGGGCCAGGTCGGTGAGCAACTCCTTGCTGTATGCGCTGGGCACCGCCTCGGTGCTGGTCACCTCGCCCCGGTAGGTCTGGGGCACGGCGCGGCCATCGGCGGCGATGCGGGAGTAGTCGGGCATGATGGAGGATGCCTTGTGGTCGAAGGCACGCTGGAACGGAGGCAGATGGTACTTTTCCATCGAGCCGGGGGTGCGGTAGATGCGCCACTGACCGATGGGCACATGCGGCTCGAAGCCGTTCTCGGAGGGGGCATCGCCGGGGAAGTGCTTGACCGTCAGGACGACCGAACCCTCGTTCAGGCCGTCGTCGCCGTTCTGGTAGCCCTTGATGAGGGCTTCGGTGATGTCGCTGGTCACATCGGTGCGCTCGCCGTAGGTGCCGTTGGTGCGGGGCCAGCGGGGGTCGGTGGCCACGTCCACCTGCGGGCCGTACATGATGTGCAGGCCCTCAGCCTTCATCATCTTCCGGTCCGTATCGGCCATTTCATAGACGAAATCTGCGTTGCCGTCTCCCAGCACCGCTGCACCGATGCCCAGAGAGTCCGGGTAGCCGATGTTGATGGGGTTGGTGTGCAGAGAGTACGGAATCGCCACGCCACCCTTGCAGGCTTCGTATTCCAGCATCTGGGTGCCCGCATTGTGGTACAGTGCCACCATACCGGCCTCGCAGTGCATATCGCCGCGGTAAACGCCCGCCGTGATGTGCTTGTCCAGCACATCGGCGTCATCAATGCTCATGGTCATGCCGGGCAGCGGGCCGGGGATGGGCTTTTCGTCCGGGTCGTGGTGCTTGTAGATCTTGGACATTTCCAGCTTGCCGTCGGCCCCAGTGGCCGCAGCGCGGGTGGGGGCCACCGGGGTGTTGAACAGGGTGTTCAGCACAAGGCCAGCCTGCTGGTCCAGGCGCAGATGGGCCACCATATCCTTTGCGCGCTCTTCGGGGCTGAGCCGCCAGTCCTTATAGGGGGCCAGCTCGCCGCTGTTGTCCATATCCTTGAAGTACAGGCCGTCCCTGACGATGACGCCGCAGGTGGTCACACCGATGTCGGGGCCGTTTTCGTTGTGGAAGACCACCGGCTCCAGGTAACGGTCGGTGATGCTCTCCCCCGCTTCCAGAGCATAGGGTGCCGGAATGACGCCGTCGTGGGCGTCGGCCCACTGGGCAGCGCTGGTGTATCGAATCTCCATCTTGTTTCTCCTTTTTCGTGCGCGGGAATGCGCAGCTGATATATCACTTGTTCTTTTTTATTATACCCCACGGCCCGATTGTTCGCAAGCGAACAACCTGTGCTTTTCTGAATTTCAGCATTGCTCACAAGGAACGCTCCCGGAATCTATGCAATTCCCCGAACCAGCGCAGCGCGTTCCCGCGCTCGGTCTGCTCCACCGGGCACAAAAAGAGACCGCTGGCCCCGTCGATAACGGAAGGAGCACAGCGGTCTCTCTCGGTTCAGGGCATTACCAGATCATCTGGATGCGGCCTGCGCCGTAGGGATCTTCGTAGTTGAGCAGATAACCGGGGTAATCGGCCAGCGGGCTGTTGGCACTGGCAAGGTGCGGCAGACCGTTCGCATCCACGCCGCCGAACATGGCTGCGTAGCTGGACATGACGAGGTAATCCTCCGAGACATAGTCCTTGATCAGCTCTGCGCCGTCGAACATAGCGAAGCCGTCGCCCAGGTTGCGCAGGGTGTAGTTCATACCGGCCAGCGCATAGGTGGCGTTCGGGTCCAGAGGCTTGTATGTGCCGGTGGTCTTGTCGTAGATCTCCACATTCGAAACACGCGGGGTCGTAGCACTGCCGACCCAGACATTCTTGTCGTCGGTCTGGACGGTGTTGGGGACCATGGCGTGGATCTCATACTTGGCACCGGCGACCTGCAGGAAACCGCCGTTCTCCTTGCCCTCGGCACCGGCGAAGCGGGCACCAAATTCGAGGGCATCCAGGATCTGCTGGCCGGTGACGGACATCAGGCAGGCCACATTGCCGAAGGGGCTGACGGTCTTGCAGGTCTTGAAGCTCCAGGGGCCTGCGTCCACATTTGCACGGATGCCGCCGCCGTTCATGATGGCGATGTCGCAGTGGAGGTCTTCGATCTCATTGAAGTAGGCATAGATGCCGTCGGCCACGAAGTCGCCCAGATTGGTCTCGCCGGAGCGGATGCGGCGCTTGCCGGTGGCGGGGTCGGTGATGTAGAACTTGGAATCGCCCACGGCGATCTCCTCGCCCAGCATGTCGTCCACTGCGCTCACCCACTCGCTGGTGGCAGCGGCCACAGCGGCGTCTGCGCCATCGTAGCTGGGCAGCAGCTCGGTGGTGATGGAGCCATCGGCACCGATGGTCATCTTGCCGACATTCTTGAAGTAGGAGCCGGTCTGGGTCAGGGTGACGGCCTTGCCGGAAGCATCGGTCACCTGCTTATTCTCCATCACGGTGTGCGAATGGCCGTCGATGAAGGCATCGAAACCGGTGGTGTGTGCGATGACCTCTTCGCTGGTCCAGGGGGCGGACGAGGGGTCTACGCCCAGATGGCCCAGACCAATGATGATTGTCGCACCCAGCAGCTTTGCCTTGTCGATGGCCTTCTGGACGGCCTTGTACAGCTTCTGGCCATCGTCGCCGCCGAGGATGTCATAGATGTACTTGGTCTGGCTGGCGTTCATGAAGTAAGCCGGAGTGGACTTGGTAAAGGTCTCCGGGGTGGTAACGCCCACAAATGCGATGCGCGCGCCGCCGATGGTGAAGATCTTGATGCTGGGCAGCACCTTCAGGCCGGTGCGCAGGTCCACCCAGTTGCAGGAAACATAGGGGAAAGCGGCTTCCTTCATGGCTGCCTTTGCGCGGGCCATGCCGTAGTCGAACTCATGGTTGCCGGGGGTGGCCAGGTCGTAACCGGCCTCGCTCATCAGCTTGATGATGGTCTCGCCGTCATCCATGGAGCCATAGGCCGTGCCCTGGATGTGGTCGCCGGCGTCCACCAGCAGGACGTTCTGGCCAGCGTCCACATAGCTCTGCTTCAGTGCAGCGATACCGGCATAGGTCAGTTCGGGGGATTTTTTGTCGATGTAGGTGTGCACATCGTTGGTGTAGAGGATGGTAACAGCCGACTTTTCGCCCAGGAAGCAATTGGTCTCTTCGGCCGATGCGGCGGGTGCGCCGAGGGAGACTGCGGTCAGTGCAGTGGCAGCTCCGGCAGCCTTGAGGAAGCTGCGGCGGGAAATGAACTGTTTCACAGGAAATGACCTCCTTCAATTTACGGTACTCTCTTTTTTGCGGTCTCTCTGCCGCCGCCCGCACAAAAGCTCCCCAACGGGGAGCCGTGGTGTGCAGCGCAGCCGCAGCGAGGTCTGCATTTCTGGATTAAGCATATCACAGAATGCCGCTCCGGGCAAGAGAAAACTGTAAAATCCGCGCAAATCCTTTTCACGAAAGTCGTACTATTTTGGAAATTCTCCGTAAAATCATACGAAAAAGGGCCGGGCCCTGCATCCTGTCTCAGGGTGCAGAGCCCGGCCGCATTCAGGGGGGGAGGTCCAAACTGGATCGGAGGAGACGTTTGAGAAAACGCCTTAAATGGCGTTGTACTCCTTGAGGAACTTTTCAAGGTCGGTGCCCTCGATCTTCTTGAGCACTTCCTTGAGGGCCACCCTCTGGATGAAGGGCAGGTCCATATCGGTCAGCTTCTTGCCGTCGCGGAGCTTGACGGTGGCGTCGATCAGGCAGCGAACATCATAGGTGCTGCCCCAGACCTCCGGCACACCGCGGTCGATGTCCAGCAGGGTGTAAACAGCCTCCATGCCGGTGCGCATCGAATACTCGGTGGTGAAGATGGTGTCGCGGCCGGTCTCGGCAAACTGGCCCAGGAAGGCGAAGTTGACGGCACCCTTCGGCACGATGTCGGGGCGGTCGCCGAAGGCGCGCGGCATGAAGAAGGCGTCGATATACGGCATCATGACCGGCACGGTGTTGGCGCTGTGGTCGGCCAGCTCGGCGATGTCCTCCGTGGGAACGCCCAGATGGTACAGCCACTCCATGCAGATCTCACGGCCGGTGCAGTCGCGCATGGGCTTCTTCACATAGTCGCCAGGCTTGTCGCTGAACAGGCCATAGACCCAGACGCAGAGCTGGTTCTTGGGCTGGTCACGGAACTGCTGCTGGCGGTT
>OGRO01003743.1_pt1 | contig 10629 bp, 7 predicted proteins | sample 1553451 | NCBI WGS metagenome assembly OGRO01 (sample SAMEA2580021, study PRJEB22360) | human gut metagenome
AGCGGGCAGGAAAATCCACTCGCCGGGATTTTTTTGCGCCTGCTTTCCGTATTCAAGCACGGTCATAACCGCCAGGGTTTCTTGGTGGGGAACGCGTATCCTGCCATCGCGGAAAAAGCCGACAAGCTCTTTTATAAACTCGGCGTAAAAATTATCGCCCGCGTCTATCAGGTTTTTAATGTGGTTTGCCTAGTGTTGAATCTGTTGCATACGCCTATATTGAGTAGCCTGCCGGTTTCACGGCGCACCTTTTGTATTTCAAGCGCCTCGCTGTATATTCTTGCTGCGGGCTTTTCGCATAAAACATCCTTGCCGGCGCGCATAAAGTCAATTGATATGGTTGAGTGAACCTTATTGGGTGTACAAACCGAAACCGCGTCAATTTCCGGGTCGTTCAGCAGCTCGTGATAGTCTGTTACCGCTCTGCCTATGCCGTATTGCTTTACCGCCTTTTCAGCCCGTTCGGCTTTTCAGGTGCGCTGCCGTTCATATCGGGCGCCTGACCTCCGCCGAAGCCGCCGCCTTTATTTCTGCCGCCCATACCGCCTGACATTCCGCCGTTGCCGAAAGTGGTGGTAATACCTGTCAGTTTAATATCCAGCGTCTGCGCCGCGGAGGAAACGCTGCCCGAAGACGCGTAGCCGTTTTTATCCGCTCCCGATACCGTGCCGCCTATAACCAGCTTATAGCTGCTGCCGTTTTTAAGCGAGGGAGAGGTTATTACTATATTGTTATACTGCTTTGCGGGAATAAACGAGGCTATAACATTGCCCTTTTCATCGGTCAGAGCAACGCTGCTGCCCGCTGACGCGCTGCTGTTGAACGTATACATAAACGAAGCCTGCTCCGATTTATCCGAAAAGCCCTGCGCCATACCCGAGCTGCCGCAAAGTATTACCGTGCCGCCGCTGACGGTCGCCTCGCCGTCGTAATCAAACGCGCCGTTTCCGTTATCGGTCGGTCCGCTTACAAGCACCGTGCCGCCGGTTATTGCCACGTTTCCGTTTGAGTCGATTCCGTCACCCGAGGCGTTGACGAGTATATACCCGCCGCTGATTGTAATAAGTGAGTTTGAATCGCTGTTTCCGAGTCTTCCGTCTGTTGATGAACCCGAGACTGACGGACTTGCGGCGTTAATTCCATCGTCGCTTGCGGTAATATCAATATTACCGCCCGTTATCGTTACCTTTTGACCCTCTAAGCCCTCATATGAGCGGCTTACGGTTATGCTGCCGCCGTTTATAATAAGGTTGCTGTCGGCGTGAAAGCCGTCATCCACCGTGGCGGCGGTAAAGCTGCCGCCGTTAATTTCAATATCTCCGTTTGAATGGAAGGAATCGTCCTTGGAGCTTACTTCAAAGCTGCCCTCGTCAATTACTATAAGCGAGCCTGCCTTTAAGCCCTTTGTGCTTTCTTCGTCATCGGTGGTTTGGGTCTTCCCGCCGAAGCCGGGCATATTTCTGCCGCCCGAGTTCTGTTTTGTATCGGCAGCGCCGCCGCCCGCGGCTATTTTAACGTTTCCGTTAGCCGCCTTTAAAACGGTAGCCGCCTGTATGCCGTTGTTGCCCGAGGTTATATCTATATTTCCCGTTTCAATATACACAAAGCCCTTGTTTGCCTTTTCGGTGTTGGTGGAGCGTATTCCGTCCCCGCCCGAGGATACGGTTATCGCCGCGTCCTTTATCTTTAGGCAATCCTTGCCCTCAAGCGAGCAGCCGGTGCTTTTAACGGTCAGATTCAGCCCGCATATTATAAGGTCGTCCTTTGAAACGGCGCCGCACTTGTAGTTGCCTGTAATATTAAGCGTGCCCTCGCCGTTTAAGGTCAGGTCTGTTTTGCTGAATATTGCGCCGTCAACGTTGCTGTCCTTAAAATCACCTGTGTACGAAGTGCCGTCCGATAGGGTGTTGGTTGTGCCCTTGTAAGCGGTTATAAATACCTTATCTGCTGATTCTATATAAATTGCGGGTCCCGATGTATTGGAGACAGTCGCGTTTTTCAGAATTATGCGCACCTTTGCGGTATCGGGAGCGGAAACGGTAATGCTCTCGTGCTCGCCGCTTACAACATAAGTGCCCTCGGCGGTTATTTTAACCGCCTTTTCGCTGTTTGCTATCGTTTTGGCTTCCGATTCGTCGTAATCGTAGGTTGTGTCCTTATTTGAAAATTCAAAATCCATATCGTCGGTGGAAATTTCGGTCACCGCCGACATATTGTTTATATTATTCGTTCCGCTTGCCGTGTTTTTCTTCCCGCAGGAAGAAAGCAGCAGGCAGGCGCATAAAATCAAAACAGGTATAACTGTTTTTTTCATAAGACATCACAGCTCCTCTGTAACGGTGGCGCGGCAGTTGCTCACAATATCAAGGTTGCCGTTTCGGCACCGCATTTCGTCAATAAGCTCTTTTTCACATTCGGGGTTTTTAAGCTCCAAGGTGTATGTCAGCTGGTAAAGGCTGCCCATATTCGAGGTTTTAACACGGCGCAGCTTGTGTGATACCGTAAGCTTTTCAAAAATATCATCAAACACGCCGGTGAAATTAAGGTTCTCGGGTATTGTCACTTTAAGCTCGCGCACATTATCGGGCTGCTCGCCGAAGCGGCTCAGGGTGTAAATTATATTAGCGCCGCAAATCAGGGCTGTGAAAATTATCGCTACGCCTATATATCCCACGCCGCAGGCAAGCCCTGCCGCCATTGCCGTGAAAACGCCGATAATTTCCTTTGCGCTGCCGGGGGCAGAGCGAAAACGCACCAGTGAAAACGCGCCCGCAACCGCTACGCCCGTGCCGAGGTTTCCGTTCACAAGCATTATTACCGCCTGCACCGTAAAGGGCAGCAGCGCCACCGCAACGGCAAAGCTCTTTGAGCAGCTGTTTTTAAACATGTGACTGAGTGACAGCGCCAGCCCCGCAAGCAATGATACCACGGTACACGCCGCAAAGGCCCCCGGGGTTATTCCTTTTGTTATTACTGTTGAAAATATACTGTCAAGCACAGTATTCGCCTCCCAATGTTATTATTTTTTTGTTTTCACGCGTCAGCAGTCCGTTTTTATACGCCGTGCCGTATTTTGAAAAGGATGTGGGGTAAATTTTAAGTTCATTCAGCATTTCCGCAACCCACATAGGCATAGCGCCCGCGGTCTTAACTTCCAAAATATACAGCCCGTTTTCGAGCACCCGCTCGCCGTAAATGCCCTTTTCAAGGTCCAAATCCCAGCCGCGCGCCAAAACGTTGCTGTCAAAGGTTAAGCGTACTTCCCGGTTTGTCCGGTCATAAAAAGCCTCTCGGTCATAAAAAATATCCGCAGCGGGTTTTAGTTCTCCGTAAAACCGCCTGAAATAATCAATTTCCTTTAAAATCTGACTGTTTTCAATTTTGCCGTTTTCACCCGACATATAGCCCGTAATATCCGTATACGGCGCGCTTATTCTTCTTTTAAAAACAACGCCCTTGTATTTCTTTTTAAGCTCTAAAAAGCAGGGGTTACCGGCAGTCGGCACTCCGTAGCTGCGCAGACGCAGCTTTTCTTTATATATCGGCTTATCAAGCGACGCGCGTATCAGCCTGTTATCGGGCGTATCGTAATAAAGGCTGCAAACGCGGCTTTTGCCGTATTCATCCGGCACGGCGTTGTAGGTCAGGTAATTTTTAACCTCCTCGTACTGCCCGCCGTCTATAATATACTTCTTTTCGTAGCGCTTGAATACTGTTTGAAACATTTTCACCGCCCCTTTCCGTTTGACTTTAGTATAGGCAAGTAATTTCATGCGGTTATGAACAAAATTTGAACAAGTTTAACAGCTTTTTAACAATTTTGCGCCTGAAAATATTGACAGAACATGTCGGAAAATATATAATAAAAGAGTATGTACGCAGGATACTCAGAAAGGAGTAAACCATGAACGGATTGCGCAGATTTTCATGTATAATTTTGTCGCTTGTAATACTGATAATAACGGCGTTCGGATGCGTGATTGTAACCGCGGCTGCGGCGAGGATCGGATATGTTAACGCAACGGACGTCCGATTAAGGGAGGACGCGGGCACACAAAGCAAAATACTTATGAGCGGCATATCATATGCCACAGTAACCGTAAACGGGGAAAAGCGGGATCCCGACGGCGATTTATGGTATAATGTAACGTATAACGGCGTTACGGGATATATATATGCCGAATATGTGCAGATAATTGAACAGACTGCCGATAAAGACTTTGAGGAGCAGCTTAAGGCGTTCCCGTCGAGCTATCACAGCGCTTTAAAGGCACTGCATGCGGTTTACCCGAACTGGCAGTTCCACGCGGATAATGTAAATTTAACCCTTGACGAGGCGGTACAGCTTGAAATTTCAAGAAAACAAATAAAAACCCAGTATGAATCATGGCTTTCAATGGGTCCCGGCGCTTACGATTACGACAAAAATCAATATGTATTGCAGGATACGGATTGGTATGTCGCCTCGCGCGAGGTGATAAAATATTATATGGATCCGCGCAACTTTTTAGGCGCGGATACGGTGTTTACCTTTATGCTGCAGGGCTACGACCCGTCAAAGCAAACGGAAGCGGGAGTCCGTAAAATAGTAAAGGGAACATTTCTTGATACCGACAAATATGTATCCTACATTATGAAAGCGGCAAAGGAGACCTCTTACAGCCCCTATGTTATGGCTTCAAAAATATTGCAGGAAATAGGCAAAAACAACGGGAATTCACCCTTTATATCGGGCAAATATCCGGGCTATGAGGGGTATTACAATTATTTCAATATAAACGCTACGGGAAACAGCACAGCGGAAAAAATTAAGGGCGCGCTGACATACGCCAGGGAACACGGCTGGAATTCGCCCGAAAAGGCGATTATAGGCGGCGCGGAATTTTGCAGCGACGGATACATAAAAAAAGGGCAAAACACATATTACTATATGGATTTCAATATTAAAAATCCGAAATTGATTTGGCACGAATATGCGGGCGCGATACATGACGCGTCCGCCAAGGGTAAAATACTTTCCGCCGCGTATACGGGGGATAAATCAGCCGTGGTGAGCTTTTCAATTCCCGTATATAAAAATACCGGCGCAGCCACCGTTTTGCCTAAGCAAAACAATCTTCGCAACAATTATTATTTCAGTTCGCTTTCGGTTTCGGGGCTTACGCCCTCCTACTCTATGACGGAATTCAAGTATGAATACGATTTAAGAGTTTCGGGGGATACGAATATCTCCTATACCGTGCTGCCCGGCGCGTCATACGCGGGGGCAAAGTCGTTCGGGCTTAAAAAGGGCGATAACACCGTGGTGCTTACGGTAAAGGCGGAATCGGGCTATACGACCGATTATACAATTAACGTTAAAGCCGATGTTGCCTGTACGCTTACCGTAGGCGGCGACACACCGCCGAAAGAAATTATGCGCGGCGATACAAACGGCGACGGAATGGTGAACGGCAGAGACCTTGCAAATGTGCAGATGCACATTTTGGGTATAAAAGCTCTTTCGGGCGACGCCTTTACAAGAGCCGATACAAACTCTGACGGTAAAATAAACGGCAGAGATCTTGCGAATGTGCAAATGCATATTTTAGGAATAAAGTCACTTACATAAAACGAACGGAGATTGATTATGAAAAAAATATTTAAAAGCGCTGTTCTGTCAATTGCGGCAATAATGTTGATTATATCTACTGCGGTTTTTCCTGCCTCGGCGGAAAATGCTGTTCTGTCTTTCAGTTCGCAAAAGCCGTCTGTCGGGCAAAGCGTGACCGTAACGGTTACGTTTAATCCCGGAGCGAAAATATATTCTGCGGATTTTTCACTTTCATATAATCCTGATATTTTAACATACGAAAGCGCCACCTGCACCGCAAAAGCAGCGGGTGGAGGAATTGTAAAAGCAGCGCCCACACTTACGGGTGAAACGAAAATCTCATATAAATTCACATTTACGGCGAAAAAGTCGGGTTCATCCAATATTACCGTAAGCGGCGGAGTGTACGGTTTTGAAGAGACGGAAAATTATAACGTCGGAGCTTCTGCCACACTTACCGTTTCCGACGCGGCAAAGCCCGGCGTTGCAACGCTTAAATCGCTTTCAATAAGCAACGGAACGCTGACCCCCGGCTTTTCTACCGGCAGAACAAGCTATACCGCAAAGGTCAAATATGAGGTGACTACCTGCAAGGTATACGCCACCGCGACCGACGCCAAGGCTACGGTTGCCGTAGGCGGTAAGGAGGCGCTTGCGGTAGGTAAAAATACACGCACCGTAACGGTTACGGCGCAAAACGGTACACAGAAAACCTATACAATAGTTATAACCCGCCTAAAGGAGGGGGAGGAGCTTGACGGCGAGACCAAGCCTGAGGATAATACCGACGAGTCCGAAAAAAGCACGGTTATAGACGGTGTAAAATATTCGGTGGCAACCGATCTTTCCGGCTTTACGCTGCCCAACGGTTTTAAAGCGAATACCGTTACATATGGCGAAACAGAGGTTGCCGCGGCGCAGGATACCGACGCAAACTACACCGTTTACTACTTAAAGGGCGAAAACAGCGAAAGCTACCAGCCCTATACGCTGGAATCGGACGGAAAAACATTTAAAAAGTTAAAATACGCGACTTTCGGCAATAATACATATATATTCGCGGATATACCCGAGGGAAAAACCGTTCCCGAGGGCTTTTACCAGTCAAGCGTTAAAATAGGCGATTTTGATATTCCGGCTTACAAAAGCCCCGACGACGGCTATACCGATTTTTATTACACCTACTGCTTTTTTGAGAAGAATTTCGCCATGTACCGCTATGACAGCCGCGAGAACGTATTGCAGCGCTGCCCTGAATTTACCCTCGGCGATATAAGCGCCGCCGCCCCCAAGGGTGCGGGCTTTGCAGCGCGTTTTGCCTCGCTTTCATCTAATGCTAAAATAATAGTTGTGGGTATAGTTATTCTTATAATCGCCGCAGTTGCGCTGATAGTAATGCTCATAGTGCGTATGGTTAAGCCGCGCTACGATGATGACGACGGGTATGACGATGATATGTTTACAAACGCTTTTGACAGCGTGACAGTTGAGGACGGCAGCGAGCCGAAAAAGGAAACAGAAGAAAAAACAAAATAAAAAGGAAGCGCTTTAAAATGACACTTGAAAAAGGAATACACTATGTAGGTGTAAACGATTACGAAATAAAACTTTTTGAGGGGCAGTACTTTGTGCCGAACGGCATGGCGTACAACTCATATGTAATAGCCGATGAAAAAATTGCTATAATGGACTCGGTGGATAAGCACTTTGCTGCCGAGTGGCTTGCCAATATCAAAAAGCTGCTGGGTGATAAAAAACCCGATTACATTGTTATTCAGCATATGGAGCCCGATCATTCCGCAAGCCTTACCGACTTTTTGCGGGAATACCCAGAAACTGCGGTTGTTGCAAACGCCAAGGCTTTTGCTATGATGGATAACTTTTTCGGCAAGGGAATTTGCAAAAATACGCTTGTAATAAACGACGGCGATACCTTAAACCTCGGCGAGCGGGAATTAAAGTTTATTTTCGCGCCCATGGTGCACTGGCCCGAGGTTACCGTCACCTATGACGATAAGGATAAAACGCTTTTTTCAGCCGACGGCTTCGGCAAATTCGGCACGCTTGATACCGATGAAGACTGGGCGTGCGAAGCGAGAAGATATTATTTCGGCATAGTGGGCAAATACGGCGCGCAGGTGCAGGCGCTGCTTAAAAAGGCGGCTGCGCTTGATATTGAAAAAATATGCCCGCTGCACGGACCTGTGCTGAACGAGAATTTAGGCTATTATATAGGGCTTTACAATACGTGGTCTTCCTACGGGGTTGAAAGCGAGGGTGTGTGCATTGCCTACACTTCGGTTTACGGCAATACCGAAAAGGCTGCGGAATTACTGGCAGAGCGGCTTAAAGCTCTCGGTTGCCCGAAGGTCACAATGAATAACCTTGCGCTCGGCGACCCGGCGGAGGCGGTTGAGGACGCTTTCCGTTACGGCAAGCTGGTGTTGGCGTCGCCTACCTATAACGGCGATGTTTTCCCTTTTATGAAGCATTTTATTGACGCGCTTATTGAACGCAACTACCAAAACCGCACAATAGGACTTATTGAAAACGGCTCTTGGGCGCCCATAGCCGCAAAGAAAATGCGCGCCGCATTTGAAAAAAGCAAAAATATAACATTTACCGATACGATCGTCACCGTAACGTCAGCTCTTAATGATGACAGCCGCGAAAAAATAGACGCTTTGGCAAAAGAGCTTTGCCTATAATTACTGTTTTTAAGGAATGAATTATGAGAATTATAGTAGTTGGCTGCGGTAAGATAGGGTGCACCATAGTTGAGTCGCTTTTATCCGAGGGACACGAAATATTAGCAATGGATAACGACCCGGACGTGGTTTCCGAGCTTTCTAATATTTACGATGTTATGACAATTTGCGGCAGCGGAACCGATTCCGACGCCCTGCTTGAGGCGGGAGCGGATAAATGCGAGCTTATGATAGCCGTTACGGGGTCTGATGAATTTAATATGCTCAGCTGCTTTTTGGCTAAGCGTATGGGAACGGCGCACACAATAGCGCGCATACGCGGACCCGAATATAACGATAAAAGCCTTGCTTTTCTTAAAAAAGAGCTTGACCTTTCAATGACCATAAACCCCGAGCAGTTTGTGGCGCGGGAGCTTTTTAACGTTTTAAAGCTGCCCTCCGCCGTTAAGGTAGAGACCTTTTCGCGCGGCAATTTTGAAATGGTGGAGCTGGTTTTAAAGGAAAACAGCCCGCTTGACGGTATGAGCCTTACGGAACTTCGCAAAAAGCACCCCGATAATTTCCTTATCTGCGCGGTTGAGCGCGGCGGCGAGCTTTATATACCCGACGGTAATTTTGTGCTTAAAAGCGGAGATAAGATAGGCATTACCGCCTCTTCTACCGGCATACCTAAGTTACTAAAAAAATTAGGTCTTCTGCAAAAGCAGGCGCGCACGGTTATGATGCTCGGCGCTACAAGAACCTCATATTATCTTTCAAGGCTGCTGATTTCGGGCGGCAACGCCGTTAAGATTATTGACGCCGACAGAGAGCGCTGCAAGGAATTCAGTGAAATATTGCCCGAGGCGGTTATTATAAACGGCGACGCGGCGCACCAGGAGCTGCTGCTTGAAGAGGGCATACGCAATGTTGACGCTTTTGCGGCGCTTACGGGGCTTGATGAAGAAAATATTTTGCTTTCGTATTTTGCTTTGCAGCAGAACGTGCCCAAGGTAATAGCCAAAATAAACCGCCCCGAATTTGTAAGCACCGCAACAAGGCTGGGAATAGACACAATAGCCTCGCCCATGAAAACGGTAGCCGATGTTGCCGTGCAATATGCCCGGGCGCTTGAGAATTCGCTCGGCAGTAAGGTAGAAACCCTTTATAAACTTATGAACGGCAACGCCGAGGCGCTTGAATTTAAGGTGAGCGCCGATTGCAGTATAATAAACATTCCGTTTAAGGAGCTTCCCACCAAGCCGAATATACTGGTTGCGGGAATAATCCGCGGCAGAAAGAGCATAATACCCACGGGCGACGATATGATTCGCTCGGGCGACAGGGTGGTTATTATCTCCGCCGGAAGACGTTTGAACGAGCTTTCCGAAATTGTGGAAAGGCAAAGGTAACCGCTTATGAATCGCAGAATGATTATTAACGCGGTAGGTCTTGTACTGCGCGTTGAGGCGGCGTTGCTGCTTCTGCCCGCAATAGTAGGCATGCTTTACGGCGAAAGACAAACCTGGCTTGCCTTTTTAATTTCGGCAGCAATAAGCCTTGTGCTGGGGCTGTTGCCAAAGCTTTTTTTAAAACCGAGAACCCACGTTATTTACGCAAAAGAGGGCTTTATAATAGTGGCGTTTACCTGGATAATGCTCTCGCTCGTAGGGGCTGTGCCGCTGGTGCTCGCCGGTGCCGTCACCTCCTATGCCGACGCATTTTTTGAAATTGTAAGCGGCTTTACCACCACCGGCGCGTCGGTTATACCCGATGTTGAGGCACTGACTCGCGGCGTGCTTTTTTGGCGTAGCTTTACCCACTGGGTAGGCGGTATGGGAATTATAGTTTTCGTTATGGCAATACTGCCCAACGTTTCCGAGCGCCCAATACACATTCTAAGGGCGGAAATTCCGGGGCCTACCGTAGGTAAATTGGTGCCCAGAATAAAGGACACCGCGCTTATACTCTATCTCATTTATATCGGTATGACGGTTATTGAGACGATTATGCTGCTTTTCGGCGGCATGTCGTTTTTTGAAAGCCTGCTGCACGCCTTCGGCACTGCGGGTACGGGCGGTTTCGGTATAAAGCGGGACAGCATTGCGGGCTATTCCCCCTATATTCAGTGGGTAATAACCGTATTTATGGTGCTTTTCGGCGTCAACTTCAATTTATACTATCTGGCGCTTTTACGCAAATTCAAGGCAGTGGTTACAAGCACCGAGCTTTGGGCGTATTTGGGAATAATTGCTTCTTCGGTTGCCGTTATATCATGGAATATCCGTCATTTATTCGTCGGCGCCGAGGAAACTATCCGCACGGCGGCGTTTCAGGAGTCTTCAATTA
>OGRO01003744.1_pt1 | contig 10626 bp, 10 predicted proteins | sample 1553451 | NCBI WGS metagenome assembly OGRO01 (sample SAMEA2580021, study PRJEB22360) | human gut metagenome
TGATGAATGTTATTATCAATTGATAAAGAATATTGATATCATGTTCGAATTTAAATTTAAATATTGTAAATATATAGGAGGAAGTTATGAAGTTAAAAAAATTATGTGCAATTGTAATGTCTTGTGCCCTACTTATTACAACAGGGTGTTCAAGTACAAATACTCAAAGTAAGGATGATAGTAAAAAGAGTGATGTGCAGGAGACAACTTCTGCATCTTATCCAATAAAGATAAAACATGCATATGGCGAAACTATAATAGAGAGTGAGCCTAAAAATATTGCAACAATATCTTGGGGAAATCAAGATGTTCCGCTAGCCTTAGGTATTACACCAGTGGGAGTATCTAAAGCAAATTATGGTGAGACGGAAGAAAATGGTTTATTACCATGGACAGGAGAGAAATATAATGAATTAGGTGTAGATAAACCTGTTGTATTTAACGATGTGGATGGAATAGATTATGAAGCTATTAGTGACTCAAATCCAGATGTCATACTAGCTGCTTATTCTGGAATAACACAAGAAGAATATGATTTATTAAGTCAAATAGCTCCAGTTGTTGCATATCCAACAGAGGCATGGCAAACTTTATGGAGAGATCAAATAAATATTAATGCTACTGCAATTGGTAAGAAAGATGAAGGTGAAGCATTAGTTAAAGAATTAGAAACATTAATAAAAGAAAAAACAAGTGAATACAAAGATATAAAAGGAAAGAAAGCAGTATTTTGCTACTTTAATCCATCTGACTTAGGTAAATTTTATATATATTTACCATCAGACCCTCGTGTAGCGTATTTAACAGATTTAGGATTAGAATTTCCGGAAAGTATATCTAAGTTAGCTGAAGGATCAAATAGTTTCTATGTTGAAATAAGTTCAGAAAATATAGATATATTAAAAGATGCAGATATTATAGTTTGTTACGGAAATGATGGATTATTAAAATCTTTACAAGATGATACTTTATTAAGTAAAGTTCCTGCAATTGCAAACGGATCAGTTGCTGTTATAGAAGATGGTTCAGCATTAGCAGCATCTTGTACTCCTAGTGCATTATCTATACCGGCTAAAATAGATGAATATTTAAAAGTAATAGGAGATGCTGCATCTAAAGTAAAATAATTAGATGATAGTATACAAGATAAATATGAAATTATCAAAAATGATAGGAATATACATAGGTGGTTTTATTATTCTTGGAATATGTATCTTGGCCTCACTAGCGTGGGGCTCTAGATATATTGGTTTTGATGAAGTGATTAGTGCATTAACTCAAAGCGACAATATGTCACTTAATGCATTAGTAGTTCGAGAACGTATACCAAGAACAGTATTTGCACTTATTGCAGGAGCTTCACTTGGAATATCAGGCTTGCTTATGCAATCAATTACACGTAATCCAATAGCTGATCCAAGTATTTTAGGAGTAAATACAGGAGCATCTTTATTTGTTGTTGTTGGGATTACATTTTTTAATTTGAGTACAGCTAGTGGATATATATGGTTTGCACTTATAGGGGCAGCCCTTACATCGTTTTGTGTATATGGTATAGCTTCAATTGGACCAGGAGGAATTACTCCAATAAAACTTGCTTTAGCTGGTGCCTCAATTAGTGCAATACTATCATCTTTAGTTAGTTTAATAATTCTTCCACGCGCAGATGTTATGGATGCATATAGATTTTGGCAAGTAGGTAGTTTAAGTGGAGCAACGTGGGAAGGTATAAAATCAGTATTGCCATTTATTATAGTCGGATTAATTATAAGTGTTATATTTATGCATGCATTAAATGCATTAGCCTTAGGTGATGAAGTAGCTACAGGTCTTGGAGTAAATACAGGATTAGTAAGAATTATGTGTGCAATAGCTGGTGTAATATTATGTGGAGCTACGACAGCAATAGCTGGACCTATAGGTTTTATAGGATTAATGATACCTCATATTGTACGTCTTATTTTAGGATCGGATATGAAAAATTTAATACCAATGTCTGCTATAGGTGGGGCAATCCTTTTGATGATATCAGATGTTTTAGGAAGAATAATTGGGTCACCGAGCGAATTAGAAGTTGGAATTATAACAGCATTTTTAGGTGCACCAATACTTATTATAATTGCTAGGAAAGCGAAGGTGAAAAGTATATGATAATGCGAAGTACAAATAATAGTATCATTATAAAACATGCTTACTATAAAAGAAGGGCTCGTGCTATTATAGCTAATGTTTCACTTATTGCAATAGTATTATGTATTTGCATAATGATGCTTTTATATGGAAATACAAATTATTCATTAGATGTGGTTATAAGAGTATTAAGAGGAGAAAATATTCAAGGTGCTAATTTTGCGATAGCTACATTACGTCTACCAAGAATGCTTAGTGGGTTATTGGTTGGAATAGCATTTGGGATTGCAGGAAACACATTTCAAACAATGCTTAGAAATCCTCTAGCAAGCCCAGATATAATAGGAGTAACATCAGGGTCTAGTGTGGCAGCAGTTTTTTGCATATTGGTGCTTGGATTGAGTGGACCGGCTGTTTCGATAATTTCGGTTATATCAGGACTTTTAGTATCAATGCTTATATATTTACTATCTAAAGATATAAGCTTTTCAGGAAGTAGATTGATATTAATCGGTATAGGAATACAAGCTATGCTTCAAGCCGCAATTTCTTTTTTATTGCTTAAGGCAAGTCAATATGATGTTCCAGGCGCAATGAGATGGTTAAGTGGAAGTTTAAATGGTATGACAATGAAATGCATTCCAACATTATTTATAGTTGTAATGGTATTTGGAATAATAAGTTTACTATTTACAAAATATCTTCAAGTACTAGAATTAGGAGATGAATTTGCAACGACACTTGGTATAAGACTAAATCTAGTGAGAATTATTTTAATTTTAAGTGCTGTATTTTTAATAGCATTTGCAACATCTACTACGGGACCAATAGCATTTGTTGCATTTTTAGCTGGACCAATAGCATCAAAAATTGTTGGGCGTGGGTCGTCAAATGTACTAGCATCAGGTCTTGTAGGTGCATTATTAGTACTTAGTTCAGATATGATTGGACAATATGTATTTAGTACAAGATTTCCAGTAGGTGTTATTACTGGGATTTTAGGGGCACCATACATGTTATTTTTATTAATATGTATAAATAGAAGAGGAGAATAATGATGAATAAAAATCAACACACATTTGAAGCTAAAAATATAGTAACTGGATATGATAAAAAAATTATAATAGATGGTATAGATTTAAGTGTGCCTAGTAATAAAGTTAGTGTAATAATAGGCTCTAATGGATGTGGTAAATCAACTTTATTAAAGACAATGGCTAGATTAATAAAGCCATTATCAGGTGATATTGTTATTGATGGAAAGAAAATTACAACAATGCCATCTAAAAAGCTGGCACAAATTTTAGGATTATTACCACAATCACCAGTAGTACCAGAAGGTATAACTGTTTGGGATTTAGTATCAAGAGGAAGATTCCCTTATCAAAACTTATTTAGTAGCTTAAATAAAGAAGATTTTGAAGCTGTGGAAGAGGCACTTGAAATAATGGGAATTTCGGAATTAGCGAATAGGTGTATTGATGAACTATCGGGTGGTCAGCGTCAACGAGTATGGATTGCTATGGCTCTTGCACAACAAACAGATATACTTTTATTAGATGAACCTACAACTTATTTAGATATAGCATATCAAGTAGAAATATTAGATTTATTAACTGATTTAAATCGAAAAAGAGGGACTACAATAGTGATGGTACTTCATGATATAAATTTATCAGCAAGATATGCAGATTATATATTTGCTCTTCGTAAAGGGAAATTAGTGTCACAGGGAAGCCCAGAAGACATTATAACATCAGAATTAATAAATGATGTATTTGGACTAGATTGTGAGGTTATTAAAGATCCAGTATCTCACTCACCATTTATAATTCCTAAGGGAAGACATTATGTAAATGTTTAAAATATAAATGATAATTATTTATTACAATGGAAAATTAAGAATTAATAAAAACTATTTTTAACTTAAAGATAATAATTTAAAGTTAAAAATAGTTTTTTTATTATAAATGTATATTTTGATGTTCTTCTACTAACTCCAATTGCTTCATATTTTTAAATTCTATACTTATAGTGATTAAACATGTTATTGCTGCAATCAAATCAGCAGCCGGGCCAGCAAAAATTATACCATCAATACCAAAGAATAGAGGTAGTATAATTATTAAAGGAAGTAAATAAATTATTTGTCTAGTTAAAGATAAAAATATACCTTTTATAGGTTTTCCGATAGAAGTAAAAAATGTCGATGTAATAGGTTGTATAAAGTTTATACATATAAAGAATAAGAAGATACGGAAAAACTTTGTTGCAAATTGATAATATTCTTCTGTCCCGGAACCAAATAAAGATATAATTTCCATAGGGAATAGTTGAAATAATATAAATGCAATAATTGATATAATCGCACCTGCTTTGTTTGCTAATATATAAGTGTATTTAACTCTGTGATATTTTTTAGCTCCATAGTTAAAACTTTCAATTGGTTGACTTCCTTGGCTAAGACCGATTACAACTGAGAAGAATAGTTGTGAAACTTTCATTGTGATTCCTGCACATGCAATGGGAATTGCCTCTCCATATATTGATAAACCACCATAATATCTAAGTGAATTATTTAAAATAATTTGAACAATCATCATAGAAAGTTGATTTATACCAGATGCCATACCTATAGAAGCAACCTCTTTTATATAATTTATATTTAATTTGAAATGTTTTGCCAAAAGAGGGACTGTTTTAAAGTTTTTCATATAAATGATAACAACAACAGTAGATGCAATTTGACCTATTATAGTAGCATAGGCTGCACCAGCCATTCCCATATTAAATCCAAGTATAAAGATAGCGTCTAAAATAACATTAATAACTGCTCCTAATATATTACAGAACATTGATATTTTGGGACTGCCATCAGCACGAATTATATGACCTCCACCTACAGATAAAATTAAAAATGGGAAACCAAATGAGGTAATTCTCACATAAGTTTGAGCATATGGAAGTACATCATTAGGAGAACCACAAGCTTTTAGTATCTGTGTTAAAAATAGTTGCGTAATTATAAATAATATTACACCAGATGAAAATAACATAATAATCGCATTTCCTATATAAAATGGTGATTTTTCTTTTTCACCACGCCCCATACTTAAATTGAAACACGATGCTGCACCAATTCCGAATAATAATGATACAGCTATGCATGATGTGGAAAGAGGGAAGGCAATATTTGTTGCAGCATTGCCGAGAGTTCCTACTGCCTGACCGATAAATAACTGGTCTACAATATTGTATAATGCTCCAACTATCATAGCTATAATACTTGGCACAGAAAATTTAAACATTAATTTTGGTATAGAATCTGTACCTAATGGGTTTTGTTGAACATTTTCCATGATTTATCCTCCTAGACTACAAAATTAAACTTACTATTAAAACTTTATTTTTATAATTTATTATTTTTATTTATCAAAAGTTGATTCATAAGAAATTATAACAATTTTAAAGTTTTGATTTATTTTATAACTTTATAGTAGGGAATAAATTAAGTTAAGGCAACTTAAAAAAACATAAACATATAAAAAGTCCTAAATTTATAGGACTTTTTATAGAATAATTTTAATTGGCTGCTTCTTTTCTAATGAGATCTTCTAATTGGTCACAAGTCATAGTTTCATTTTCGAATAGGAATTTTGAAACTATATGTAAATCATTGATATTTTCTCTAAGAATTTTTAGTGTATTTTCATAACATGTATTTACAATGTTGTTTATTTCTTTTTGGATAGGTTCCGATAAAAAATTCTTAGTATTTTTATCAATAGTTATTAAACCTAATTTGCTCATACCATAATCACATACCATGTTAGTTGCTATGTCTGTTACTTTTTGTAAGTCGTCTTTGGCACCAGTTGATTGATGGTTAAATATTAATTCTTCGGCTGCTTTTCCAGCTAATAGTATTTGTATTTTTGATATTAGTTCTGTTTTTGTGTAAATATATCTATCTTCGTCTGGGAGTTGAAGAACATAACCCAATGCTTCACCTCTAGGGACTATAGATATTTTTTGGATTTTGCATAAATTTAAGATATTGCTAACTAATGCATGTCCAGCCTCATGATAAGAAACAATTTCTTTTTCTTTTTCGATTAGGGCGGAACTTTTACACTCGACACCTGCGATAACTCTTTCAAGAGCTTTATCGAAGTGTTCCGAAGTTACAACTTCGCTAGCATCTCTAACAGCATATATTGCAGCTTCATTAGCTATGTTGGCTAGATGGGCACCATTAAATCCATGTGTTTTTTTAGCTAATAAATCTAAATCTACTGATTTATCTAATGGTTTATTATTAGTATGAACTTTTAAAATTTCATATCTAGTACGCACATTTGGAGCACTAATATGAATGTGTCTATCAAATCTTCCTGGTCTTAAAAGGGCATCATCTAGAAGGTCAAGTCTATTAGTTGCACCTATTATGATAATGTTTGAATCCTTATTGAATCCATCCATTTCAACTAAAAGTTGATTAAGAGTTTGGTCTTTTTCGTTATTGCTTTCTAGGTGACGTTTTGCTCCTATAGCATCAATTTCGTCAATAAATATGATACTTGGGGCTTCTTTTCTCGCTTTTTCAAATAAAGTTCTAACTCTTTTAGCTCCTACGCCTACGTATTTTTCAACAAATTCAGAACCTGTAACATTAAAGAATGATGCGTTTGTTTCTCCTGCAACGGCACATGCTAAAAGTGTTTTACCTGTTCCAGGTGGACCGTAAAATAAAATCCCTTTGGGAACTTTAGCGCCCATTTTTTGATATTTTTCTGGGCATTTCATGAAATCTACTACTTCAAATAGTTCTTCTTTTATTTCTTCGAGTCCGGCAACATCTCTAAATGTTGTTTTAGGTTTTGTGCTCAGTGAAGGTTCAGTATTATTCTCTTTTTCGAGTTTAGTGTGAACAAAAGCAGGAACAGGATTATTTAGTTTTTTAAAAAAATTATTAAGTAAGTTCATATCTTGCACCTCAGGTAATAGAATTTTCCTTTATATTATTTTTTCCAATGATGTGAAGTTTTATTATGATTTTACAACAAAATTAAACTATGTAAACTAAGATGTCTTACAGTAAGTATAACCAGCTGACATTTTATTATTCTAAAATAATGAAATACTACAATTAAAATCTAGTATAAAAATAAAAAAGGTTTTATATTGGAAATATTTAAAACGTGAAATTTAATGAATAATAAGTTATAATAAAAAAAGAGCAAAACTTATAAAAATATGATTGCATAATTTAAAAATTAGCATATTATATATTGTACGACAAAAATTAGAAGTTAAAAAACAGTTGACACCGCATCATTAAAGTTGTATAATTGATACGGTAACAAGATAACAAAAGAAAATAAGAAGAATTTCATTCTCACCTTGCAACTAGAGTTAGTAAGGTAAATATAAGTATAGACTATCATTAAGATAGTATAATTTTGATGACTTATAGCGGATGAATTCTCATTCGCTTTTTATTTTATATTTAATATAATAATTTGGAGGTGTCCTACAATTAGCAAAGAATTATCAATCAATGATCAAATAAGAGATAAAGAGTTAAGAATAATCTCTGAAACTGGAGAACAACTTGGAATAATGTCTGCCAGAGAAGCTCAAATAATAGCAAACGGAAAAAATTTAGATTTAGTTAAAATTTCTCCTAATGCTAAACCACCAGTTTGTAAAATTATGGACTATGGTAAATACAAATATGAACAAGCTAGAAAAGAAAAAGAAGCTAAGAAAAAACAAAAAACAATAGCTGTTAAGGAAATAAGATTAAGACCAGGTATTGAATCAAACGACTTAAATACTAAAGCGAATAATGCTATTAAATTCCTTAAAAAAGGCGACAAGGTAAAAGTAGAACTTCGTTTTAGAGGTAGAGAATTAGGACATAAAGATATTGGTAAAGAAGTAATGCTTAAATTCATAGAAATTGTTAAAGAGTTTGGTGAACCAGTGAAAGCCCCTGCTTTTGAAGGGAATAACATGGTTGTAATTATAGATCCAAAAAAATAAACAGATAAGATAAATAGATTTTATTGACGATTAACTGAGAGGAGGAAGTTATCATGCCAAAAATGAAAACTCATAGAGGAGCTGCAAAAAGACTTAGAAAAACAGGAAGCGGAAAATTAAAAAGAAATAAAGCTTACAAAAGTCATATATTAACTAAAAAATCTCCAAAAACTAAAATGAACTTAAGAAAATCAGCTATAGTTAGCGATGGAGATGCTAAAAGAATAGCTCAATTATTACCATATTAATTAGAATTAATTAATAAAGATAAACTAATCAGAACGGATTAGTACAAAAAAAAACACAAAATAAAAAATAATCGAAAAACATAAGGAGGTCATCGACATGGCAAGAGTTAAAGGCGCAATGAACGCTCGTAAAAAACATAAAAAAGTGTTAAAACTTGCAAAAGGATACAGAGGATCTAGAAGCAAATTATATAGACCAGCAAATACTTTCGTAATGAAAGCATTAAAAAATGCATATATAGGAAGAAAATTAAAGAAAAGAGACTTCAGAAAACTTTGGATACAAAGAATAAATGCAGCTGCTAGAATGAATGGTATATCTTATTCAAGATTAATGAATGGATTAAAATTAGCAGGTGTTGAAGTTAACAGAAAAATGTTATCTGAAATGGCTATACAAGATCCAGCTGGATTTGCTCAATTAGTAGAAGTAGCTAAAGCTAAATTAGCTTAATTATAGATAAAAGCGAACTCATTAGAGTTCGCTTTTTTTAATTGTATGAAAATTATATATTATCTAAGTTATGAGTAATATTTGATTTTAAATTTAAAACTTTAAAAATAATTCAAATAAAAAAGTCACATTAGCATTAAATTCATTCAAAATGATAAAAATAAATTAAAATTTAATACAATATAAATTGTTTTATAGTGTGGATTATTGTTAAAATATGAGATTTATCATATAATAATTTATTATATAACTTGATTTATTTTAATAAATAAAAGGAGGAAATTTTTGAGTTGAGAATCATGCATAAGAATATTAGATTTCTTGAAAAGTGGAGTTCGGTTCAAATTATTACTGCGGGATTTTTATTTATAATATTATTAGGAGCAGCAATATTATCTTTACCAATTTCAAGTCAAAGCGGTCAAGGAACTAATTTTGTAGATTCACTGTTTACTGCTACATCAGCAGTGTGTGTCACAGGATTGGTCGTATTTGATACAGCATCTTATTGGTCTGGCTTTGGTCAGCTTATTATATTGATTATGATACAGATCGGTGGACTTGGAGTGATATCTGTAGCGTCGTTTTTATCCATGCTGGCGGGAAGAAAAATCAGTCTGATGCAGCGGCAGACCATGCAGAATGCTTTATCAGCACCACAGATGGGCGGTATTGTAAAACTGACACGATTTATCTTTCTGGTGTCTTTTGCAATAGAAGGAATTGGGGCGTTATTGTTAATGCCTGTATTTATGACGAAGTATGGAATAAGAGGAATCTGGATGGCGGTTTTTCATTCTGTTTCGGCATTCTGTAACGCAGGCTTTGATCTGATGGGAAATCAGACCGGACAATATAGTTCATTAACTTCTTTTGCGGGAAGTGGCTATGTGACATTGGTTATATGTTTGTTGATTATGATAGGTGGGATAGGATTTCTCACCTGGAAAGACATTGCTGTAAAGAAAACTCGTTTCAAGGAATACAGTATGCAGACAAAAGTCATATTAGTTACAACAGCAATTCTGATCGTTATACCGGCAGTATTTTTCTTCTTTTCAGATTTCGCAAATGAACCTTTAAAAGATCGCATCTGTATGTCTGTATTTCAGGCTGTTACACCAAGAACTGCGGGCTTTAATACAGCAGATCTTAATAAAATGTCTGATGCCGGCAGAAGTGTGATGATGTTATTGATGCTGATTGGCGGTTCACCTGGTTCTACAGCTGGTGGAATGAAAACCACAACGTTTACAGTTCTTTTGTTAAATGCAATTGCCACATTCCGAAGCCAGGAAAATGCAGGGGCTTTTGGCAGGAGGCTGGAATACCATGTGATAAAAAATGCGGCGACAATAGCCATGCTTTATTTTACGTTATTTTTTTGCGGCGGACTTGCAATCAGTGTATATGAAGAGCTTCCTCTTTTAGACTGCCTGTATGAAGCTGCTTCAGCTGTGGGAACAGTAGGACTCACACTGGGAATTACACCGAAGCTTCATATGTTTTCGCAAATTGTGCTGATTATACTGATGTATCTGGGGCGTGTAGGTGGTCTGACTCTGATTTATGCGGTGCTTTCAAGAAGAAACAGGGGAAATGCAAAACTGCCTCTGGAGAAAATAACAGTTGGATAAGAAGGAGAAAATATAATTATGAAAAATGTATTGCTTATTGGACTTGGAAGATTTGGAAGACATATTGCCATGCAGCTGAATCAGCTGGGACATGAAATTATGGCAGTTG
>OGRO01003749.1_pt1 | contig 10623 bp, 7 predicted proteins | sample 1553451 | NCBI WGS metagenome assembly OGRO01 (sample SAMEA2580021, study PRJEB22360) | human gut metagenome
TATCTTGTCTCTGCATTCAGATCACGTTCTGCAAGGAAACGTTTTACCTCATCGATCGCTACCGCCTCATCGATGGTTCCTCTGGTACAGGCATCCTCACAACGACGGTTACATACATGTCCGCAGACTGCCGGTAACGGATTATCTTTTTTGATCAACGCCAGTGCGTCATCGTAACGTCCCTCTTTTGCCAGTTTCAGATACCCCTGTACAGCGATATGTGCCGGACAGGCAGTTTTACATGGTGCAGTACCGGTATCGTAGCAGTTGATCCGGTTCACATCTCTATAATTATGTGACCACATGTGTTCGCCCCAAGGCTGTTCCGCCGGAAGAGGAATCCGCGGATACTGCACTTCGCATCCCTCTTTGTCACACAGTTTCTGACCCAGTTTTACCGCCCCTGCCGGACAGAATTCCACGCATTTTCCGCAGGCTACACAGTTGGCTTTTTCTACCTTCGCCACGTAAGCGGAACGGGACATATTCGGGGTGTTAAAGAGCTGGGAGGTACGCAGTGCATAACAGACATTCACGTTACAGTTACAGATTGCAAAGATTTTGTTAGCACCGTCGATGTTTGTGATCTGATGTACAAATCCGTTGTCCTCTGCTGCCTTCAGAATCTCCAGTGCCTCCGCTTTATCGATATAGCGTCCGTCTTTCTGTGTTTCCACTACATAATCTGCCATATCTCCGACGGCGATACACCAGCCTTCCGGATCGTCCGCGCAGCCCTCTCCGTGGGTCAGGCGGGAACGACGGCAGGAACACGGGCTTGCCGCGTATTTTCCCTCATATTTGTTCAGCCAGTGGGAAATATGTTCCAGATCTACGGATTCATTTTCCATCTCGATTGCTTTTTCCACCGGGATAACATGCATACCGATACCAGCACCGCCTTCCGGCACGAACGGTGTGATCTTCTCCAGTGGCAGACGGGACATATGTTCAAAGAAAGTTCCCATCTCCGGGTTAGAGTCCAGGATGTTTGCGTTCATGTTGAAAAATTCTGCACATCCCGGTACATACATCGGTAACACATACTGTTTTTCGTGCTTCGGATTCTCCCAGTTGTATTCCAGAAGACCTTTTCTTGACATTTCTTCCAGCAGCGCTTCACATTTTTTCTCTTCCAAACCGGAGAGTTCCACGATCTCTGCCAGTGTCTTCGGTTTTCTCACACCAAGTTTTACTGCCAGTTCTGCTTCCTCATCGGTAAGCACGCCCGCAAGTCCCCAGTACTCCGGATCGTTTCTGGTAATCTTTTTCAATCCCAGTTTCTGCGGAATCCGGTCTGTGATCTTTTTGCCCAGTTTCGCGATCGGCTCCCGGAACGGTTCGTTCGGATCCGGGGTGAATTCCGGATAGACATAATCCGGATACAGCTCCTTATCCAGTTCTTTCTTCATTTTCATCCTCCTACACAGCGCCAGCCTTCTATATTTTCTTCGCCAAATCCACCGGCAACGATTTGAATTCGAATAACAGACGCTTCCCTTTTTATTTGCAGTAGTTACTCCCTGTAAGCTACTTTACTCGTACCTTCCACAGATTTCCCTTCCTCTCATTTCTTCCATTCTGTTACCTGCGCAGCCAGCCACTCGGTCCACGCATCCATGCCTTCCCCTGTCTTCGCACTGATCGGAAATACCTTCGCCTGTGGATTTCTCTGATGGATATACTCTTTCACCCGTTCCATATCAAAATCAAAATAAGGCAGTACATCGATCTTGTTGATCAGCACCACATCACAGATCTGAAACATCAGCGGATATTTGAGCGGTTTGTCATGCCCCTCCGGTACGGAAAGGATCATCACATTTTTCGATGCACCCGTATCAAATTCTGCCGGACAGACCAGATTGCCCACATTTTCCAGGATCGCCAGATCCACATCGGCCACGCCAAGGCCCTCCACGCCCTGCCGGGTCATCTCCGCATCCAGATGGCACATACCCCCGGTATGCAGCTGGATCGATTTGACACCTGTTTCTGCAATCGCCTTTGCATCCACATCGGAATCAATATCCGCTTCCATCACACCGATCCTGAACCGATCCTTTAACTGCTCAATCGTTCCTTTCAGTGTTGTAGTCTTTCCGGATCCCGGTGAAGACATCAGGTTCATCAGAAATACTCCCTGTTTTTTTAACTCCCGGCGGAGGTTATCCGCCTGCCGGTCATTGTCTGCAAATACGCTCTCCTTGATCTCAAGGACTCTTACCTCTTTCACGCTTCTCTTATCCCTTTCATGATAATCTGTACCATCTCTTCTTTTCCCTGTTCGTAGGTCAGTCCGTTCTTGTAGAGAATATCGCTCTCCAGAAAGCAGGTTACCGTTCCCCGGATCATCGCCATAACGACCGGTTTCGAGATATCCTTCCGGATCTTTCCTTCCCGGATCCCTTTCTCCAGATACTGCTCGGCAAGTGCCCACCCCTGACTGACTGCTTCCATCAGGTACTTATACTGCTTCGGATACTTCTGTGCCAGTTCGAAGATCCTGCTAAGTCCGATGTTATAATACTTGGTCGGAATTGCGCAAAACAGCCGTTCCAGCTTTTCCATTGTATCCAGTTCGGTATCCGCCTCGATCTCCTGCCGCATATCCGTAAAATCACGGGCATATCGGTCTGCAATCGCCATCAGCACATCCTGTTTACTCTCGAACACCGTATAGATGGTTTTTTTACTGATCCCCAACGCTTTCGCTACATCATTCATCGTAAATTTCAAACCATTCCTGGTAAATTCTTCAATTGCTGTATCAATGATTTTTTCTCTCATTTCTCTCTCCTGTCCTGTTCTCATTTACGGTTCAGCGAAAAAGGAAACCAGGAAACTGAGAACAGTTTCCCGGTTTCCTTCACTGTAACATTACACTGACTACCGGTCAATTCACTATATTTGACAAAAAATTCACATTGTTTTTATGCAGAACCTCTTATTTCCTTTCAGACCTCGATCTGTAAACCGTCATAAGCCAGTTCCAGTCCTTCTGACGCCACAATCGATTCGTACCAGTCATGCGGCGGACACCAGTGTGGGGAGAGATGCGTCAAAAGAAATCTACTATTCTCACGCAGGCACTTATTTTCCTTCAATCGGTCCCTTATCCGGATATTGTTCATCAGACACATATGTCCGCCATACTGTTCATTCAGTCCTGTAGTTCCTTCCATAATAACTGCATCGTACTGATGTTCCTGTATCAATGCAAACTGATCCTCGTCATAACTTCCGGAATCCAGCGCATACAATAACGTTTTTCCATCTTTCTGAATGATATAACTGTGGGAAAATCCCCGTTGCGATCCATGATTTCCGCGAACCGGCAAGATTCTGTACCCATCCGTTTTCTCTTCCTTTCCCTCTCTGATCTCATGCAGATTTATTTTCAGTTCTTCCATGTCATCCAGACTTTTTCTGAGTGTTTCCATCACGAAAGAATTCCCGTAAATATTCAGCTGCGGAATATCGGTAAACCGTGGACCTCCATGTCTCATTTTTTCGACATAAGTAAGCGGCAGCAAGCTTTCGTCTGTATTTCTCCAGTGCAGATGCTGCGGATACAGATGATCTTCATGAGGATGTGTGACCAGAAGTGTCTTGAGCTTTGATAAATTCACTCCGAACCGGGCTGCATTATCAAAACACGATGGTCCCATATCGATCAGCAGCTCTTCGTCAATCACCATGCTGCTGTTTGTTCTCAGGTTTTTTCCTCTGTGTTTTCTTGCATAAGTACAATGAGGACATTCACACCAGTATCCCGGATATGTTTCCCCTGCTCCTGTTCCTAAAAATGTCAGTTTCATACACGTACCTCTTTTCCTTATTTTTCTTAATTATAGATCTCTTTTCTTCCATTTTACAACAAAATCCGTATATTTTTCCCTTCCCGGAACAAAACTCCCTCTTCCGACAGATTTTTAAATTCCCGCATCATTGCACTCCGGTCCACGCACAGATATTCTGCCAGAGTCGTATAAGATACCGGCAGTGTAAATACCTGTTTCTTTTTCCCTCCTCCCACTTCATTCAGATACGCCATAATTTTTTTCCGGGTACTGTTTCTCGATAAGACATAGATCCGGTTTGCCTGCTGGCTGGCACGCATGGCGATCATCTGTAACAGATTGCTGACCATCTGGCTGTGAAATTTACATGCATTTTCACACCGCTTGATCACATGCTCATAATCAATAAAGATCACACGCGTCTTCGCCTTCGCACAGACATAATAATGCTGCGACATCTCCGGTAACAGCAGCGGTTCCCCGAAGACATCATCTTTTTTCAGTTCATCCATCAGATACTGATTGCCCTCCGCATCGCTGCCATATAAAGAAGCCTGTCCCTCCGCGATCAAACCGATCTTTTTCATCGTATTCGTATACTCCATGATGATCTCGTTATTTTCATATACAATCTCACGCATCTGAAAACATATCCACATTCGCTCCTGTTCTTCCGGCAGGATATGTGAAAACAATGTCACTTTCTCCATCTGTATTCCCCCATCTTTCTTTTTTGTGTTTTTTTTAACATACTCCTATTTTGTTGCTTTTGCAACAGAATTTTCCGGTTTTTCCGGGTATACTAACGATAACAAGAAAACAGATTCCACACACAGGAGGTTCCCATATATGAAAATCACAGATACTATCAAATACGTAGGCGTCAACGATCACAAAGTTGATTTATTTGAAGGACAGTACCCGGTAGCCAACGGTATGGCTTACAACTCTTACGTGATCCTCGATGAAAAGATCGCTGTCATGGACACCGTAGATGCAAACTTCACCCACGAATGGCTGGATAACCTGGAGCAGGTACTTGATGGCCGCAAACCGGACTACCTGATCGTGCAGCACATGGAACCGGATCATGCAGCCAACGTGGCTAATTTCCTGAAAGTTTACCCGGACACCACCGTTGTCGCCAACGTGAAGACCTTCCAGATGATCTACAACTTTTTCGGACTTACTCTGGAGGGACAGAAGCTCGAAGTTACCAACGGCGGCACGTTAAGTCTTGGAAATCATCAGCTGACCTTTGTATTTGCTCCGATGGTACACTGGCCGGAAGTTATGGTAACTTACGACAGCACTGATAAAGTGCTCTTCTCCGCTGACGGCTTCGGCAAATTCGGTGCCCTGGATGTGGAAGAAGACTGGGATGACGAAGCCCGCAGATACTTCATCGGCATCGTAGGAAAATACGGCACACAGGTTCAGTCCCTCTTAAAAGTGGCTGCAACCCTCGATATCCGGATCATCTGCCCACTCCACGGACCGGTACTTTCAGAAGATCTCGGACATTATATCGGTCTGTATGACACCTGGTCCTCCTATACACCGGAAGAAGAGGGCATCGTGATCGCCTACACTTCCGTCTATGGTCATACGAAAAAAGCAGTCGATCTGCTGGCTGACAAATTAAGAAGCAAAGGCTGTCCGAAGGTTGTCGTATACGATCTGGAAAGAGACGATATGTCCCTGGCTCTCTCCGATGCTTTCCGCTACAGCAAACTGATCCTTGCCACCACAACCTACAACGCAAGCATCTATCCGTTTATGCACGACTACATCTCCCGTCTGGTGGAACACAACTTCCAGAACCGTACGGTAGGTCTGATCGAGAACGGTTCCTGGGCGCCTCTCGCTGCCAAAGTGATGCGCGAGATGATGGCAAAATGTAAAAAGATCAACTGGCTCGATACCACCGTAAAGATCCTCTCCGCCATCAATCAGGAAAATCAGGATCAACTGGAATCTATGGCAGATGAGTTGTGCAAAGAGTATATTGCCCAGAACGATACCCTTGCCAATAAAAATGATCTGACCGCCCTGTTCCGCATCGGTTACGGCCTGTATGTGGTAACTTCCAACGACGGCAAGAAAGATAACGGTCTGATCGTAAATACCGTCATCCAGCTGACCGATACCCCGAACCGTGTAGCAGTTAATATCAACAAAGCAAACTATTCACACCATGTCATCAAACAGACCGGTATGTTAAATGTCAACTGTCTGTCCACGGAAGCACCGTTCTCCGTCTTCCAGCAGTTTGGCTTCCAGACCGGAAGAAGCGTGGATAAATTTGCCGGTCAGACCGTACACCGTTCCGACAACGGACTGGTCTTCCTGGATAAATACATCAATGCCTTTATGTCTCTCAAAGTAGAAGACTATGTAGATCTCGGTACCCACGGTATGTTTATCTGCAGCGTGACCGAAGCCCGCGTGATGAGCAATCAGGAAACCATGACTTACACCTACTACCAGAACAACGTAAAACCAAAACCGGAAACCGAAGGAAAGAAAGGTTTTGTCTGCAAAGTCTGCGGTTATATCTACGAGGGCGATGAACTTCCGGCAGACTACATCTGCCCGCTGTGTAAACACGGAGCTGCTGATTTTGAACCGATCGGATAACAGAACTATAGAGTTTTCACCCTGAATATGATACACTCAAAGAAATAAAAACTTTACCTGGATTTTACAAAGAGAAAGGCATACTATGAAAAAAACCGTAAAGAAAATTTTTAAAGTACTTGGTATCGTACTCGGGGTGATTTTGCTGGTGCTGATCGCTTATATCATCTATCTCTATGCCAGCTATCATCGCATCGAAGACAATCTGGTTCTGGAAGTGGAATCTGCCCCTGACGCCGGAGAAGATCTGGAGGGACTGACTTCCGGAGCCCGCCCGGATTCTGCATCCGCACGGTACAACACGGCACTGACTACCGGAGAAACCTACTCCGCACTGACCTACAACCTTGGTTTCGGTGCTTACACACCGGACTTCAGTTTCTTCATGGACGGCGGCAGATCCTCCTGGGCAAAAAGCAAAGAAAGTGTGCAGAACACCATACAGGGAGCCGGTGAACTCATTGCTTCTTATGAACCTGATTTTGCATTGCTTCAGGAAGTAGATCTTGATTCCACCAGAAGTTATCATGTAAACGAATATTCCATCTTAAGGACTTGCCTGAGTTCCTACAATTCTGTCTTCGCACAGAACTATGACTCCGCGTTTCTTTTCTATCCGTTTACACAGCCACATGGAAGCAGCAAATCGGGGCTTGCTCTGTTTTCCAGATATCTGGTGACCGATTCTCTGCGGAGAAGTTTCCCGGTGTCTACATCCTTCAGTAAATTTTTTGACCTGGATCGCTGCTACAGTATTTCCAGACTGCCTGTGGATAACGGAAAAGAACTTGTAATTTTTGAACTCCACATGTCCGCCTACGGCAACAGCGACGCAATCCGTGAGGGTCAGATCCGTATGCTTGCCAATGACATGCAGAAAGAATACGAGGCCGGCAATTATGTCCTGTGCGGCGGTGATTTCAACCATGATCTGAAAGCCTCCGAGGACGATTCCGAAAATCGCGAGTCCTGGGCATACCCCTTCCCGAGAGCCAGCCTTCCTGACCACTTTTCTTTCTGCATCGATCAGCTGACGTACGAGGAACGGGATTCCCTGTGGGACAGCGCCAGAAACGCTGACATGGAATATGTGCCGGGTGAAACATATACCGTAACACTGGATGGATTTATTATCTCAGACAATATCGAATGCGTCTCCTACGACAACATCAACACCGGATACACCTATTCGGATCATGATCCGGTATATCTCGAATTCACATTAAAATAATATAAGGCAAAAATATAAGGGAACAGACCTGTACAACGATCTGTTCCCTTATATTTTTCTCAGAAATCTGTCCGGCAATCGTATCCTCGATCACCCACAGGCTTCTTATCCTTCAAAAACTATCCTTTATCCGCTGACACATCCTGGCCCTTTTTCTTTTTCATATAAAGCCAGACACAAATCACCACGAAAGCCACCGTAACAGCTGCCAGAAGCGGCCATACGGTGATCGGACAGACGCTTTCACTGATCAGGTTCAGTGCCTGATAGGCTGTGTAGATACCGAAGATTGCAAAGATCACAAATGCCAGCGTATTTAACAGTCCATCCGGAGTCTTGCTCTTTAACAGATATCCCACCAGCATACCAAGAATGTCAGCTAAAAAAAGTCCCAGAGAGCATCCGATCCATACGATAAACGCAGCCCCCATCCCTTCATTAGCACCAAAGGTAATGGCTGTCAGCTGTGTTTTATCTCCCAGCTCTGCTACAAAGAACGTAAAGAACACCGCCAGAGGAGCAAATTTGATCTTGCTCTTTCCGCCCTCTTCTTCCTCTTCATCCTCGTCTCCTGCAAGCGTCGATGCCGCAAAATAAAGGAAGGCAAAAGCTGCAACAATCTTAATCAGCCATTCCGGGATAAATTCGCTGACCAGTCCGCCCGCCAGTACCGCAAGACCATTCAGCACCAGGATCGCTGCCGCCGTTCCCATGATAATATCTTTTAACTTATACTTGGAAGTCAGCGCGATCAGCATCAGCTGCGTCTTGTCACCCATTTCCGCGATAAATTCCGTGAAAAATACCTTTAAAAATAATAACATGTTCTCCCTCTCTGTGATTCAATAATTGTTTTTAATTATTATCTGATCACAATATAAATCGCATACGCCACATAAAGTGCGATCATACAGAACCCTTCCACTTTTCCGATCCGTTTCTTTGTCGCCGCAAAGATCCACACACATACGGTAAATACAATCAGCACACACAGATCGATGATATTTTCTCTGATAAGCGTAATCGGGCTGATCGCAGATGCGATACCGAGAACCATCAGAATGTTAAATATATTGGATCCCACTGCGTTTCCAAGTGCCATATCTACTTCGTTCTTTTTCGCTGCAACGATTGAAGTTACCAGTTCCGGCAGAGAAGTTCCGATGGAAACGATCGTAAGTCCGATCAGCGTCTGACTCATCCCAAGATCACCGGCAATTCTTGCTGCCGCATCAACAGTAACATCTCCACCAATGGCAATAGCAACCGCACCACCAACGATAAAAAGAATACTTAACGGCATGGATATCAGCCTGATCTCTTCGTCCGAACCACCTTCAATCTCCACCTGTTTTCCTTCTTTACTGGCTTTCATCGCTGTACGGATCATATAGAAAATATAACCGGCAAAGCATCCCAGAAAGATTACGCCATCCAGATGCCCCAGTATCATCGAAGATGTATCTCCGATTCCGGCGATTCCAAAGAGCAGTAACATACCGGCACAGATCAGTGAAAACGGGATGTCTCTTCGAATCGTCTCTTTTGCCACATTGACCGTAGCCAGCACGCCGCAGACACCAATAACCACCATCAGATTAAAGATATTGGAACCTACGACATTGCTCACAGCAAGTTCATTATTTCCTGTAAGAGAAGCCGACACACTGACCGCCGTCTCCGGAAGCGACGTTCCCATCGCCACGATCGTAAGACCAATAATGATTGCCGGCACATGCAAACGCTTTGCCACACTTGAACTTCCCTCCACAAAATAATCCGCTCCTTTGATCAACAGCACAAACCCAATCACAAGTGCAACCAGAACCAGCGCAAATGGAGCATTGTTAATAAAGTTTTCCATAGTTTCCTCCTTTTTTCTCTCCATGAGTTTCCGTCATCCCAACATCTTTTCCTGTCTTCCAGCAGCTTACAGCACTCTGCTGGTTGGTACAGACACGACGTCGACCCGCTGCCTGCGAAAAAAAGACTCATGTATATCTTCACCTCGGATCAGACTTCTTATTCCGAAGCAAAGATATACATGAGTCTCATTATTTAAGATTTGCCAGATTGTACTCTGTACTACAATCAGAATGTTGACAAACCACACTTTCGCGCTAACTACTCCCTCATGGAATATTTAATTACTTGATAAATAATATCAAATAGAAGGTAGTATGTCAACGAAAAATCCCAGTATAGTTGTTAAATATCTCCCCTTTCAGTTGGCCATGATTTTCTGAGTGCCACATAAGAAATCAGAAAATTAGCAAGCCAGCCTGCGGGTACAGCAAGCCAGACAAATACGATGCCAAAACGAGGTGCGCAGATCAAAGCAACTGACAGACGGATTGCCAGATTTACCATATTTGCAATGAGAAAAGGCCGCATGATTCCAAGTCCACGAAGAACGCCATCCGTTGCCATCTTGATACCCATGAAAATGAAAAAGTAACCGAGCCATCTCATATAATCCCCAGATACCTGATATGCTAAAGCGGTTCCATCTTTCCCCAGGAATAACGAGGAAATTTGAGTATGCAGTGTTTCAATGACTACAAAAGCAAGAACTGCAAACCACAGATCCAACACCAGTGCAGCGTGATATCCTTTTTTGAGACGTTCTATTTTCTTTGCGCCAAGATTCTGAGATACATACGGTAAGACTGCATTTCCAATGGATACAAAAATCAGTGAAAAAACATTTTCTACCCGCATCGTTGCCGAATAACCGGCGAGTGCCTGTGTACCGAATGGATTTACAACTGCCTGTACGATCATCATACCAATTGACACTGTGGATTGCTGGAGAACTGATGGTACGGCGATTCGAAGCATAGAACGTAACTCTCTCCCATCAAACCAGGCAAAATGGCTTTTATACCGGCGCATCCGACTAAAGAAAATCAAAAGTGAAAACACTCCGGAAATCCCCTGTGCAATGAG
>OGRO01003751.1_pt1 | contig 10618 bp, 1 predicted proteins | sample 1553451 | NCBI WGS metagenome assembly OGRO01 (sample SAMEA2580021, study PRJEB22360) | human gut metagenome
CGACACCTTCCGGTCGGCATATTGTGTCCCGCGTCCTTTGGCGGCGGTGGTCCAGCCGGCGAAGTTCCAGCCCACGAGGCTGGGGGCCGCGGCGGCGGTGGTGTTGGAGCCGTAGGTCACGGTCACGGTCGCGGGGTTGGGCATGCCCGACACCGTGGTGCTGGCCGCGTCGGTTGGCCTGTTGGCGTTGTAGGTGATCTGCGGGTTCCACAACGCGTAGAAGGTCACGTTGGTGGTGGGCATGGTGAACAGGCCAGTGGTACCAGCGACATCGGTGCCGTTGTAGGAGTACTTGGTGCCCGAGGCGTTGTTCTGAACCGTGGTCCAGCCGCCAAAGACGTAGCCGGTGCGGGTAGGCACGCCGGAAACAATCTGGTGGTCCGTGCCGGGCTTGACGGAGTAGGTCTTGGTAGTAGGACCACCGCTACCACCGTTGACATTGTAGGTGATGGTGGGATAGGCCTTCCACACCGCGTACAGCGTGATGGTGGTGTCGGCCGTGATGTTGGTCTTGGTAATGTTCGCACCCTTGGCGTAGGTGGCCGTGGTGGCGCTTGCGCTCTCGGACCAGCCGAGGAACTCGTAACCCGTGCGGGTCGGGGTGTTGTTGGCGAGGGTGCTGGAGTAGTTCGCACCGTGGTTTACGGGAACGGCGGCGGGATTGGAGGGCATGGAGCCCGCGACGCTGCCGGTAAAGTTCTGGTTATAGGTGAGGGTGACGTTGTGCTTGACGACCTCCCACACGGCGTAGAGCGTGTAGGCGCCACCGTTGGCGCAGGCCAAGGTTGGCTTGAGGGCGCCCTTGTCGAGAATCTGGGCGGTGGTTGCATTGTTCGCAGTCGACCAGCCCTTGAAGGTATAGCCCGCGCGGGTGAAGCCGCCGGGCGTCGCACCGGTGGCGGAGCCATCGACGGTTGCGTTCGGAGAAGAGGTGGTGTAGGTGATGGTCACGGCCGTGCCGCTGCCACCGCCATTGTTATAGGTAACGGTGAAGGAGATATCTTGGACGATTTCCTTTTCATTTATTGCCACATCGCACAGTTCATAAGACAGAACCGAAGCATTGTAAGCAGCATTTGAATTCCTAAAATGGAAAATAGAATCCATCACGTCGCCAAGAGTCATCCCGGCAGTAAATGGGGTAGTCGCAGTCGGAGGGTTAACCGTGCTGCCCTTGCTGGCAATCCAGATTAAATTTGTATTAGATGTATCGGAATGACTAGGAACCATAGTAATAGGATCATTGTATCCATACTGTTTAGAACTAATGCCAGGCGCAACTTCAACAGGCAGATTATTAATATAGAACTGCACAGCAGGAAGAATATTTACACCGAAAATGGGATAAGCGTGAATATCGGTGAATACGCCGTTTTTATACTGAGTACTATTGGCAAGGCCGGAGAATGTAGAGCCAGACACTTTAGCAAGCTTGCCCTGCTTATTTGTACCTACGAAAGCCCACTGATTGCCCCATGCATATCCATAGCGGATAAGAGCATCAAGACCTTGCGCGGATGCTTGCGATGCTGTTAGGGATAGAGTCGCACTGCTAAAACCGACAAAAGAGCCATCTTTGTTAAAAACAGGGTCAGTCGAATCTCCCCACGTTTGATCAGGGTCAAATCCATTTGCTGTCGAGGGAAGTTTCGTAGCTAAAAAGCCCTTATCAAAGTGGATAGTAATTGTACTCTCAGCTTGCGTAGTTATGGTTCCCGACGCAGCAGGTTGCATTATATTATTGCTAGCAGTTTGCTGGTTCTGCACCTCCTCTCGATTGCTCGGGGAGGTAGCAGAGGAAAGATCCTCACCCTGACCGGCTTGCGAACCGTCAGTAGAGATCACGTCCTTGCCCTTGCTATCGCTATCAACAGTCGGCTGGGCACTCTGGTTCTTGTCACCAGTAGCTAGCTCGTCGTCAATAGCAGGAGCACCGGTGCTATCACCAGTGCTCTTATCAGCGGTATCAGGGTTGGTAGCATCATCACTGTTAGCATCGCTCCCAGTGTCGCTAGCACCCGTGTTTTGATTGGCCCCGTCCGATGCATTCTGCTCGGTGGAGCTAGCATCGTCGGAGTCATCATCGCTGTCTTTACCATCTTCTGTATAGCCAACCCGGTTGCTAGCATCGTCCCCAGAAACTGCAACGACCTCGGAGTTTTTATCCGAGGTCGTCGTGTAGGCATCTGTAGCCGTGTAGGGTGGGGGTGCTATATCGGGTTGATTTGGCGTTATGTCCACCGACTTGCTGCTACGCTGCTGCTGTAGCAGGATTTCCTGCGCCTCGCCGCCCTGGGGGCTAGCACTCGCCTCGCTAGAGGCATACGCAAGAGAAGGCATTGCGAACAATAACGCTGCCGCTACGAATATAACGGCTATGCAGGCCACGAGGCGGTTGCGATGCTTGACCGCAGGCATATCAGAAGACAGGGCAGCCGTAGCTATACCCCTCTCCTGCTCTATGTCTTTCCAGTCTTGCATCAAATCCGTCTTTCCGTAGACACCCCGACCCAAGATCCTTCCCTCGGAGTCGAGGCTTCCTGCTTTGCGCTCCCCAGGGGTGCCGTCGAGACACTTCTCTGGCGAAGCATGCGGAATGGTACTCCGCGCTTCTAGGGTTGTCCAGCTCAGGCTCAGAATTCGCCTGATTTCGACCTCGAAATCGTGCCAAATTCGATTTTCGTTTGCGCAGGTCAGCGAATTTCGAGTATTGCCAATGTGTCGCTGACCGAGACTTCCGCGCCGATTTGCCCTTCCGCGCTTTGCCTGTTTCCAGGCGCGGAACTCCGGCGCGGAAGATTCCTCGAGAAGACTCGAAATTGCGGTGTTGACCTCGGATTTCATGAGGCGCGGAAGAAAGCGCGGAAGCCTGGCGAGAGGGCATGCCGCATACATGAGGACTCTGAAAGACGTTCGGGAGCTTCCGAACGGACCCCCAGAGGCTCGATTTTGTGTGGGTGAACGGTCAATGAATGCCCATTTCTTCACAATTCCTCCACAATTCAAGTCAATTTTGGGGTCTTAATCGAACGATCCGCAGCCCGAACCTCGAGTCGATTTCGGGTCGATTTTGGGTCAAAAAACGAGTGATTTTCGAGCCGAAAATGGACCAAATTCGAGGCCGGCATGGCCCCTCCCCCACTTTGGGCAATATGGCTCTGACCGGGAGATATACAATGATATATGACTTTTGGGGTCTAATCTAAAACACCTGATAAATGCGTATATGATTTTGTAGCAATCGGTAGCTTCTTGGTATACACGAGACTATCCGATTCGTAGCACATACACTGTTTTTGCTAGAAATGCAAGTCGAGAATGAGGAGTTAGGGCAAATCATGCCACCAAATCTCTGCAACAGGCTATGAGTTGGGCGATTTTCAGGTGTGATGGGCTCATGTCAGAGCTCAGAAACCCATTCGCTCTGATCATGACCCCATCACACCATATCAATTGCATCCATATCGCTGAATGTAAACGTATCACACTATATCAACTAGCATGCTTGCCCTTGAAGAGAGGTGAGTTAGGAAATGGATAGTGCGATATGCGAGAGGCCCACCTCGCATATCGCACTAATACTATAGGCGAGCGCAAGCGAGCGCCATTCTCCCCCACTCTTCCTTAATACCATAGTGCTCTGACCTGCGGGTTTGTAGCATAACGCAATATTTCGCCCTCTAAGGCATCGTATACTTCCTAGGTGTAAATATTCATAGACCACTCGTAAAGTCCGTTAGACGCGATTCTGAGAGGTCATTTTTCATTGAGCTTGGAGAATCAAGCATGAATCAGAGTCGTAAACCGACGGAGCCAGAGCGAATGGGTTTCTGAGCTCTGGCTCCGTCGGTTTACGACCTTGCCCTTCTGAGCTCTGGCTGCAGGGCAACGCGACCAGAACGAATGGGTTTCTGAGCTCTGGTGCGTTGACCTTGTAGCCCTTTGCCTAGATTAGATTTGATAGATTGCTCAGAGTAGCAAGAGCGTTGCCCATAGCACGTAGAGCACGATGGCACAGACCCCAAGTCCTGTCGCAACACGCTTCACGACCTGCCTCTTACGCTCGTCGGTGATAGCAAGCTCGACTGACATCTGCATCATACGGTTGCCGATGTGCTTACCAACGACCAGGAGGATCGAGGTAGCAGCCAGGCACAAGGTAGCTAGCACCACGAGGAGGTAGCTCACCGCGTTGAAGTCCTTTTGGGGCGCTGCGGGTGCAGCGAGGGGGTTGGCGTCATCGGCGATCGTCTCCGCACCTGCAAGGTCCAGTCCGCTCTCGATGGGAGTGGCGTTCAGGGGAGCAGGAACGTCGATGCCGGGGTCGACATAGGAGAAGATGCGTTCGGCAATCTGTCCCATGGGGCCCCTATCGTTGGTGGTGGTATCGGTGCCGGGCACGTAGATATCGCTGGGCACCTCGGGGTCCTCGTTTGCGGGATCGTCGGGGTTATCCGGATCATCGGGGTTATCGGGATTGTCCGGCGTGACCGGATCATCGGGATTGTCGGGCGTGTCGGGATTGTCGGGCACCACGGGAGCGGGCGCGATGTTCACGTACGTCTCGACGGCGTTGGAGGCAATGCCCGCGCGGGTGAGCATGACGACGACCGGCACGTCACCGTCGGTGACTTCCGTGAACTCTAGGCCGATGTTCTCGTCGACACCGACCGTGCGGGTCTCGTAGACGCCATCGCAGACGTAGGTCACGACGTCGCCATCGACCACACCGGGCGCGGTCACGTAGTGCGTGGACCCGTCATAGGTGGTCACGACGGGCTCGATGCCGGTCGCGTAGAACTCGCCAAAGTCGGGCGCGAAGACCACGTTGATGACGTTGCTGGCGGCATCGGCCGTGATGGCGAGGTTGCGGGCGTTGGAGACCTCGGCATAGCCGTTGGGACGGTGCGTGTTGATCTCGCTCGCGCGCAGCTCAACGGTCGAGCCGAAGGGGCGCAGGTCGGCGGGGTTGTGGACGGTCTCGACGAGGTTCTCGTCGGCGACGCTGCCCTTGTAGTAGTTGATGCTATAGCCAAAGCTATCAACGGTGTAGACGATGTTGAGGACGTTGCTAGCAACATCATAGCCCACGGTCAGGGCACCATTGGTCTGACCGGTGGTGAGGTAACCCTCCGGAGCGTACTTGCCCTGCTCGAAGATGACGGGGCTGCCGTAGAGGCCGTTGGCCGTGTCGCTTCCCAGCAGGTTGTCCTCGGAGACGGCGTCCTTGTAGTAGTTGACGGTGTAATCGTAGCTGCCCAGCGGGTAGACCACGTTGAGCACACTTTCGCCCTCGAGGTTCACGATGGTGGTGTCACCGCTCACCTGGGCGGGTATCGTGTAGCCGGGGGCGAGATGCTTGCCCTCCTCGAAGACGATCGCGTCGCCGTAGGCGCCGTAGCCCGTCTCGGACGCGACGGGGGCGCCATCCATGCTACCCAGATAGTAGTTGACGCGCCACGACAGGTTGTTCTGCTTGGTATAGACCACGTTGAGCACGTTTGCGAATGCGTCGGCGGTCACCATCATCTGGCCGCTCGTGGCGGCGTTGGCCACGTCGTAGCCCACGGGGGCAAACGGGCCGACCTCGTACGGGATGTCGCTTCCCAGTACGCCGGAGCCCGTCACGGAGCCAAGCAGGTTGGCGTCATCGACGCTATCCCTGTAGTAGTTGACGGTGTAGCCGATCTGTCCCTTGGAATACACGACGTTGAGGACGTTGGCATCAGCATCGATGCCGATGGTGGTGGCACCGCTCGTCACGCCGGTGGTGTCGTAGCCCTCGGGAGCGTACTTGCCGCTCACGTACGGGATGGCGTCCTCGAAGGTGCCCGTGCCGGTGTCGCTGCCCAGCAGGTTGGCGGCATCGACGCTGTCCCGGTAGTAGTTGACGGTGTAGCCCAGATCGTTGCGCTTTTGGTCGTAGACGACGTTCAGCACGTTTTGGGCCGGGTCGGCCGTGATGTGGATGCGCAGGTCGGCGATGACGCTCCGGTAGCCCTCGGGCAGGAAGGCGTCGGTATCGCCGGGCACGGCCAGGTTGCGGTCGTAGTCCCACAGGTAGACGCCCGTGCGCTCGCCCAGGAGGTTCTGGGGCGCCACGGAGTCCTTGTAGTAGGCGATGGTGTAGGCGTAGCTGGCACGCTCGTAGACCACGTTGTAGCTGTTGGCGGCCGCATCCTCGGTGATGACGATGTCGAACTCGTCGTCATTGTCCTTGGGGTAGAAGCCCTCGTCGGGGATGTTGCGGTTGAGAGTGTGGATGTCCACGTGCACCGTGGATCCGTACACGGCCTCCCCCACCAAGGGCTCCCCCTGGAAGTGATAGGCATCGTCCAGGGCCGCGTCATGGTAGTAGCGGATGGTGTAGGTGAAGGTGTCGGGCTCGTAGGTCACGTCGATGACGTTTTGCGCCTCGTCGGCGGTGATGTCCACCGTGTAGTCAGCGCCGGCCTCGAGCGCCTTGAAGCCCGTGGGAAGCTTGGCGTTGAGCTGCTCGACGGGCACCGTCACCGTGGAGCCGTACGTGGCCGCAGGCCCGGTGGTGCTGCCCAGGAAGCTCTCCTGGCCGGCATGGTCGCGGCTGTAGTAGTTCACGGTGTAGCCAAAGCTATCACGCTCGTAGACCACGTCCACCACATTCTGGGTCGCATCGGCGCCGATGACCTCGGGACCGGTGATGACGGGCGTCGCCTTGTAGCCCGTAGGTGCCGTGGAGGGCACCTGCACCGGGATGGCCTCGCCCACGTTGCCGGTACCGTAGTCGCTACCCAGGTACTCGCCTTCCGTGGAATCCAGGTAGTAGTTCACGGTCCAGGAAGCGGTGGTGGGAATGCGCAGGTAGGCGACGGGTAGCACAATCTCGCCATTTTCGTTGGTCCCCATCTGGGAAAGCTCTTCGGACGTGATGGGGTCGAAGCTCGCCGGACGGTAGATCTCGAACCCGTCGGTGCAGTTCTCGTAGATGTAGTCCTCGGGCCAGTAGAAGTCGTCGTCGACGAAGGCCCTCATATGGAGGTTGCGGTCCGGATACTCGCTGACCTGGGTACCCTCGAAGTAGAGCAGACGCAGGTAGACGTCCAGGTAGTCCAGGGCAACGCTCGGACCCTCGCAGACGCACCCCTCCTTGGCCTGGCCGTTGACGTAGATGGATGCCGTGGCCCACAGGCGCGCGTAGCCGTCCTGGGCGTCGGCGGTATCGGCGTCGGTCACGAGGTGCGAGGCCGTGAAGCTGCGGCTCTCTCCCGGCTGGAGCACGGTGGCCGTGGACCAGTCGTCGCTGGCGTTGACGAGCGCGATGCCCGTGGACTGGGCCCACACGCCGCGCAGCGGGACGTTACCGGTGTTGGTGACGACATAGGTGAAGTACAAGGTGTCGCCCACGACGACCGGCTCGTCACCGGACACGCGCGAGCCGTCGGCCTTGGCGGCATCGAAATAGCTCGACACCTCGTAGGCCTCGTACGGGAGCACGTAATCGTCCATACAGGAGCCAAAGGCGGTCTCGCCGGCGGCCTCGACCGTGGCATAGAATCCCACGGTCACGGGCGTGCCATCCGTAGGCTGGATGATGAGCTCGTGAGTAAAGGTGAAGCTAGCAGACGCACCCACGGCCAAGTCGAAATCGGCGGGAAGATCTGTGATCTCGAAGGTCTGATAGCTCTCACCGTCGTGTGCGCTTTCGAACCCGTTCAAGCCCGTGGAGGACACGGTCCCCGCATCGGCCTCGGAACCGGGCGTGGTGTGGAAGCTGACACCCGTCAAATCGACGTCTCCCGTATTGGTGACGGTCACCGTATAGGTGATGGTGCGGCTATCAACGTCAAAAGCGGAGCTCACGTTCACCGCATGTTGCGGGTTGGGCTCCTCGTTGGCGGCAGGGTCGTCCGGATCGGGAGTGTTGAGGTCGCGGTCACCCTCGTCCTCGGTGGTGTCGGTGGTATCAGCAGAGTCGGCTGCCTCGGAAGGATGAGACTGCTGCCCGGAGGAAGCTGTCTCATTTTGGTCTTCGAAATGAGACAGTTGCTCCGGGCTGTCTGTCTCATCCGCAGCAATGATCTTGTCTGTCTCATCAGCAGCAACGGTCTCGACGCCCTCGTCTGCCGTCGTCGCGTACGCCGACGTGGGCACGCCCACGTAATAGAACGCGAGGCAGAACACCAGCAGGCAGCTGATGACCTTTTGCAGGCTATTCCTATGTTGGACGCGTGCGTTCATCCGTGTAGATACTCCCCTGAATATCCCCTTGTCAGGCACGGGTAATTGATACCACAGGCCCTGTATAGCAGTCATGAGTTTTGCCACGATGACCGGGATTTGACAGGGTAAAGGCACGGTAGTTTCTGGCAGGCGAACCATGTCATGCTCCTATGCTTCGCGGCGCTTGCTGCCAACGAGCGCGGCTTGCAGCGTCTGAGCGGGGCAAACCGTGGTCTTGGCAGTGCTCTTGGCAATCGTTTCATATGCGCACGTTGCGTTGGTGGCAACGGGATAAAAGGACGGGGCGAGCGTGGCATCGCTCGCAACAAGGGCACTCGCGGGGGCCGCATACGTGGCATCCGCGAGCGTGGAGGGGGTGGCGGTCTGCACGCTAGCAAGCTGCAGGGCCGCCGTGACGGCGTTTTGGGGCTTGCTAGCCGCTTGGGCGGCACTAGCCAGGGAGCGTGTCACGGGGGCGGCGCCTGAGGCCGGTGCGGGTGCGCTGGCCGTCTGGATGCTGCTCACGACCTCGTCGAGCACACTCGTCGAGGCGATAGAGGAGCCGCCAATGGAGGGAACGAAGTAGGCGTAGATATCAATACTTGTAACGATGTCATACAGAGCGATGTCCGCATACTTCGTGATGTCGATAATTTGAACGCCAGCGCCGTCAGGCTGGGTATACCAACCAACGAAATCGTAACCAGGGTAGTCAAAACCAAGGCCGGTAGTAGGCAGGGTAATTATATCTCCAAAGAAGTGACTCAGGGTGTTCTGGACTCCATTGGGGAATATGTAATTCACAGCGTACTCCAGCGGAGAGAAGTCAATATAGATTGTCATTTCCTCCGTAAGAGGCTCTTCCCACAAGTCTCTTAGAATGGTCTCGCACGTCATTGTGGCATCAATCTCATAACCATAATCATCTGATTGCATTACGAGTTCATATCCAGACCACTTCAAACCTGCCAAATATGGAGTACTGAACCAGTCAACATATACTGTTTCTTCTAGCGCATTGCTGTCCTCATAGCCATTGCCAACATAAGTAACTTTGATCTGACGAAGTTCACACTCAGCGTAAACATTGATATCGCTCACGCCGTCCCATCCACACATGTCAGCAATGTGCTGAATAGTCAGTTCATCGAATGACGTATACCCAAAGTCATTAACCCAGTCTTGATTGTAAAACTCCGACCACCACTCGTCATACCAGCCAGTGACCTTGTGAGACAGATAATTATTAGTATCGTCATCATCCTTGTTCGGATCATACGTATAGTCGAAAAGATCCGTAAGCTGAACGGTGACCCTGCGAACCTCCACGTATTGGCCATCATCTATGGGATGGTCATCCGTATATGACCAAAACACCAGCGTCACGCCGTCCGGCTCCCAGATCGCGTAGAGCACGTTGGGGTTGACGAGCTTCTCGCTAAAGGTGCCGTCGCCGTTGTCCTCGAGCACGCTCAGCCAGTTGAGCACGTCGTACTTGTCGCCGGGCTTGTAGTCGATGTCGGTGGCGTCAGGCGTCACGGCCCAGCCCTTGAGCTTGTAGCCGTCGCGCTTGGGCGCGTCCAGGGTGATGGTGGTGGAGCACTCCACGAGCCACTCGTCCGGATCCAGATGCGGCACGTCCGGGTAATTGGAATCGTAGATGATGGGGATCCACTGGGCCTCCCACACGGCGTACAGGATGGTCTCCTCGGCCGGCATCCTCCAGCCCGTCGGGGCGGTCTCGTAGATGCCGTCGCCGTCGAGGTCCTGGTAGGTCAGGTCGGCATCGGGCTCGGTGGCGCCCAGCTTGCGCGACCAGCCCAGGAAGGTGTAGCCCACGCGACGCAGGTAGCTAGCATCCGGCATGGTCACCTCGGAGTCGATGTTGTGCTGCGTGCGGTCCTCGTAGCCCGCCGGCGGGTTGCCGTCGCTCGTGTTCCACGAACCCGTGGCCACGGCCGTGGTGCGGGTCTCGTCGATGGTGCCGTCCGGGTTCACGTAGACCGTGTATAGCGAGCCGTCGCGGTCGATGCGCGAGGGGTCGTTGATGTCGGCGTAGCCGTCGGGCCTGAAGGTAAGCGGCTGCACGGACATCGCCCAGATGGCGTACAGGGTCACTTCCTGCGGCAGCATCTTGAAGATGGCGTCCTCGGCACCGGCGGGGGCATCGGCCGGGATGTAGACCGGCGTCGAGGCCGTGGCGTTCTCGGCGATCAGGGCGTCGCGGTACATGAAGTTGTCGATGCCGCCCAGCACCTGGTTGGCGTTCCTGATGCAGTCCATGATGGACATGAAGGTGAACGAGCCGTCCGGGGCGGTCACCATGACGGTGTTGCCGTTGTCCCAGGCGTAGCCCTGCAGGCTGTACGGGCGGCCCTGGGCGTCCAGCGGGGCCTGCACCAGACCGCCGTAGCGCTTG
>OGRO01003766.1_pt1 | contig 10597 bp, 8 predicted proteins | sample 1553451 | NCBI WGS metagenome assembly OGRO01 (sample SAMEA2580021, study PRJEB22360) | human gut metagenome
GTAAGAGCGGGACAAGCCGGGACTGGAGGTGAGAGATGAAGGATATCAAAACCAAAGAAGTTACAACAAAACCAAAGACCAAAAATCCTGCCTCCAGAATCCCCAAGGAGCTGATGCGGACGGCCATACTGGAGAGCAAGGAAAAATCCCAGGCCATCGCAAATGCCAGGGACAATGACATGGGAGAACAGTCCCCATCCGAATATGCCAGTGGGAAAGTCGCATCCGCAGAGGAATGGGCTGCAAGAAAGACAGGCAGAACTGTAACCAGAGCCGGAAAGACAGCCGCACAGACTTCCTACGAGAAGATCAAACAGAGAGCCGCTGGCAAAAAAGAAGCGGAGAAAGAAACCGCCAGAGGAACAGGGGACACACAGACCGCCAATCCTGCCAGCCGGGAAGCTCAGGAAGCACAGATCCGGGAAGTACAGATCCAGGAAGCCCAGCGGCAAAAGGTGGTTTCAGATGCCGTCAAAACGAAAGAGCAGAAGATCCGGGCTGCCAGGGAGACACCAAGAATCCAGAACAGACAGGAAATAGCAGAAATGAAGCAGCTCTCCATCCGAGAACAGAGCCGGAAGAAGGAAGCAAAAGATACAGTAAGGCAGACCGCCATCCGACAGAAACAGCCGGAAACCATTCGGATTAAAGAAAAACCAAGGAAACAGCCGGAGCCGAAAACCATACAGAAGCGTATCATCAAGACGGCTCCCCAGTCTGCGAAGATCAGCGTCCAGCCAGAGCAGAAGCTCCGTGCGGCCAGCTCCAACGCCCTGACAGCCCGGATGCAGAAGCAGATGGAACGAAGGGCAGCGAAACAGGCGGCGAAGAAAGCAGCCTTGCAGACTTCTGATGGAATCCGTCGGATACAGAAAACGGCAAGGGCAGGGGAGAATACATTCAAGGCAGCTAGGGCCGCCGTGGAAGTGGCAGCGAAAACCGTGCAGTCCATGATGGCTGCACTGGGAGCCGCCGGAGCAGTTATCGTTCTTTTATTGGTTATCATGGTTGGAATCATTGGCGGTGCGGCATTTTCAGGAAGCTCAGAGAGCAACGAAGCATTGAGTCAGGAAGTCCTTTCCTATACAACAGCTATCCAGAAATATGCCAACCAGTACGGAATCCCCGAATACGTTTCCGTGATACAGGCGATCATGATGCAGGAATCCGGCGGCCGGGGAACCGATCCCATGCAGAGCAGTGAGTGCCCATACAACACTAGGTACTCCAACAGTCCCAATGCCATCCAGGACGCAGATTACTCCATACAGGTAGGAATCCAGTATTATGCAGACTGCCTGAAGGAAGCCGGATGCACCAGTCCACAGGATATGGATAAGCTGAAACTGTCCCTGCAAGGATATAACTACGGCAACGGATACATAACGTGGGCGATACGGAAGTATGGCGGTTACAGTGCCGAAAATGCCCTGCAGTTCTCCAACGAGCAGGCGGCTTCGCATGGATGGAGTGCCTATGGCGACCCAGAGTACGTCCCACATGTCCTGCGGTATTATTCCAGCGGCGGATTGTTTGCCGGCCTGTTTGGAGGCAGCGGCCAGATCGTATTGGTGGCACTTACCCAGCTTGGAAATGAGGGAGGCCAGAAGTTCTGGTCGTGGTATGGCTTTGACAGCCATGTGGCATGGTGTGCCTGCTTTGCCAGCTGGTGTGGGGATCAGGCAGGACTCATCGAGAGCGGCAAGATGCCAAAATTCTCCCTGTGCGATGATGGAATCGCATGGTTCCAGAGCAAGGGAAAGTGGAAAAGCCGGGGATATTCCCCAGCACCCGGAACCCTGATCTTTTTTGACTGGAACGGGGACGGAACCTCAGACCATGTGGGAATCGTGGAGAAAACCGAAGGCAGTACCGTATACACCGTAGAAGGAAACTCCAGCAATGCCGTGAACCAGAGAAGCTATAATATTAATAACGGAACAATCATGGGATATGGTATACTTTGAAAATTAATATGTTGATTTTTAGAGCGTATTCAATAGTTTAGATTACCTTTAAAAACAAATTAGAGAATGAGTATGAATTTTACAATAAAAAGAGGTGCAAACTTAGCGCCTCTTTTTTGTGATAATATAATTAAAAAATTTCTAAAAAAATGGCAAGTGATTCTAATCTTTACGCATATTATAATTATTTTTTCGGTAAATTTCAGGCGATTGATTAAAATAGTTTTTAAAAGCGCTAGAAAATTTACTTGCGTTTTGATACCCCAAATGTTTGGCTATAGATGAAATTGATAATTCATTCTTTTTAAGTAACAGTGAAGCATATTTCATTTTGGATTGTCGAATGTATGTCCCAATAGGAACACCATACATTTTTTTGAATGATTCTCGAAGTTTGGTTTGTCCCATTGCTGCTATTTTGCAAAGCTGCGAGAGTTCTGGTGGGTTTAAAATATTCTGTTCAATAGCCAGACGTACAGATTCCAGCGCCTTTTTCTCTTGTTTGGAAAGAGACTGTTGTTTAGATGCTATCTCCTGTCGCTGTTTATGAAAGTTGCCTGCCACAATAGAAAGCAGTTCACCTACTTTGCTTTCGTAGTAAAGACGGGAGGTTTCGCCAGCAATCAGTTTATCCCGTATCTGCAAAAACAGGGTTCCAATTTCCGGGGTATTATAATCAAAAGCTTTCCAATCATAAACCTCTGCATAGTCAAAATCGTCCGGGGTAAAACGGTCTTGCAGATTTTTCTCTATGTAATCTTCAAACAGCAAAACTGACGCATAGCTGATTGGTATATTGGGTTGATATAATACTCGCCCCTGTGACGGCTTATTTAGATAAAGGTGGATTCCCTCTGTGATAGGTTGGGCTTTCCGCCCATTCTGGATCAGGGTAACACCGCCGGATTCCAAATAATAAATTTTCACCAGCTTTTGATTGATCTCATATTTGCGTTCCATTGAGGCGTATGGTATCCAGCTTCCGGTTGACAGGAATAAGCCATCTGTCGGTTGAACCTGATAGATATTTCCATAGCCTTGTCTGTTTTGCGGCTGCAAGGTGCAGATTCCATTATGATTATCCTGTCGAAAATGATAATCATGCAGATAAAAAGAAGCATCCCCTAATTCGTGCGCGGCCTGTGTAGAATCGGTCTGCATCCTGCTCACCCCCGTTTCTTATGTAGTCGGAATAATCCGCAGTATCTTTTTTTATGCTCCAAAATGTCGCAAAGGCTGTCAGCAAAACCACAAAAAGCACTGATATATCCGGTCATTTTTCCACTTTTAACTCCTGTTTGGACCTTTTTTGCCGGATTTGACACCCACAAAATCACTGAGTAGAATGGCATTACTGGCTGGTTAGCTGACTCTAATCACAGAAATTTTATCACGATTTTGTGTGTAGGTCAATGAGGCTTCTGCCAGCAAATAATAAATAGGAGGACGTTGAAAATGTCTAATTCACAACAAATGAAAAAAGGGCTGTCTGTGCGTGATTTGATTACCACCGGCATCCTTGCTGCTTTGTACATGGTATGCGCCATGATTGGCGAGGCTATCTTTGGGTTCTTCCCTGTACTGACTTTCCTTTGCCCGCTGTCTATTGCGCTGCTGTGCGGCCCGGTTTATATGCTGATACTGGCGAAGGTGCCGAAGCATGGCCCAATCATTGTCACCGGTATTTTGGTAGGAGGTGTACTGTTCGTACTCGGTATGTACTGGTCTATGTGTTTGGCGTATTGTATTCTCGGCGTTGTGGCCGATCTGCTGGCCGGTTCCGGGAACTTTAGAAACAAAGGGCGTAACCTGTTGTCCTACATGATTTTTGTTCTCAGCCCAGTTTTCTCCTACGGTATGCTTTGGTTTGACCGCGACGCCTATGTGCAATATTTGGTAGAAAAGGGAACAGAGCAGACCTATATGGACACAATGGTTTCAACCGCACAAAACTGGATGCTCCCGGCAATGATTATCGGCGTGTTGATCTGTGCTGCTATCAGCGGTCTTGTAGGCCAGAAACTATTGAAAAAGCATTTTGAAAAGGCCGGAGTAGTGTAATGGAGATGCAACTGCAAACAAAAGACACACTTGCCACATTACATTTAGACCCTCGCACAAAACTATATCTGTTGATCGTCGGAAATGTTGCGTTGTTCCTTGCGCCCTCTTTACTCTATGAGATTGCGCTGGTTGTATGCGTTGTGATTCTCGGCATCCTTGTAGGAGCAAAGCGGTTTACGGTAAGAATGGCTGCTGTCTATGCGGGAATGGTTGTTCTGCATATCATTGGAACAAATTATTTGACAGGGACTTTGCAGATTGCGATTGTAACATTTACCGTATTTATCCGTAAAATCTTTCCTTGTGCCATGCTCGGAGGTATTTTAGTCAGCACGACAAGGGTAAATGAATTTATGGCGACCATGAACCGTATTCATATGCCAAAAGCAATGGTTATTCCTCTGACGGTCATGCTCCGTTACTTTCCTATGGTGCATGAGGATTGGGGCTATATCAGCGACGCCATGCGGATGCGCGATGTAGCTCCAACCGTCAAAAGTCTGCTGACCCATCCGGCCCGAACAGTGGAATGTATCTATGTTCCGATGATGATGTCAGCACTGAAAGTGGCGGATGAATTGTCGGCGGCTGCTGTTACAAGGGGGCTGGAAAATCCGAAGCCCCGAACCTGCTTGCAGGAAATCCACTTTAGTGTTGCGGATGCCGTATGCTTTATCCTGTTCACTTTGTTTATGTCAGTGTCGGTCTGGCTGAAATTGAAAGGGGGTGCAGGCTAATGATTCGTTTTGACAAGGTTTCCTTTACCTATCAGGAATCATTACAAAATGGCGGACTGCGCGATGTTGATTTGACAATCAACAAAGGCGAGTGTGTGCTGTTGTGTGGGCGAAGCGGCTGTGGGAAAACCACATTGACCCGTCTTGTGAATGGCCTGATTCCATACTTTTATCCGGGAGAAGTCACCGGCACAACCTATGTTGATGGTAAAGATATACAGGATTATCTCATATATGAAGTGTCCGAGTATGTGGGGTCTGTATTCCAAAATCCACGCTCTCAATTTTTTAATGTAGATACAGACAGTGAAATCTCCTTTGGAATGGAAAATCTGACTTATCCAAGGGAAAAAATGAAAGAACGCATTTCAAAGACAGTTGCGGATTTAGATATAGCACATCTGACGGGGAGAAGCATATTTGAATTGTCTGGCGGTGAAAAACAAAAGGTGGCGTTTGCGTCCATCTATGCTATGTCTCCGAGTATTTACTTGTTAGATGAACCATCTTCCAATCTGGATATGGATGCTATTGAGGATTTGCGGCGTACACTTGAACTCCTAAAGAAACAAGGCAAGACCATTCTAATTGCAGAACATAGGATTTATTATCTGAGGGAATTAGTTGATCGCATTGTGTATATGGAAAACGGGGCTATATCTGCTGTGTTTTCTCCGAGCCAGTTTCTTTCTATTCCTGAAGAACAGCGGCATAGTATGGGACTTCGCGCTTTAGATTTGTCAAAGGTACAGCCAAGGGCCTTTGCTGAAAATTCTCAAAAGCCGATTTTGGAAGTCAGGAACTTATCCTTGTTCTATAAGAAAAAGCTGGTTCTGGACGATTTGAATTTGAGTGCGGCACCGGGAGAAATCATAGGAATTATCGGCCATAACGGAGCCGGGAAATCTACATTTTCCAGAACACTATGCGGCCTGCACACAAACTGTACGGGACAAATTCTTTGGGATGGTAAAGAACTGAACGCAAAGAGCCGGTTAAAACGCTCCTATATGGTGATGCAGGACGTAAGCTATCAGTTATTTGCCGATACATTGGAAAAGGAATGTGTATTTGGAATTAAGCATCCTGATCTGGATGCAGCAAAACAGGCAATGGAACGGCTGGGTATTTATGAGTACCGTACTCATCATCCCAATACACTTTCCGGGGGGCAGAAGCAGCGTGCAGCCGTGGCGGTCAGTATGGTATGCCGTAAGGATGTTTTAATTTTTGATGAACCAACTAGCGGACTTGATTATGACAGCATGATTCAGGTTGCGGGGTTATTTCAAACGCTTTCCAAAATGGGAAAGGTAATTTTTGTTGTAACCCATGATTACGAATTTTTAGCGGCAGCCTGTACAAGAGTGATTCATTTAGATAACGGAAAACAGCAGGAAGATTACCCACTTTCCCCCGACAATCTGCATCGACTACATGATTTTTTCTTGCGGTCAGAAAGGAGGCAGAACCTTGAGGAGAATGGAAAATGACCTCCTGTTCTTCCATGAGCTGATCGGTAACTGTTCCGTTGAAAAGGATTCAAAGATATATACAATTTCTCCGAAATTTGGGAAAGGCACCATGCAGAGCTTTGAAGTGATGCCTGGTGCTGAAATTGTTTATAGCAATGTTCATATCACAACTCCAATTCAAAAAAATATCCAATGTATAGATCGTTTTATTGAAGTCACCTATTGCTTTCATGGGCGAGTGAATATGCTGTTCAGCGACCAGCCGGAGATGATTATGAGCGACCATTATATTTCTGTTTTCAATGGTGCAAGCCACCTGAAAAGCTGTGATTTTGGAGAAGAACCTTTTGTTGGTGTTTCAGTGGTGGCTTATCTGCCGCAGATCATAAACAGCCTGAATATCATGCTGGGGACAATCGCGTTTGACGAGGACATGGATTTTCAAGGGCTTTTTACAGCGGGCGGCTGCTTTATAGCACCGGCGAAAAAAAAGCGTGGAGCATATTTTTACCGAACTGCTCTTGCTGCCGGAACAGTACCGCAATTACCTTATGCGTATTAAAGTCATGGAACTATTGCTATACCTAGTTGGCAAAATGGAATATCGGACAGATTTTGGAATTTCACTATTCCGCAAGGAGGAGATGAATTGTAATGAGTGATGTAAAAGCCCTGTTTGGACTAATTGATAAGAAAAATAAGCGCCGCCTGATTGGTGCGGTGATCTGTTGCGTCCTGTCTGTTTTGTGCGGCATCCTGCCCTATTTGGGCGTTTGGGGCATTGTGACCTGTTTTCTGAATGAACGGACAGAGAACCTTTTTCAATATGTGTGCCTGATTGCCGCAGCAATCATTTTGAAACATCTGCTGTTTGGAACCGGCACAAAAATCTCTCACAAGGTAGCCTACCAGACATTGGGGGAAACCCGTAAAAAGCTGTTCCGTAAAATTGCCCGCTTACCAATGGGCTATGTGAAAACAACGGCATCCGGGCAGGTCAAAACGATCATTATGGACAATATGGAACAGTTGGAGACATTTTACGCCCATAACATTCCAGAGATTATTTCTGGTCTCGCTGTACCGCTATGTATGGAAATCCTGCTGGTGATATTGGACATCAGGGTAGCCGGTATCATGCTGATTCCGGTCGTTCTGTTTATTCTTGTCGGTATTCTTATGATTATCGTTCAGATGAAAAAAATGGACGAATTTAATCAGGCGTTTGCCGATGTCAGCGTTAAGACGGTGGAATATGTCAACGGTATGAAAGAACTGAAGATATTTGCCGCCGACGAATCCACTTATGGCCGCCTGTCAGAAAGCATCCGCACTTACAGCACCGTTGTAACAGAGTGGTTCCAAAGCTGCTTGAAATATGTTGCTTTCAATCATACCGACTTAAACAGCAACCTTGTGTTCCTGTTTCCGCTTGCCGGTTTGATGTATCTCTCCGGCAGCGTGACAGCGGCCAGCTATATTATGTATCTGTTTATGGGGCTTGCCATGCTGATTCCGTTGGAAACTGTTTCTAATAACTTTGATTATATCGGCATGAACGCTTCTGTTGCAAAAAAGATAGACGAAATTCTGAAGCTGGATGAAATGGCGGATACGGCCTCGAAGGCAGAACTTGCCGACCACACGATTGCGTTTGAACACGTTACATTTTCCTATGGGGAAGAACAGCCGGTATTAAAAGATGTCTCATTTACTGTTCCTGACGGAAAAGTAACGGCGCTCGCCGGTGTTTCCGGCAGCGGCAAAAGTACAGCGGCCAGCCTGATCTGTCGGTTTTGGGATATAACCGAGGGACAGATTTGTATGGGCGGCGTACCGCTGAACCAGATTCCGCTATCCGATCTGATGTCCCAGATTTCCTTTGTGACCCAGAATACGTTCCTGTTCAAAAAGAGCATCCGGGAAAACATTATGATGGGAAACCCAGAGGCCACGGAGGAAGAAATGATGCAGGCAGCCAAGGATGCCGTATGTCACGACTTTATTATGCGACTTCCAAAGGGCTATGACACAGTGATAGACAAGGAAACCAAGTTGAGCGGCGGCGAAAAACAGAGAATCACATTGGCAAGGGCGATTCTGAAAAATGCGCCGGTTGTAATTCTTGACGAGGCAACGGCTTACATTGACGCCGACAATGAAGATTTACTGCAAAAGGCGCTGGCTAAATTATCAGAGGGAAAAACCGTACTCGTAATAGCGCACCGTCTTTCCAGTATCAAGGAAGCTGATTCGATTGTGGTTCTGGAACAGGGCGAAGTGATTGACTGCGGCACACATGATGAATTGATAAACCGTTGCTCCCCGTATCAGGATATGTGGGCGGCCTTTGAACAATCCGATCAATGGAAAATGGGAGGTGTAAACGCATGATTGCTATGATACGGAAATTCTTAGACCTTGCAGGCGAGCGCAAAAAGCAGCTTTATCTTGCGTGGCTGTTTCAGGCGTTGACCTCAATTTGTGAGGGCGCGATATATTTCATGCTGTTCCTTGCGATAAAAGATATTTTGGGCGGCTCGTTTACAAGGGAAAAACTGATACAGTATAGCCTTATGTTTCTGGTTTATACTGTCCTGCATTTTGTTTTTTATTACTTTACGATTGCAAAACAGCGTCCGGTATCTTATGCCATGATGCGGGATGAACGTCTTTCGATTGCGGCGAAAATCAAACAGTTTCCGCTCTACTACTTTACAAAAGACAAGATCAGCCAGCTTACATCTTTGTTTACAACTGATTTAAGTTTCGTGGAAATGAATATCATGGAGATTATTGCCGGTTTCGTTTCCAGCATGATCATGACGGTTGTATTTGCTCTGATGCTGCTTAGTGTGGACTGGCGTATGGCGCTTCTTCTGTTTGTGGGAATCATCCCCGGCTATATCCTCTACCAGCAGTTTCAAAAGAGCATGGTTCAACTGGGAGAGCAGAAGAAAAATGCACAGGTGGCAATGATTGATTCCACGCTGGAATATGTACAGGGCATGGAAACGATCAAGGCATACCGGCTGGAGCAATCCGGTAAGCTCGTGGAGAAGCAGGTGAACGGATATTGCACGGCTTCTGACCGATATGAATCGACGCTGATGAATTGGAGTATGGGTTATAAGATCTGCCTGAATCTGGGGCTGTTTTTGAGTTTGGGTGTTGGCATTACAATGGTTCGTTCTGGTTCATTAGCCCCGGCAACCTATTTGTTTTTTGCAATCATGGGTATTATTTTTTACCGTCCGCTGGAAGCTCTGATGGGTTCCTTTGCCATGATGAATCTTGCAAACGCATCGTTGGATAATATAGCAGAAATCAACAACCTGCCGACTGAAAATGAAAAACAGGGAATTACACAGTTTACCGATACACAAGCCGATGTACGGTTTGAAAATGTATCGTTTAGCTATGATGGAAAGCGTGAAGCAGTTAGCCATGTAAGTTTTTCAGCTAAACCCGGAACGATCACCGCATTGGTTGGTCCGTCTGGAAGCGGCAAGTCTACCCTCCTTAATTTAATTCCGGGATTTGTGACGCCGAAAAACGGGCGGATTCTGTTGAACGGGAAAGATGCGGAAACATTAAAGCATAGTGATCTGGTGCGTCATGTGAGTGTCGTTTTTCAGGAAGTATATCTTTTTCAGGATACCATGATGAATAATATTCGGATGGGAAACCAGAGCGCAACGGACGAGCAGGTGATAGAGGCGGCAAAAAAGGCTCACTGTCACGAATTTATAGAAAAACTCCCACAGGGTTATCAAACGGTTATCAGCGAGGGCGGTGCAAGCCTTTCTGGTGGTGAGCGTCAACGTGTCGCTATTGCGAGGGCAATTTTGAAAGATTCCCCGATCATTCTTTTAGATGAGGCGCTGTCCAGTCTGGATGCCGAAAATGCCGTAGCAATACAGAAGGGCATAGAAGAAATGATTAAGGGCAAGACGGTGTTCCTTGTATCACACACTTTGTCCTATATCCAAAATGCAGATCAGATACTTGTTTTATCTGACGGTGTTTTGCAGGGCTGCGGAAAACATGATGAATTATTACAATCAGTGCCTCTTTATAAAACTATGTGGGAAAAAGAGAAATCCATTAAAAGTTGGAAATTATAGGGCAATATGAATGCCCCACATTTGTACCTGATCACATGCGAATATCAGAGCATGCGGCAAGAAAGTGTGCTTTGCAAAAAATGACAATGCATTTGATGATTTTCCTGTGAAGAAATAGAAAGTGTTGCTTTTTTAAAATAGAAATATGAAAGACACAAAATACAAAATATTAGCATATTTTGACAATCAATCATATCAAAAACTATTCAATGAGGTAAACTCAGATT
>OGRO01003774.1_pt1 | contig 10577 bp, 6 predicted proteins | sample 1553451 | NCBI WGS metagenome assembly OGRO01 (sample SAMEA2580021, study PRJEB22360) | human gut metagenome
CACACTGTAGTCACGACCGTAAAAGTCCACGGTCGCCGACTGTGCCGAAACAAGCGACACTGTATGCCGACCCGTATTTTCGTATCGGATGCTTCTTGCAATAACGTCATATTCGTAAAACACACTGTAGCTTAAGACCGCCTTAAGTCCCGTCTTTTTATCAATAAATTCCATTTGCAGAGTTTTCACGTCATCCTCCCCCGAATAGGACGCAGGAAGTCCGTCAAGGCTCGGCTTGCCGTCCGTAACGCTGCTGCCGCAGAAGGCAAATTCACTGACCGTACAATTCTCAAAGTCACACGCCATGACGGTCGGCGCACGGTAATCACCCCCGCCGAATACCGAAAACTCCAGCTGCAAATCGCTCACAAACATACTGTTTGTTTCATCAATCGGCACATGGAGCGCGTTGGCGCGCGAGCATATCGGCTCATCTGTAAAATGTGTCAAATCCTCTGTGTAGTCAAGCCTTTTTCCCCAGTAAAGGTGTGTCAGATAACGCTCTCTGTACAGTGAAAATATGTAGCTTGTGTTTTTCGTTTTCAGATGAAACTGATTGTTTCTTATTTCAATCGACATCTTGTTCCTCCGCTTATATTGTATATTCTTCTCTTACCTTTTTTTCAAAATCCGTAACGCGCATCAATATGCGTTCATTACCGACGCTGACCGCCGTACCCGCAATGTCGCGGAAACAGCAAACCTCGTCAATCCATTCCGCCTCCAGTACCGAGCCTGTCATGACAGGAAACTCAAGCGTTGCCCTGTCAAAAAGATTTCCGCCCGCGGCGGCAAAGTCCGTACGGTGTTCGTGCGCACATATCATCACGTCCGGTCGGATTACATTAAGCCGCCTTACCCATTCGGCATAAATATCCGCCATCGGCTCGTTGCGCTCCGTTACAAGCGGTATGTGACAAAAAACAATTACCCGCCTGTGCTTTCTGTAATCACCCTTGCCGATTATGCTGTCAAGGAACTCCGTTTGCTTTCTGCGGTACACGTCAAACACATTCAGTCCGCCGTATTCTATGTGCGAATCGAGCTTGTCCTCGCCGCAATCGAGCGCTATTCCGTAAATATCCCCGGCGGAAAAATCAAAATAAAACCGCCCCTTGTCCGTTCCCGTAAACCTGTGCAGCAATGTCGCCGCGCTGCCGCGTACATCGTGATTAACTCAGACGTGTACCGTTGGAATATTCCCGTGCGTAACTCCAAACCCTATTTCAAGAACGCCGCCAAGCTGCGCCACAATATCGTTATCCGCAATATCGCCGTTCAAGACAAGCATATCGAGCTTATCTCCGAAATATTCGCCCTCCGCTATTGCCTCTTTGTAAAATCCGTGCGCGTCGCCTATCACATATATGTTTACCTCCGCGTTCTTTCTTACAGGTCGAAAGTCAAAGCCGCGGCTTTCCGCTTTTTCATCGCTTTTCGGTCTGTACGACGTCTTTTCAAAAACCTGTCTGAAAAAAATCGTATAGCCGCCCTCGGCGTCCAGTACCTCCTTAGGCACGGTAACCTTGTGTACGGTATCCTCCGTACGCAAAATTCCCGTTACCGTATCATAGTATTCCCTGCCGCCCGACTTTACCCACGCCGCGCCCTGCACCGAGGTTGTCCATACTATGTCGTAATGCTCTCCCGCAAGAAAAACCACGGGACCGTGTTCCAAATGTTTCATAATAATCTCCATTCCGCCGCCCTGCATCGGCACAAATAGTAATGAAAATCTCTTATCGGCAAGGCAAGGAATGATAAGAGATTATTAACGCCCATGTGCGTTTCCGAGCGTAGTGAGGAAAATTTCGCACGGGCAATTTAATCCTGCCGAAGGCTAACGTGAAAGAAACTTTCACGTTAGATTTCTCCCTAAGATATATAATATATAAATTACCCCGCACACACAGCAAAACGCGTCATGTGTGCGGGGAGAACGCATTTTACCCCTTCACCGCGCCGCTCGCAAGTCCCGAAACAAAGTATCTGTTTCCGATAGAATATGCGACCAGAACAGGTAAAAGCGCAATTACCGAGCCCGCAAGCATAAGGTTCCAGTTTGTCGCCGCACCCGTAGTGCTTTTAAGCGCCATAAGTCCGACAATAAGTGTCTGCTGCTCCGGGCGCGTAATCGTAAATATTGTCGGCATAAGATAATCGTTCCACGACCCCTGAAACGTAAGCATTGCAATGGTTGCAAGAATAGGCTTTAAAAGCGGCATAATTATCCTGAAAAATGTCTGCATAAAGCTGCCCCCGTCAAGCTGCGCCGCCTCATCAAGCTCAAAGGGCAGCGATTCGACAAAGCCCTTGACAAGATACATATTGACGACGGGAATCGAAAACATATTCAGAAATATCAGCGCAATAAGTCCCTTATTCAAATGAATCAGATTAAGAATCTGAAACTTGGGATAAATTTCCAAACCGCCGGTTTTTACAAACATAAGCGCTGTAAAGCAGGCAAAAATCAGCTTCTTTCCCGGAAAACTGCCGCGTGCGAAAACATAGCCGCTCATCGACGCTATTATTACCGCAATCGCAACATTGCAAAGAGTATAGTATATGCTGTTCCACAGCATTGTCCCTATTTTAAAATTCTCGGAGGTCCACACAAGTCTGTAGTTTTCCGCACTCGGCGATTCGGGGATTATGCTGCCCGGATTCGTAAGTATCTCGGTATTTGTTTTGAATGACGCTGCAAAGATATATACGAGCGGAAACATAACCGCCACGCATACCGCTCCGAGAATAGCATAGCTGCATATTTTAATAAGTAACTTTTCGGATTTCATTTTTTCCTCCTAATACAGATCATTCATTTTACGGCTGATTTTGTTATAGCACAGCGCAATAAAGCTCAGTATAAGCGTTGTCATAAACGACATAGAGCAGCCGTAGCCCAGAGCGGGCTTTGCATCCGCCGTAAATCCCGGAACAAATTTGTTTGTGACATAGCTCATGACCGTGTTGGTTGTTCCCGCCGGAGCGCCGCCCGTCAGTGTAAGAACAATATCGTTCGCACCAAGGGTTCCTATCAGCGAAAGCAGAATTATCGTCTGAAACACGGGCGCTATCATCGGCAGGGTAATACTGAAAAACTTTCTCATCGGTTTTGCACCGTCCAGAGTTGCCGATTCGTAAATATCCGTCGGAACATTGACAAGCGCCGCAAGCAAATACATAACGTTCACACCGAAGGTATTCCATATCGACGCGGTAACTATTACCGAAAACGCCGTTCCGGTCGACGCAAACCAGTCGATGTTTTCCTCAATTATGCCAAACCTTTGCAGTATCGCGTTTATAACTCCGAAGTAGCTGAACATATTTGAGAATATAAGTCCTATTACAGCAACGCTGACCACACTCGGCAAATAATACACCGACCTGAAAAACCCGCTCAGCTTCAGCTTTTGATTTAAAAGCAGCGCAAGAAGCATTGCCAGAGTAATCTCAATCGGCATCTTGCAGACCGCAAACAAAATCGTGTTTCCCCACATTCGCCAGTATGTAAAGTCCTTTGTAAATATCGTCGTAAAATTTTCAAGACCTATAAATCTCGCGTCCGCCGCCGCGCCGTTATACGAAAACAGCGACCAGCGGAACGTCCACAAAATCGGATAGACCGAAAACACAATAAACCCTATTATCGGCAGCGCAATCATAATATAGCACTGCACAGCCATGCTGCGTTTTCTCTTATTTATCGAATCAACCGCATACCTATTGCCTGATTTTATCGCTTGCACACTCTTTTCCTCCTAAAGCTGCGTATCCCAGTCGGGAATGATATAGTCCGAAAGGCTCTCGTCACTGTGCAGCTCATAATATTTCTTCACAGCGTCGTTTTTGATTTTTGTATAGTCCTCAATCAGCTCATGCGGAGTAGACTTGCCCGACCAGACCTCGTTCACAAACCTTTCGCTTATATTCGGATTTGATCCCATCTCACTGTTCGGCTCGGGAGCATATCTCTGCGAAATTTTAACCATGTCCGCAAAATCACTCCAGCCGCGCGGCAGCTCCTTATCCTTCTCCGCGTTGCACTCGTTTATTATTTCCCCGTCAAACGGAATCTCAACGCCGCCGAAATACAGATACTTGGTTGTGTCCTTGCTTGCAAGGTACTTTACAACCTCCATAACCGCCTCCGCTTTGCCGTTTTCAAGAACGCTGCTGTTGATAAGTCCGCAAACCGAGGACGACGACATTCTCTGTCTGTAATGAACATTTTTATCTACCGTCGGCCACTTTGCAACGCCCCAGTCACACTTTGCGGAAAACTGGTCGTTCAGCACCGCGGCGTCAAACGAAAAGCCGAATTTCATCCCGATATTACCGGTTGCAAACTGTGCGCGGGCGCTGTCGTTGTCCATACCCTCCGCACCGGGGAACATACTTGCGTCCTTCTTTATCCCCAGAAACGTGTTCATTATATACTCCGTATTGGAATAATCGTATTTTCCCGTTTTGGGATTGTAACCCGAAAAACCGCAGGACGCCATTGACGGCGCTATTATATCGCTTTCAACCCAGCCGCCCCACTTAACGGGAAGAATAATTCCGTACTGCTTTTTTGACGGCTTTGTCAGCTTCTTTGCGTCCTCTCTCAGCTCGTCCCATGTCTCGGGCGGTTTTGCCTCGCCGTTTTCGTCCACGATTCCCGCTTCCTTAAACAGCGTCTTGTTGTAAATCAGTCCCATAGTCGTTGCCACTGCCGGCACTGTATAGGTCTTTCCGTAATAGACATTGTTGTTAAGATACAGCTTTCCCTCAAACTGTCCGATAAGCTCTTTGCCGCCCGGAAGGTCGTCAAGCGCGACAATCTGTTTGTTTGCAATCATCTTGTATACGTCGCCCGTTCCCAATATCTCGGGAGCGTCGCCGTTTTGCAGCGCAACATCAATCGCCTGCGAGAGCGACCCGCCCTCTTTTATTACATAGTCAAAATAAATTTTTTTCTCCTTGCCGACCGTATCGTTGAATTTCTTTGCAACCTCCTCCATTACGCTCTTGCTGTGTGAGTTTCCGCTCCACATAGTGATTTTTGTAACATTGGATTTACCCGCAATCTCCCCGCAGCCCGAAAAAAGAGATGCCGCAACCGCCGCCGCGGTAAATATTCCTACCACTTTTTTTAACTTAATCATGTTGTCTCTCCGTTTCTTTAAAAATTTTGTTATTCCCTGATTCCGCTGCCGTTTATCAGTGTTGTACTCATATGCGGCATAAGACCGTCAAACACAAACACTTTAAAATATGAAGGCGCGCTGTTTACATTTATCTGCGCCGATACCGCCGCTGTACCGTCGGAAATACTTGCGGAGCCGACGCCTATAAGAGCGCCGCCTTCGTCATACGCTCCTGCAAATACATTTGCCGCAAACGCTGTTTCCGCGTCCTTTGCCACGTTAAATTCAACCGTATAGCTTCCCGCGGCAAACTGTGAAAAATCCGTTACCTCGCTGCCTTCATAGCTGAGCTTATATCCGTTGATAAGAACATCGTTTGTTATGGTATAGTCCTTATACTCGCAAGGCTTTGCATTCGGAATATCCGCAAGGTGGGAATACACTCTGATTGCAACCGTTTTTGCGTCCTGCTTTTTAACCGCGACATATGCGCCGTCCTCGGTTGTTGTGTATTTAAGTCCCGCAATTACCTTTTCCGGCGAACCTACAAAGCTCCATACCTCCCGAGAAAGGTCAGCCTTAACGCCGTAAACGCTTAATTCGTTAAAGGTTTTTGCCGATGTAAACGTGCTTTTCAGCTTTTCTGCCACCGCATTCGAAAAATCCTCCTCGGTTGCTCCGTCAAAATATGTAACATTGCCCAAAAGATAGCACTCCGCCGCGGCAAAGTCAAAGCTCACATAATCGCCGAAGTTTTTCGCGCCGTACTGGAATCTTACCGGAATACCGACCGTTTCGGTATCCGCGCCGTACGGTATAATATATTCGGCACGCTGCCACTCGCCCGGCTTTGATATATCAAGATTTTTTGTGTTCTTTAAGCCGCTAACTTCGCTCGAACGGCAGATATATGTCGGCTGAGCCGTAACGCGGCTGTCGGTATCGGCGGTGTTCACCCTGTAATAAAACGAAAAATATACATAGTCCGCTTTATTGACAGCTGTTTTTTCAATCGGAAAGTTCAGGTTAAACTTCGGCCATTTTGCCTTTTCCGTATATACCGCGCCGTATCTGTACACATTCCCGAATATACCGTAATTTACAATTCCTCTGTCTGCTTCGCCCTCAACCTGATATGTTCCGTCAGCGGTACCTCTTATTCCCCTGCCGTCATTCGCGCCGATTATAACCTCCGGTCTGATACATTCTATCGCATACACCGTATACTGTCCCGCGCTCGGATTCAAAAGGTCCGCCCTTGCCGAATACACGGTAATTAAACAGGTGCTTTCGTCCGGAGTTGTAATTTTAACCGTTGCGTCACTGCTCTCGGGAACAACCGTCACGTTTTTACTAACCGACTCAACAGAGCCGACCACGCTGCAGCTATAGGGGTTTTCGTTAAGGTCAATTTCCGTATTGCCGATCTTAATACTCTTTATTTTGGAATTTGTAGAGAATGTGTTTTGTATCTGCTGCAAAACCGTAGTTCCGTCCTCCTCATCCGTTGCAGCGCCGAGGTGTATTGCTTTTATTCCCGCAAAGTCAACGCTTGCGACACTGTTTGCAGATACGCCCATGTTAAAGTACAGCGCCGTTTCCCACCATGTTCTGTCATAATTCATAGGAATTATCCCCTCATAGCGGCGCCAGCTGCCGTCCGCATCCTCTGCCGACGCAATATTTACCGTTCCTTTGTCTGTATAGTCATACAAAAATTTTGCCATTTGCATTCCGTTTGCCGCAGCGGTCACTTTGCCGTCCGTTTCGGGCGTGTTCAGCCTGTAATAATACGAAATATAAAACTTGTCTCCCGCTTTTATACCGGGGTTTCCGCTTTTGTCGTCCGCAAAATACAAAGAAATTGCAAAGCGGTTATATGTACTACTTCCCTTGTTTGTTGTCCATCTGTGAATCTTTCCCATTTCGTCATCAAATGTTGTTGTGTATGTACCGCCGTCTCCGCCGTTACCCTTGGTTATATTATAGATATTTCTGTTAAAATTCGGCAGTGCAACGCCGTTTTCCGTTTGTGTCGGCAGCGCCGCATTTGCGCCAATCGCGCCAAAGATCATTACCGCGCACAGCATCAGTCCCAATACCCGTTTAAACCTTTTCATTTTTCCCATTTTAAATACCTCCAACATAAATTTTTTATATTAACCCGTTTCATGATGTCCTTATTTAATTTTCCACGATGTACAAAAATCCTCCGTTTGACATTGCTGCAAGGAACTCGTCGCCTTCCTCAAGATAGCCGATGTTCTTTACTGCGTATTCCTCTCTGCCGCTGTCGCGGAATGAAATTATTTTTCCGTTATCCATGCTTATATATTCCTTGACAAAGGTTGTTTCATTATCGCGCATTACCTCGCAGTACGCCGTGTTGCCGGTCTTTTTAAGCACCCTTCCCTTTGTTACGCGGAATCCCGCATAGTACCTCCAGCCTATTTCGTTCGTACCCGTTCCCTTATCATAAAACGAAAAATAGTTTATTTTGTCCTTATCTTTATCATAGTAAATCAGAACGTCATCCTCTGTTGCCTCCGAACCCGTGTCTCTGATTTGAATCATATCCCCGACCTGAACAAAATCATCATCCGTAAACGAATACTTCATACTGATTTCGTTGCCCGCATGGTCAAGCATTCTTATCATTTTGTATGTTTCGTCCGTCCCCGAATCATATGTATTATAAAATCCGACAACAAGTCCGTATTTTGTCGCGGACGCGTCAAGTCCCTTTCCTTTCGCACATTCGACAACAAAATAGTCCGCGTTCATTTCTCCCGCTTCAAGCACAACGGGCGTTCCGATAAGCTGATCCTCAACGCGCGGATTGCACTCGTTTATTCTGTAGGTTTCATTATTCTTGAATATCTCCGTACCCGCAACACTGTAGTATTTTTCGTCCTGTGCCGAAAGGTCGCTGTACGGAACAATAAATATTTTTGTGTTTCCCTTAAGCTGAATTTGATTTTCAAGGCTAAACCGCGCAGACAGCCATCTTCTCGCGTTGTTCGAGGTCATCTGTTCAAAATCCTGCTTATGATACGGCTTGTCGGTATCGTCTGTTACCTGTATTACCCTTTTCAGCTCGCCGCTCGCACCGCGCCGCACAAACACAAATTTTGAAAGCGCGCTGTTTTCCGCATCAAGAATATTAAAAAGCTCCCTCGGCGAAATTCCCGAATGTACCTCGCCGTTTTTGTCGGTAAGTGTCACGGAGCGGCTTACCGCGCATATTTCCTTTTCGCCCTTTTCGTTCAGCAGCTTTACCTTCGAGCCGCTAAAATCGTCAATGCTCCTTGATATAATATATACAGCCTCATATCCGCTGCCGCCCGCAGCCTCAATATCTATAACCAAGCCGTTCGGCGCAGAGTAGAACCTGTACGTCTTGCCCGTTTCAAGCTCCGAAGGCTCCGTTTTACAGCAATACGACAGCTTTAGTATCTCCTCGTTGTCCAGCTTCACGGTACGCTTTTTTTCGTTTATCTCCTCCGCCTTACCCTCGCTGTAGCTTTCGACCGCGGATACCAGAATCGGAAAGCCGTAATCCTCCGAGTTATACACAAGATACCGCCATTCCTTTTTCATCTCGGCTATGCTTATGTCCGCGCCGCTCTCGTTTCTTAAAAAACATTCCGAGTACCGTTTAAGCTCCAGCGCCGGCAGATTTGAGTCCGAAATAACATACCGCTCCTTGTCGATAAACCCGCCCGAATATACGTCCGCCTTCAAAAGAATAACAGTTTCATATCTGCCGTCGCAATCGTTGTCAATCAATCTGTATTCCGTACCCTTTGCACCGAGCTTTGTCTTTGCCTCCCTAAAGCTCATCGGCTTAAAATTCCAGAGTATATTTGCGTCGCTGTCAACGGTAAACGTCAGAACACGGTTGTTTTTCTCGAATTTAAGACCGTTTCCGTCCGTTTCAACATAGTCCTCGCTTTCAAAAATTTCCTCGCGGTTGTTTGACGGATATGCGTAAACAATGCTCTTGCCGCTGTCATTATCCTCAAAATACAGCTTTACGTTCTGTCCGAAAAACCGCTCCATCGGAAAAACCTTTGCGTCATACTCAGTCCGACCGATAACAGCCTTGCCGCTTCCGTATTCATAATCCGAAATTACCGACCATATTCCCGCCGCGTTGACAATTCCCTGAGCCGTATAGATATTCCACACTCTTTCAAGCAGCGTTTCCGTGCCGTAGCCAATCTCGCTGCCCGTCTTCGTATAGCTTGCCTCCGGGCATTTTGACATCAGCATATTATATAACAGAACCTTTGCGTTCCTTCGACTCACCGGCGCCGACTGCGAATACCCGCAGCCCTTGTACAAATCCAGTCCCGTCTCAACGCCCAAATATCCGTTCGACATTGCAACCGATTTATAACCGAGCGCGTTAACCATAATCACGCCCGCCTCGGCGAACGAAATATAATCGTCGGGATAAAAGCGTCTGTCACCCGCCCCGCTTATGTACCCCTTTTGGAAGGCATAAACTATCTCGTTATAGTATCGGTGATTTACCGTTACATCATTGAATACCGGATAGTCGCTTTCTGTCACCAATGTTTCCCTGACCGCCGCAAGAACATGGGCAAGAAATTCCGCTCTTGAAATCAGCTCGTCACCGTTTTCCGCGTTTTCCTCTGCAATCCCAAGCGCGTCAAGCAAACCGATTCCATCCGGCTCCGCCGTTTTCTGCGCGTCCGCTGCAAATGTATGTATACACAGTTGCACCGAAAATATAAGAACAAGCATATAGCTTAAACACCGTTTCATCTTCACAAACCGCTCCTTTCACCGCTGCGCACTGCCGTCATCTGTTTTTTATTATTCTGTAAACCATTGCCGCCGCCTGAGCTCTTGTCGCAAAGCTCTGCGGCATAAATGCGTTATTCTCATTACCCGTTATTATGCCGTTTTCCGCCATGCTGCCGACAGCCGCTTTTGCATAATCTGCGATTTCAAGGCTATCCGTAAAGTTTGGCTTTGCGCCTTCAAAAGACATTCCGTACTTCACGGCAAATCGGTAAAGCATTACGGCAAGCTCCTGGCGGCTTATATTATCGTCAGGGCGAAAAGCTCCGTTTTCTTCTCCGTTTACAAGCTCCGCGCCGTTTGCCGCCGCTATGTAGCCAAACGCCCAATGCGCGTCGGTCGTATCTTCAAAAGCCTGTGCCGCAGCCGTTTGCGGCTCTGTTCCGAACGCGGCGCAAAGCAGCTTTACGATTTCCGCTCTTGTAATATTGCTTTCGGGATTAAAATTGCCGTTTTCATCTCCGCTGACAATTTCCTTCCAGTGCAAAAAGTTTATGGCGTCATATGCCCAGTGCGTGTCCTTTACGTCACGGAACACCGTCGCAGCTCTGTTTTCTCCGCTTTCGCCGCTGCTTTGATTAGGCTTTGCGGTCGGAGTGAACAGTC
>OGRO01003779.1_pt1 | contig 10567 bp, 12 predicted proteins | sample 1553451 | NCBI WGS metagenome assembly OGRO01 (sample SAMEA2580021, study PRJEB22360) | human gut metagenome
TCAATTTGGGAACCAAACATATAGGATCTCACATTCGTTCCCCATTGAATCTGAGAGTTATTCTTATGAATCATGTTCATCCCTTTCTTCCAAAATCATTTTTTCTACATATTGAACAAATGCGTAATCGTTTCCAATTTTAAGAGGACGCGCCCTTTCTCTTCTGTTTCGCTCCGTTTTTTCTTGTGCCAATTCCGGACTATATATTTTAACTTCTTTCCAATCTGATGAGCGCCGCTTCCATGTTTTTCCTCGCGATAGTTCTCGATACACTGTACTGTGGTGTACGCCAAGCTGCTTTGCGATCTGTGTCGGTTTAATACCTGCCGAATTTAACGCTTCTATTTTTAGTCTTTGCTCCCATGTTAAATGATGATAACTTTTTCCCATTTTATCTTCCCCTTATTATTTTAGGGGGCATTGCGCCCCCTAATCCATGTGATAATATATACTAATTTTATATATATCTATCTACATCTACATCACTAAAAATTGCAACCCAGTCTCCTTGATTGTTTGTTGCTATTGCACCATATTTATGTTTCGTATTAATCATATTTTTATAATGACCTTTTGACCCTTTCCATCCAGCAACAACTGCCCTTGCCTCACAATTCCAACTTGCTAGATTTTCAGCAAAGCTAAACCAACCAATATCATTTCCTTCTTCATCATAAATTGTCTGAAAATAATGTTTCCCATACCTATTCAATATTTTTTCAGATGTTGCCATAAGTTTATCATGTGAAAAATCTTTCCTAATATCATTTACTCTTGCACAACAAATTTCATACAAAACATTTGACCATTCCATTGGCTGACTTCCGGCTTTCTTACGATACTGATTCTGAATCAAAAAAGCATCTTCTGCAGCATAACGATTTTCTTTTTTATATTTTATCTTTCCTCCCTTGTAATACTTACAATAATCTCCAGAAGACTTAAATCTTTTCGTTCCTGAAAATGAGCCATATACTTTTTCTCCATTTGAACCATTTCGGTACGCTCGAATCTTTATAATGACAGATTCGCCAACAAACAAATTAGTGATTGTTACTTTGTTTGTTTTTACCGTTCTGATCTTATTCCACTGCTTGGATGCTCTGGCATAACGAAACACCTCATATCCATCCGCCTTTTTAACCTTTTTCCATGTTATACGGTATCCTTTTTGATAGCGGATTCTACTCATTTTCTTTGCACGAGTATTCTTCCATCCTCTATAATATCCTTTTGCAGACTGCTTTTTTAAGCCTCTTACTTTTGCAACCCCTGCTGCTTCTCCGATTGTTGCAGATACAAAGCAGCTAACGAATAATGCCATAATTAATACACATACCATTTTTTTCATTAATCTTCTCATAATCCATTCCCCTTTCTTTGCTGTAGTCTCTTTACACTTCATCATATCCATTATTCTTGACTGGTCTTCCTTTTGTATAACGATACTCCAGCACAGCTATCCAATGTTCATTCCAAAATTCAAAAGTAGTATCACTCTGGACAGCTTTATAGTATTCATTAAACTTATCATATCTTTTGTGCATTTTGTTTTCATACTCTGTAGCTATTCTCTCTACTTCCTGCAGCGTTATTGTGTATTTTTTACGCCGTAAAGTTATAGTGGCTATTTTTCCCTTCTTGATCAAATCATACATTGCTTTATATGTAGAATCTAGCAATTCTGCTAATTGAACAGGTGAAATGTATTCCATAACCTCTGGAATATAGCTCCTTTTATCAACATATCCATTTTGCAGCCAATACTCTTGGCGTTCGTCCTCCTGCATTGCCAAGTAATTTCTAAGTTTCGTTATCTTTCTTTTTTCTGCATCTTGCCTATCACTTACATAAGCAAGCAGTGTGTCATTTCTTACAATATATTTCTTTTGCGGTGTTTTCTCGCCTTTAATATCCCCGCATCGAATCTTATCGTACACTGATCGATCAGTAAGATCAAGTAAATATGCTGTCTGCATCACATCCAAATATTCCATATAATCACCTTTCCATCATTCGATAGTTAGTCCAGTGGGATCTTCGGCAATTAGTTTCAAACAATAATTCAAAATACATTGGAAAAACACTTGCGATTGATTACATCCATTTTCTCTCGCAACTACCAATAACTGTTCTCTTTGTTCCTCATCCAATTCAACAGTCACCATTTTGTTACGCTCAATGTACATTGGGTCTGTTCGTGCTGTGATCAGCACTCGCTCATCAATCTTTCGTTCTCCCTGCATAAAATCCCGAATGGCTCGCTTAACGAACACTACCTTTTTCATCTCCTCACGCTCAACAAGAAAGTTCATAATGTCATACACTTCCTGCGATAAGTATGATGATAACAATCTGTTTTTTCTTTTTCCCGACATACACTGCCTCCTTTTAGGGGTCATAGGCGACCCCTCATGTTTTTTCTCAAGGGGTCATGGACGACCCCCAACAATCTTTTTAATCTGTTTGATATAAAAATGATATTTCTTCAGAGCCTGTTCGTCAAGTTTAACATCATTCTGCTGAAGCATAGCAACAATGTCCTCTGTATCCTTTGTCCACTCGGATTCTGACAAATTAACCTTTTGGGTACTTTGCACTGTCACATCAGATACCTGAAGCTTCTTCCCTTCCTGTTCTAATTTTTCCGCCTTTTTAACAAGCTTCTTCTGCTCCTCTTCATTGAGTTCCGTTGCCTTTTCTGCAACGCTTACGGAAATCTTGCCATCTAAGAGTGCATCTTTCAGGGCATCGCTGCCTTTATTTGTCACCTTTTCAAATTTGTTGACCGTTCCTCTGGACATTCCGGTCGTCTTACTTAAAATGTCTCTTGTTTTTTCGCCCTTAATATTAATTGTCTCTTCTTCCATCCCCGGAATGGCATCTATCCCCTTTTCACGAAGTTCCTGAATGATTTTTTTCCACTCCTGAATCTCCATATAACGATCTGCATCTGTGTAAATTCTTTGCTCTTTATTGGTAGTAATAATTGCATATCGTTCTTTATTTTCATCAGACAAATCTAATTTAACTGCATCTTTTCCTCTAACAACGCAAGGAATCAAAGTATCTTTGGTCCACTCTGTAACAGATTCATCTTCAATAAGTAGGTCGATAGCTGTCAGTCTTCGCTCACCACCAAGCAACTTATAAGTTCCAGTTTCCGGATCCGGATCATCGACATGCAGTGGCTGCAATAAACCAATCCGTTTGATTGATTCTGCCAATTCCTTAATTCGCTCGATTGAGTACGGATTTCTCGTGTTTTTTATGATCTTTTCTCGTGGAATATTGGAAATATCCATCATAACACAATCTTTGGATGCATCGTTCAATAATCCTGCACCAACCCGAAATTTTCCTTTTGCTCCACCATGCTCTTCATTTACTTTTTCAATATCCTGAATGGATGGCATTTTAAATTTTCCAGCCATAAGTTCTACCTCACTTTCTATTTGGGGGTCATTTCTGACCCCTAACTATCTTTTTTCATATTTGATGCAATAATCAAAATTAGTATTCCACCACCAAATAATAACATATCTTTCCAAGAAAACAATTTTTCTCCTACCCCTGGTTCCATATACATTAGTTTCCCCATCACTCGAATTATCAACATAGGAATTGCACAACTAGCTGATAATACCGCCAACTCCAAAAACATCTTTCTCAAACTTCTCCAACCTTTTTTTAGAGAAAATATAAGCATTAGAACAGAAAAACAAATTAGTACCAAGCCTGCTACATTAATTATTGGGGATATATTTTCCATCATTTTTTCAATATTGCTCATTCGTCATCATCCTTTCTCTAAAATATATTCTGTCAGTGTCAGATAATCCTGAGTTGCTTTGCTCTTGTTTTTTCCCTTGTCATATGCCAGCAATGGAATCTGCACCAAGCTGCTTTCCTCCAAATTTTTGGAAGAACTAATCATGATTGGCAAAATATAATCTCCAAACATGTCACTTAATAATTCATAGACTGTTTTGGAAACATTTTTTCGTCCGTTCCATTGAGTAAAAAACATGCCTCCCATCTTCAATCTTGAATTGTACTCTGACACTGCTTCGAAAAGATTCATGATGATTGCCACGCCCAGCAAACTTCCCCCATCACATCTTAACGGTACATAGACTTCATCCGCAGCCACTAATCCATTTACATTTATTATTGAAATAGATGGGCTGCTGTCTATTATACAATAATCATACTCATTTTGTATAGCCTGCAAATGGCGTTGTAGGCGAAATTGCTGTGGAGTTTTAACATCTGCTTTCATCAGTTCTTCCGCTTCTGACAAAGTTAAGTAACTTGGAATAATGTCTAAATTCTCATATTTTGTATGCTGAATACATTCGTGAATATTCTCCTCTCTGTTAAGCAGTAGGTCTTCCACACTTTTTCTTGTTTTCTCGCAAGTACCTTTGTAAATGTTATAAAACAGATTTACAAAATCCACCTCACTAAACATTGTCGTTGTGTTCATCTGCGGATCCAAATCAATTAACAACACTTTCTTACCAAACTTTTCAGCCATCATATGTGCTATCGTTGTTACACTGGCTGTTTTTCCTACGCCTCCCTTGTTGTTCAAAAATACAATCGTCTTCATATTCTCTCCTCTCTCCAACGGGTCATGTGTGACCCCTTAGCTTATAAATAATACTGTATTTCATTTGCTATATATAGTATATAGCTTTTTCTATATATTGTCAAGTTCTTTTTATATATTACTCGATTGCATTTTCAACTATCTGATCGTGTTCTCGTTCAAGCTGTGTTTTCTCCCACTCCGACTTCAATCCCTTTTTTAAATTACTAAGTGCTATTGTCATTGAACCCCCTATTTTTATTTGCGGTCTTGCTGAATGACCGGAATTTATTTTTTTTAATATTTCAGACGCATACTCATTACCTTGCTCTCTTGCCTGATTTAACCAATCTTTAGCAGCCTTTACATCCCTTGTCACACCCTTTCCTCTCAAATAAGACAATCCAATCTCCATTGATGCAAAAGTATTACCTTCACTAGATGCTTGTCTCAGGTACTTTAATCCTTTTTGAGGATTATATAATGGATTTCCTTTTGATTCGTCCAAATATATTTTACCTAAGTAATAATGCGAATACACATCATCAACTTTTTGAAATAACTTAGCAGCATTTATATAATTTTGCTTACCATAATCAATTTTTGCCATTTGATATGCAGCTCGAATATTTCCCTCCTTTGCTGACTTTTCAAACCAATAATATGCTTTTGTGTCATCTTTCAATCCATATTTTTCGTCATAATATATTTTTCCAAGTTGATAAGTTGCAAATTGGGAGTCTTTTTCCGCTGCCAGTTTCAAATAATAGATTGCCCCTTGGAGGTTCTGATTTCCATTATTCTCGTCCAAATATATTTTACCAAGCTGATACGCAGCCAAGGCATTTTCATTTTCTGCAGCCACTTTATAATATTCCATTGCTTTTTCCAAATCATAACACTCTTTACTTTTATCCGCATAGACTTTTCCTAATTGGTACGCAGCCATCATATTGCCTTTTTCGTATGCTTTTTTCATATGTTCAATTCCCTTGACAACACTATAATATTGTGACTGTTCATCCAAATAAATTTTTCCTAACTTGTAACTTACATATTCACTTCCATCTTTCTCTGCCAGTTTGTACCATTTAATAGCCAATTCTATATCCTTACAATTATACATTTCTGATGAGTAAATATTTCCCAATGCATACATTGACCAAATATTATCTGTCTTTTCAGCCACTTCTTTTAATGTCTCAATTATTTCTGGCACCCGGTTCACATCCCCTCTTTTCAAATATAGCATTGCTAATTTATTTTTTGAATAAATATTGCCAGCCCCCGCAGATGTACCTAAATATTCCTCTGCAATCTCTTCATCTTTTTCTACGCCTTTCCCTTCTAAATACATACAACCAATACGATACTCTAAATTGTCACTGGGACTCTTTTTTTCCATGTTCATAAATCCCTCAAAAGCCTGTTTGTAATATTCATGCATCTTACTTTCACTTTCAACTATTTTTCCTGTATCTATCATTGATGCTACTTGATAAGCAGCATATGCATTTTCATTGGCACATTCGGAAAAATATTGATATGCCAGTTCATAATTCTGTTCCATTCCCTGTCCTGCATATGCCATTTTTCCTAACATATATTTTGAAAATATACTTCCACTTGCTTCAAACATTTCGTGCGCTTTTTCAAAATTTTGCTCGGTTCCTAAACCATAATAATACATTTTTCCAACTCGATATGGAAGATATTCTTTCATAAACTTATTATTTCCATGTGTTTCTTTTGCCTCTATATTAAGGAACCCTTGCAATGATTTAGCATAATATTTTTCTGCCATTTCAATATCGATCTCTGTTCCCCTTCCGAACCGATATACATCTCCCAATTCATATGTCGCCAATATATTGCCTTTCATATCCTCGTGTTTCAATATTAGAATGGCTTTTTCATACTCCGGATTTTTGTTATAGATATATTTTTTCGCCAACTTATACTGTTTTGACCATTCTATATTAAATCCATTTTGAGGAATACTATTAAAACTATATTTTTCTTCTTCCCATCGCAAATATAGTTCTTCTTCATCAAGATTTGTATATTGAGACAATATCGTGTCTTTAATATTATAACTTTCAAAAAATTTTTTTTCTTTTTCTGCCAAGTCATCTAATTTAAATGGAGGGTCATTTATGACCCCCAACTCATTTTCCTTTTGTTCCCTCCATTGCTCATAATCTTCTGAGATGGTCTTATCTTTATGTTCTTTATCAAATATGCGTATTTCTTTCAATATAGCATTTCCCATTCTTGAATACATATCAGCCATCTTTCCTTTGGCATAATCAGAATCCCCACCATAGGCTTTCCTATATTTTTCTGTCTGCTCCCCAATCATTCTTTGGAACTGCCGAAATTCTTCTTTATGATATTTTTCAATATAGCATAAAGTAATTTTATCAATTTGAGGTTTTAAGGAATGCAGGATTGGATTATTATAATTCCACATATTTCGATTGCAGTCAGGCATGTCCCGGTACAGTTTAAAAAAAAGGCTACACAACTCTTTATCTTTTGCTAAAGGATGCTCTCTTTTCTGCTTTACGATACTGTCTCGAATAATGGAATTAATTTTAAGATTATTCTCTTTTTCTCGGATAATTTCATTAACAACTTCCCGCCTACATGCCTCTATACTTTTAGGCTTAAATGTCCCTTTATATTCCCTTTTTACAACAGGCTTACCATTCTGATCCAGAATAGGCTGTTTACGCATCCTCCCATTCACCATTTTTTCTTCATATTGGATATAAGCCTTTTTCTCACGCATTGGATGTGGCTCAACGCTAGCAATATGTATATGTATGTTATCTGTGTTGTAATGTACTGCAGCACTCCAAACAGCATTTTGTAATCCTTCTTTTTCTAACATCTTACGAACCGCTGATCTTGTAATTCCCTTTAACCGCTCTTCGTCCAACACTCTATCCTTTGACTGGTATAGTCCATTTTCTTCAAGCCAGCGATTATCAAAAGAAATCACCGTCTGCCACATCAAACTGTCATTTTCCTGCGCTTTTTCAAATACTCTTTTCAACTCTTTTTTTTCAGCATCAGTTTTCAAATCACTGAATTCCGTAAATAAGCCTGTTGTTTTTTCAGGATTGCTCATATAGTCCTGATACAAGTTATACTTATAATCATTTTCGGTTCTTACCGCCTCTTTGCGATCTATGTAATTTATGTATGATGCAAACACACTTGATCCGGCTCTGCAAAATTTTGTAACCACTACAACCCCTGCTTTAATTTTGTCCATTCGGCTCCTCCTTATCTTTAGGGGTCGTTCATGACCCCTTTTCTCCCTTTTACTTTAGGGGTCACCTGTGACCCCTTGAATAACTTACCGATCTAACAGATTTGCAATTAACACAGTATTAGATTCAATTACATCACTTGCTTGTTGTAATCGATCCGATAATGTATCTACTAATTCTCGGTATCTCTGATCTAAGTCTGTAACTTCACTAATTAAGGCAAATCTGGAAATGCTTCTTCTTAAATATTCATTTCTACTGATTTTCTGTTTTGCTGCCATTTCGTCTATTTTTTTTACAATGACAGGATCAACATTTCTAATTTTAATTTCCATTTTCTTTTCCTTCAGCAAAGGGGTCATGCATGACCCCTTTCTTTCACCTTTCCATATTCCAGTCTTTTTTTATGTCGAGTTTTAACTCATTCTTACTATTACCCATCATCTTTTCAAACACTTCCTCGCCTAACTTTGCTGTTGTTCGGGGTCATGTGTGACCCCTATGATTTCTGTGTTCCCTGTTTGCTTTTTCGATCATCACTTTGTTGTTTAAAATAGGCAATTTTCTCTTTTAATGCATCTTGACTTTCTTGTATGACCGGATGCATAAATTGTTCAGTCCTAAAACATTCCTTTGCATTAAATAGCCAAAGCAGCGAATTGATTGCATCCAATAATAATATCGTATTTTGTTCCGCCGTTTGAACCCCCCATCTAATTCTTTGTGCTGGCAGATAATTCTTTTCTAGTTCCTGTCGAATCACTACCGCTAACTCTTCTTTTTCAGTCAGATGTTTATTTAGCAAAAACGAAATAGTTGCACTGTCAGATGTTAATCCATTTTCTTTTTTGCAGTGTTCCAAAAGTTCCAAATCATGATCAGATAAGCTAATACATTTTCTCATATTGACCCTCCTTGTATAGATTTAATTATAAAGTATCTCTATATTTTTTGCAATATGTTTTATGTACTTTTATGCCTTCCTAATAAAACATAACCTTTAAGGTTATGTACTTTTATGTTTTTTCAAAGAAAACTGTCCCCAAGGAAATGTTAGGCTTTGCCTAACCCCCACATACCTGTGGGGTCAATTTCCCCTTATGCTCTTTCGATACTCTTTCTCGCCTTTTCGTTTGAAAGAGTATCCGACCCACAAAGAACGACCCCAGAGATACGATAAAAAGAAAAATGACAGGGGGGTCATGTGTGACCCCTTGAATTTTTCTTTCCATTTTTTCAATACCATTTGCTCCCGGCACAAAAAAGAAAAAGAGGAACGATATATTCTACCGTTCCTCCGGCTAGCAAAATGATTCCATTAATCCGGAACGTACATATTTAATTTTCCATACCGCCAAAAGTAAACGCTATCTGTCAGTTTGTCTTCCGGCGCAACACATCCTGCATTCACTTCGATTACCATTTTCAAAAAGTCCTGCATATCGCAGTAATTTTTGATGGGAACAACGATGATTTCGTGAACAGATGATGGAAGTATCGCAAAATAATCTCCAATTTCTGCTTCCAGTTCTAACATGACCTGTCTGCTAAACATCGTTGCTGCGCCTTGACAAAAATTCTGTACCGTAACAATCTTTTTGGGGAATCCGTCATCAGGAATATCAATTGCAAACATATCTTTCATATCCATAATCTTGTAATTACGATCAAGATTTGTCAATGCAACGCGATGCAGTTCCTCTACGGTAACTCCAACTCCCTGCAGAATATCATTACTTATTGTTATCGTTGCAACAGAGCCGGCATCTACCGGATCATCAAAAGGTACATAATACAAAATCAGCATATCAAATTTTCGAGTATATACATACCGCTTTTTCTCTATCTCCGGTAAATTATCTGCCGAATACACTCTTGGCATGACTTTTTCCAGAATGTTTTTCTTCTGCATAAAGTCAAAATTATCAAGGTGATAGGAATGTTTCTCGCATACACCCTTGATTTCAACTACGATTTCTTCCTCCGGTTTCATCCAAAACGTCTCATCCGGATACATAATAGGTGAAACATTGCAATTTTTCATATGGATCACCAGACCTTTCTTACTGACATTATTCTTAAACATGTCCTGCATTTCGATGCTGATGTTATCATCCTGTAAGAGTTCGTTGACACCACAAAGTTTCTTTTCAATCGTCATAATAAACCACCTTTCCGCACATTGTGCAAAAAAACAGAGCCCGGGATTACTCCCAGACTCTATATCTGTTACTGATTTCTGTTACAGTTCCGTGTACTGCTCTAAGGGCTTCTCCCCATGTTGTTGCATGTGCAGCTGCCCTCTGACTTTTCAGCCATTTTTGCAGATACAAAAAATCATTCTTATGATGAGAATCAAAGAGAAATTCAATCTCTTTTTCAACCCCATCATCGCGTATTCTTTCCATACGCTGTAAATGTTCTTCCGAGCAATCAATTACGGTTATACTTACATAACCATTTTCAATTACCGTGAATAGGATTTCTACTGTCATTCCCGACTGCCTCCTTTGCTGGTTTTATTCAATTGTCAAGTTACGCTGCAACCTGTTGTTGCATAATTTCGTCCACCATGCAAAAAGACGTATGACAAGGAGCAAGGCGAAGCCGGTACGCCGTCAGGGCAATCCTTGCCATACGTCTTGCAGCATGGTAGAAATAGCCAGCAACAACAGAAGCGTTATTTGACGAT
>OGRO01003782.1_pt1 | contig 10560 bp, 5 predicted proteins | sample 1553451 | NCBI WGS metagenome assembly OGRO01 (sample SAMEA2580021, study PRJEB22360) | human gut metagenome
TCAGCGATGAGAGCGGGCCCCCCCGGTCATCCCCCCCAGCCACAACCTCAACTGTACCCGTACGGGAAATCTTTGCATCATTAGCTAAAGTGGTCACAACAATTTCCCCACTATTTTTTTCTGCGCTAATCCAACTATCATTGGATTTCACATTCCATTCGCCAGAAGCAATAACAGATAAGACAAAAGATTCTCCTATAGAATTAGAATACAACTCAGTCTGTGACACTGATAAAGGAGCCGCTTGCGTAAGAGGAATAGATACACGAGTAGCACCAGATTTAACCACCACCGTACCAGTACGAGAAGTAGTACCCGTATGAGCACTGACTATAACTGTCGCTGTGCCTTGGCTAGAAGAAGAACCCATTACATTTACTTTGACCCATGAACTGCAATCATCAGAGGCAAAAGCTGTCCACTCTTTACCAGAACAAACCACATTCACCACATATTGGCTAGCTTGTGCAACAGCCTCTATCTTTTCAGGAGAACATTTAATGGTAACATCCTCGGATTGCGGTTCCTTGTCATCGCTACTGCCACAAGCAATCAACGAAAACAAAAGAATAGATAATAGACAATAGTATTTCATATATATATATATTTTACAACATAAGTAGAGAAAAAGGGAAAGGATGAAACTCCAGCAATTGCCAAGATAACCCACATCCTTCCCCCTTTTTATTATTCACTGCTTTTAGCAGACCAATATTCTATCTAATACTAGCCATCAATCTCTATGAGTCTGGAAAATAATATCTTTAATAGTCACTTTTGTGTCAGCAGGATTTCCACCAAAATCCAAGACTAAAGATATAGCATGCATATCTTTAGGCGCCTTTTTATTTGCAACCCAAAATTTATTATCTTCATTACCCAACAAATCCGTCTGTTCTGCAAAGAAGAAGTTATCATCATGTTTGACATCAGGTTCATCAGTCTGAACCAGTTTTACTGTTACCCCTTCAAATCAGTACTAGGATTTAGAGTGACACAGAAATCATAGGCAGTTTCTGTATCGGCTGACAAATCTGTAACAAACGAGAACTGGTTCTGCCATTGTGCTTCAGTAGCATCAGGGAAAGTGAGTGTATAAGCATTTCCATCCACCACTAAATCTGGATTAGGTCTAGCACTCCAATCCGGGTTTGCATAGAAGAAAGTATTGGTAAAGGTTGCCCCGTTCCAAAGATTGTCTTCACTATCCACCTTCACCCAAGAAGGTTCAGGCTCTTGTACTTCAGGAATTTCCGTACCGTCATCATTAGCATGGTCTTTCAAGACAAAGCTTTCCAAAGTAATATCCGTATTAGCTTCATTACCACCAAAATCAAGTGCAAACTTCAAATCGGTAATATTCACACCGGGTACGTTACTGAACCATATACACTTAGGCTCATTAACATCTAAAGCCACACGCTGCATATTGATAAACGTATTGTCATCACCTTTCTGCTGTACTTTAACCGTCACGCCCGGATGTTTGGTAGTAGAAGTGATTATCACCGAAAAATCATAGGTTTTATCCACTGACAAAGCAATTACCTTATCCAATTCCACATGCATCTGAGCTTGCCACTGATCGGTAGTAGCTTCCGGTAAGGAAACAACAAATGCACCATTCTGATAAGTATATTTTGGATCTGCAATCTGCCCCCATCCTGGAGCATAGTAGAAAGATGCCACATTGAAAGTTACTCCCTTAAACATGTTAAATTCACTATCTTCCACAAAACCACCAAAACCGTTCATAATAGTCTTCTCTATTTCAAAGGTTTTGGTTATCGAACCATCACTAATGCCATTTGCGTTCTTTACTTTACATTCTACTGTATATGAACCTTTTTTACGATAATATTTGGAAAAACCATATGAGGCTTGATAAGCGCCGTCAATTATCCAAATAGGAGACACTCCAGGAGCAGAAGTAAATTCAAAGTTTGCATAATTGGTTGTCTGATCTACAGTAACTTTAAAGTTATCAGTATAATCCGATGCTTGTGGGATATTGCCATTGGCTCCCGTAAAATCTTCAGGCGAACATGAAGTCATTGCAAAACCAGCAACCAACACGCCTGCCATATATTTAAATATATTTTTCATATCAATTATTTATTAATGGAGTTATGGTAAACTATTTATAAGCATTCTGAACCAAAGCCGGATCGGAATCCAACTCTCCTTGTGCAATAGGAATGTATTTCTTCTTGGCAGTCCAAGAATTAGTACGGTAACCATATTCATCGGGGACCAGTGCAGTAGTAGCCTTATTGCTGGCTGATGCTCCACTGATTCCTTCAGCACGTACCAAATCAAAATAACGCTTGCCTTCACCTACAAATTCCAAACGACGTTCTGTAAGTACATCGTCAACCGTAACGTTTGCAAGTCCAGCCAAACCGGCACGGGTGCGAACTTCGTTCAACCATGTCTTAGCCTCACCTGTACCACTTCCACCTGTACGAAGAGAAAGTTCTGCAGCATTTAGTAATGTCTCAGCATAACGATAATAACGATAATTGTTATTATAGTTCAAATTCTGGTCACCGGAAGACTGCTTGAAGTTCTTATCATACGGACGATATTTTTGTAACCAAATATGAGTATCTTGATAACGTTTCGTATATTCTACATCTTCGGCAATCACCCAGCAAGTTGCATCACGACGTTTGTCTTGTTTACTAAACATTTGATAAGTTTCAAGACGCATGGGCATAAATCCCCAGCCATCATTACCCTTTGACCAACCATCATCACCTGGGAAAGAGTTAGGAGAAATCAGAGTAGGAAGCACTGTACCACCAACAGCTAACGGACTTCCCCAGCCACGTTCGTTATTAGTTTGCTCATAATTAATTTCCCAGATAGATTCGTCACACCATTCACCTTCCGTTTCCCAGATGTTGGCAAAACTAGGATTCAATCTAAAGCTAGGACTATCAATAAGCTCCTTCATATAACCTAAAGCTTTTGAGAAACGACTTTCATCATTCTGATACATTACCATTTCAGCATATACCATATAAGCCATAGCTTGAGTGACACGTCCCAACTGACCTTCGTCGTCAACTTCTTTACCTTCTTTGATTGTTTTATAATATTTCAAAGGTAACACCTTAGAGTCAATTACAGCTTCAAGTTCTGCGATCAACTCAGCATAAACCTGATCGGCAGTATATTGCGGAGCCGTATAAGGAGGTTCGGAAAGATTCTCCAAATAGAAAGGTACATTACCAAAATAATGCCACAACATATTATAATAGAAAACACGTAGTAAACGGGCTTGCATCTCATAGAGTTTACGATTGGCCTCAGTAACATCAGTACCCCAATCAAGATATTTCAGTAAGTCATTACAACGTTTGATACCAGAATAGTCCACTGTCCAAAGAGAGCCAAGTGTATTATTTTCATTAGCCTCATAATTAAACAACATATGCCAATTCTGCATATCGGTCTTGGTTGCACCACCTACCCAAAAATTATCGCCCATAATTTCACCGTCAATATTCAAGGCATTGTACTGTCCCAATCCCCAATCTGGCCAATGGAGAGGGTCATAGGCGGCAATCAGAGCTTCCTGAATATGCTCATCCGTAGTATAATAATCTTCCAATGGTTCACCTGTCGGATTTTCCACCTCAAGAAAACTGTCACTGCAACCGGTAGTCAACACTGTAGCGGCAGCAAGTAAGCCTATTGCTAATATTTTATTTGTTTTCATATAGTTCTTATTTTTAGATTAGAAAGAAACATTTACACCTACTGTATATGTGCGAGCCTGCGGATAAATACCACGGTCAACACCAAGAGAAGTTGCACCTGAAGAAATTTCAGGATCAAATCCCCAATATTTGGTCCAAGTCACAAGATTTTCAGCTTGCACATACACACGCAGACGTTCAATAGTAAGTTTGCGAGTAAGAGTCTTAGGCAATGTATATCCCAAAGTAATATTCTTAAGACGAAGATATGAACCATCACAAACATAAAGATCAGATACCATCCAGTTCGTTGCATTACCGACAGCCAGACGAGGATACTTATTAGAAGTACCTTCACCAGTCCAACGTCCCAACATCCAAGAAGGATAGTTACCAGAAGCAACATCTGTACGATAAGTGCCATCAAACACATCAGCACCAGCCACACCTTGGAAGAAAATATTAAAATCAAAGCCTTTCCAATCAGCATTAAGATTCAAACCATAAGTCCAATCCGGAGTACCATTACCAATGTTAGTACGGTCATCTGCCGAGATGCTGCCATCACCATTTACATCCACAAAACGTGTATCACCAGGAACCGCATCCGGCATAATCATTTTACCATCTTTATTGACATAAGCACGAACTTCATCCATATTCTGGAAAACACCGTCAGTCTTGTAACCATAGAAATAGGGGAAAGGTTGTCCGTTAGAACCGCGTGTACCACCACCAGAGAATCCTTGAATACCATCTAAATCCATATAGCCAGTATCATTTCCCAAATTCTTCAATTCATTTTTAAGATAAGTAGCATTTCCCTTTACTGCAAATTTAGCATCAGCAATATTCCATTTATAGCCAAGTTCAAACTCAAAACCACTATTTTCCATATCACCTACGTTACCAAGAGGCTTAGTTTCACCTACATAACTCGGGATAGGCATCGTAATAATCATGCCATTGGTTTTCTTTATGTAATAGTCAGCACTGAATGTTAAAGCATTATTAAAGAATCCCAAATCAATACCTAAGTCAGTTTGCTCACTCTCTTCCCATTTCAAATCAGGATTTGCCAAACGTTGTGCTTTAGAACCGTTCCATTTGATGGCATCTTTACCCAAAAGGACATTGTTACCCATGGCCGTCAATGAAGTATAACCAAATTCGGCTATGTTATCATTACCATTCTTACCCCAACTGGCACGAACCTTTAGGTTAGACAACCATTCTCGCGTATCAGCCATAAATTCCTCATTTGTCACATTCCATCCCACAGATACTGAAGGGAACGTACCATATTTATTATTAATACCAAAACGACTTGAACCATCACGACGGATTGTAGCCTGAATCATATAGCGTTCATTATAGTTATAACTCAAACGAGCAAACATAGACGACATTCTATGTTCTGTATAAGGACCTCCATAAACGCCATACTGAACTGTAGCACCAGTAATATTACCATCTGCATCCTTTGTATATTCAACATTCCCTGTAGCATAATCAATAGAAGGTTTATTAGGATTCACCAGATTCCAACGGTTACCACCAAGTTGATCTCCCTTATATTTAAGAGCAGACTGTCCTAATACAACACCAAATGTATGTTTGCCGATAGTTTTGTCATAAGTTAATGTGTTTTCAATCTGCCATGTCACATTCTGTGCCTTGAATGAAGATGCATTAGTATGTGTTGCCTTATTATTAGCTGAGAGATAATACTTGCTCTTAGTAGCCCCTTCATTACCCCAAAATCCCATATCAGCACTATAATTGAAGTGATACTTCAAATTATCCCACAATTGAAGATCAATAGAAAACTTTGGAACAAACTTATGCGACCAATTCTTTGTAGGAGTCAATGTCATCATAGCCAGCGGATTATTCATTTCCTGATAAGCTCCTCCATAGCCAGGTACTGTATAAGGATCACCATTTGCATCACGAGGCAAATCAAAATCTTTATAAGTTTCAATCATCTTTTCAGCTGCATCACCAGTCAATGTAGGGGTCAAAATAGGAGACAGATAAAGAGCCGATCCCAAAATTGAACCGAATTCAGAGTTAGTACCAACACCTGTTGAATGCGTACGCATATAAGCCAAATTTACACCTAAATCCAATTTATTAAGGAAACCGCGTTCTTTAGATGCATCAATTAGATTATATTGAGTATTGGAACGAATAGTCAAACGGTCATAATTAGAATGTCCGTGATTACCACCAACAATACCATCTTGTGAATAATACCCCAAAGACAAATAATAATTTACTTTTTCCGATGCACCACTAACTGTCACATCATGATTCACTACCGGAGCATTGTCATAGAAAACAAGATCTTGCCAATCAGTGCCAAATCCTTTGATAGAATTTCCATTAGCATCAATCAAATTATAAGGATCTGCATAAATTGGAGCCTGACCACCATTCACATTGGCTTCATTCTGAAGGATAGCATAGTCTGTCGCACTAGTCACATCACGTCTCTTCCATGCACTCTGCCAGCCATAAGAAAAATTGTAATTAATTTGTGCCTTACCCATCTTACCTTTTTTGGTAGTTACTAGAATAACGCCATTAGCAGCACGCGCACCATAGATAGCACCAGAAGCAGCATCTTTCAACACTTCGATAGACTCGATATCATTAGGATTTACAAAATCAAGACCACCCCCAATAGGCATACCGTCTACAATGTAGAGCGGATCACTATTGTTGATAGTACCAATACCACGTACACGTACACGAGGAGAATCACCCGGCTGACCAGAAGCTGAAGTTACATCCACACCTGCAGCCAAACCTTTCAATGCATTATCCATACGCACCGGAGATTTGTTTTCCAAATCCTCACTACTAACTTTGGCAATAGATGCTGTTACCACACTTTTTTTCTGAACACCATACCCCACCACTACTACTTCGTCCAGCGTTTCTGAATCTTCCTGAAGAACTATTTTCAAGGAATTTTTTCCATTTACCGCTACTTCTTGCGACTTAAAACCAATATAGGTAATAGAAAGTGTTGCGTCGGCAGGAACCGACAATGTAAAATTACCGTCCAAATCAGTAATTCCACCATTGGTAGTTCCTTTAACTACCACATTTACTCCAGGCAACGGTTCATTATCCGAACCGCTTACCACTGTACCTTTTACCTGTATATTTTGGGCATATACAGAAGCCAAGGTAAAGCTTAACAGAAATAAAACTGATAATAACTTTTTCATAAGTTTTACTAAATTAAGATTAACGTTTCTCGGTTTTGTTCTCAATCGAACAGTGCAAACATAGAGTAAAATGCAATAAAACAAATAAAAAACAATCATTCTTAAATACGTCAAATCTGAAATTCAAATACGTTATCAATACGTCATCAGCAAATAACTTACTAATAATCAATAATTAATATATACTTTTAAGTATTACGTCACAACATGTTATATAACACAAAAGGGAGAAATTTAACATTCCTCCCTTTCATACTCTTCCTTCTTTTAAAGGAAGTTAATATCTAAAGGCTACAGTTTATTGCTTAAATAATCCGTCAAACTATCCTCTCTCTCTAAAGCGAACTTCTTACGAAGACGATAACGGATTGTTTCAACTCCACGAACCGAAATGTTCAGCAGAGGTGCTATTTCTTTCGTGGAAAGATTCATCTTTAGATAAGCGCACATCATGCGTTCGTTGTGGGAAAGTTCAGGATGCTTGGCATGAAGACGTTTCATAAAATTGTTATGTATCAAATCGAACTGGTCTTCAATACGCTTCAAAACCTCATCACTCTGTATATTACCGTCTATTTTATTATTAATAAGTATGAGTTGCTGTTTTCCTTCCCGAGCCCCCTCACCCTTCAGCAAGGCGGATACTTTAAGTATCTCTGACTTGATTTCAGTCAGCATTTCATTCTTACGGACAAAGTTTATCATCAGATTGGCCATTTCCTGACTCTTATGTTGCAAATCGTATTCCAATTTTTCTTTCTCCAGCTGCATAATCTGCTTTTCCTGACGGGCTTTCTCCTCTTCGTACTCCCTTTCCATATCGTGCAACTCTTTATCTTTCTCGATTACCGCCTGCTGTTTCTTCCGTTTCACACGGACATCATCCCAACGATAGACATACCATAAGGCAAGCAAAGCCAAGATGATATAACAAACGTATGCAGCAGCACTACGATACCACGGCGGAAGTATACGGAAAGCAATTGTATCCGATGATGTCGTACCGTCAGGAAAGACCGCCTTAACTTCAAACGTATATTCACCTTCCGACAGATTACTATACTCCTTGGTGCGTACCGTTGTAAAATCGGACCAGCTCCCCTTATTCAGACGATATTGAAAACGGACATCATCTCCTACCGCAAAGAGAGAAAGGGCATAGTCAAAACGAACGGAATTCATGGAATAAGCTATCACCGGAACCGGCTTCTCTCCTAAAAAGTTTGCGGTATATACCAATGAATCCTTGGGATAGGACAGATACATGTTCCTTATATATAAGGAATGGCTACGATCCTGACGCTCCCTTACGGCCGGGATACTGAACAAAGCGAAACCTCCTTCATTAGGAACCACCATCAGCGAATCTGAAAGAGGAATAATCGTTTCAAAACCGGGTACCAGTTCAATCAGCGATTGCTGGATGGGATTAATGCTTGTATTCGCCCCCCGCTTATAGGTACCCAGATTGGCAATACAGATTTCGTGAGGGCTCAAACTTATCAACTTATCGTGATACTCCAAAATATGCGAATAGGCCGTGGTGCCATTCAAAAGGTTGTTCATATCCGGACAAGGCTCCATGACATCTTTATGAGGATTATGCTTATAGATTCCCCGGGGAGTGGCAAAATACACCCGGTCTTCTATCTTCGCTATATACATATCACGTCCTACCGGGAAACCATCCTTCGCGCTATATTCCTTTATACGGACAGCTTTTGTCAAATCATCCGCAGTGATGTCGCCATTTTCAAATTTTGTTTTATAGTCTTGGAAAGTATCGACTGCCAAATCTTTGTAGTCGCTAGCTTTTTCCACCACTTGATTTTGATAAGCTTTAGGATCTTCTTTGAATGAAGCGATTTCTTCATCAATACGTGCTTTAACAGCTTTACCTTTTTCAGTTGTAAAGAAGTAAGCTGCTGCAGCTCCAGAAGCTACACCAATGATTAGGGTGTTTAAAAATTTACTCATGAAAAGACCTCCTTATTTTTTCTTGTCTTTTTTACCAAATAGTTTTGAAGCAACTTTACCGATAGCAAAGGCTGAACCCGCCTTACCGACACTTGCTCCTGCTGCACTTGCTTTAGCACCGAGGTAACGAGCTTCAGTATTCAAGTCAGAAACACTTTCTGAAAGCTCAGCTACTGCTACGAAGAGAGGATCGATTGTTTGAACTTTTTCATTAACATCTTCAACCAAGACGTTTGCCTTAGCCAAGATTTCATTTGTTTGATGAAGGGTTACATTAATGTCTGTACGAAGCACAGCAACTGTTTCTTCAACTTCTTTGACCACATGACGTGTACGAAGTAGGGTAGGGATCAATGCAATGAGGAACGCAGCAAGTGCGATTGCGATAATAAGAAATGCAATTTCTGCCATAGTTTAAGACTCCTTTGAGCTTTTTAAAAGGTCGCTACAAGAAAACTGAAGTAAACTCTCCAGTTTCCAGTGACCTTTGTTATGATAATTTTCATTATATTATAACAAAGTCTGAGCTATATGACTAGTTTTTCATTTTATAATCTGCCTCTGGGCGTTGCTTTCGCAAATATAGTAAGATAGCACCCAAGATGATAATGGCGATGCTGACCCATTGAGAAACACGCAAGCCAGCAAACATGAGGCTATCGGTACGCATGCCTTCAATGACAAAACGTCCAAGACCATACCAGATAAGGTAAAATGAGGTCACATCTCCTTGACGCAGTTTCTTATTAAAGCGTCTTAGTCCTAGGATAATGATAAATCCGACCAAGTTCCAGAGACTTTCGTAAAGAAAGGTCGGTACACGATAACTACCATCAATGTACATCTGCTGGCGAATAAATTCTGGGACATAATTCAGATGACTAACTGCTCTTCCGTAGGCCTCCTGGTTAATAAAGTTTCCCCAGCGACCGATACTCTGAGCAATCATTACGCCCGGTGCTGCGATATCTAGAAAATCCAAGACAGCAATGGCATGACGTTTAGAAAACCAATAGAGGACAGCTGCTCCAGCAATCAAGCCACCATAGATGGCAATTCCGCCATTCCAAATCGCAAAAATTTCTGAAGGATTCTGACTGTAGTAAGACCACTGGAAGATCACATAGTAGAGCCTTGCACCAACAATGGCTATAGGAAAGGCAAGAAGAATAAAATCTAGGATGTTTTCAGGGTCAATTCCCTTTTCAGGAGCCCAACGCTGAGCCAGATAAACGGCAAGTAAGAGACCAGATACGATACAGATGGCATACCAATGAATACTAATGGGGCCAATCCTTAGAGCAATAGGATCAATAGTAGCTAACATTAGTCTTCACCATTCTTACTAATGAGGTTGGTCAAACGTTCCTCAAAGGTTTTGGTTGCATCAAATCCCATTTGCTTAGCACGGTAGTTCATGGCTGCAGCTTCGATAACGACTGATACGTTACGGCCTGTCTTAACAGGAATGCGGACACGTGGAATCTTAACGCCTTGCAATTCGATTTCTTCATTCCCATTTCCAAGACGATCAAAGACCTTACCGTCTTCAAAATTTTCAAGATAGATGGCCAACTGAACTTGAGAAGAATTACGGACAGCACTAGCTCCGTAGAGACTCATGACATCAATGA
>OGRO01003789.1_pt1 | contig 10534 bp, 10 predicted proteins | sample 1553451 | NCBI WGS metagenome assembly OGRO01 (sample SAMEA2580021, study PRJEB22360) | human gut metagenome
TATGCCAAGACCAAGACCGCCGTTCCCGGCTGTTAAGGGACTTTGGCAGAGTCCGACAATCGTAAACAACGTTGAAACGCTCGCGACCGTTCCGTATATCCTCAGAGAGGGCGCGGCGAAATTCGTTGAATACGGAACGGAGCGTTCAAAAGGCACAAAGGTGTTTGCGCTCGGCGGCAAAATTAACAATGTCGGTCTTGTTGAGGTTCCTATGGGAACAACCCTCCGCGAGCTTATCTATGACATAGGCGGCGGTATTCCGAACGGAAAGAAATTTAAAGCGATTCAGACGGGCGGTCCCTCGGGCGGATGTCTTACCGAAAAAGACCTTGATACGCCCATTGACTTTGACAGTCTTGTTGCAAAAGGCTCGATGATGGGGTCGGGCGGCGCTATTGTTATGGACGAGGATAACTGTATGGTTGACGTTGCCAAATTCTATATGGAATTTATCTGCGACGAGTCCTGCGGCAAGTGTTCGCCGTGCCGTATCGGTACAAAGAGAATGCTTGAGCTTTTGACAAAGATAACCGACGGCAAAGCCGATATGGAGGATTTAAGACAGCTTGAGGAGCTTTCCGAAACAATAAAGAACGGCGCGCTGTGCGCTCTCGGACAGACGGCGGCAAACCCGGTAACCTCGACGCTGACTCATTTCCGAAACGAGTATATCTCGCATGTTGTTGATAAGGAATGTCCCGCAAAGGTATGTAAGCGGCTTACAAGCTACGTTATTGACGCAGACAAGTGTAAGAAGTGCAGCCTTTGTTCAAGACAGTGTCCGGTCGGCGCGATTACGGGCGTTGTCGGAAAAGAACCTTATGTAATTGACCAGAGCAAGTGCATCAAATGCGGAATGTGTATGGCTTCATGTAAGTTTGGTGCAATCAGCAAGAAATAAGGGAGGGAAACGTAAATGGCTAAAATCAATATTAAAATAGAAGGTATACCCTATCAGGTAGAGGAAGGACTGACAATCCTGGAAGCCGCAAAGGCTTGCGGCTATGAGATTCCGTCGCTTTGCGCATTCAACCACGGCGAATGTTCAAAAGGCTCCTGCCGCGTCTGTCTTGTCGAGGCAACGGGCGCAAGAGGTTTGGTCGCGTCCTGCGTTTACCCGGTAAACGAGGGTATGGAAATCACAATATCATCTCCCAAGGCGGTTGCCGCAAGAAGAACATCTGTTGAGCTTTTGCTATCCAACCACTCCATGCAGTGTCAGCAGTGTGACAAGAACGAATACTGCGAGCTGCTGCACGTTGCCCGCGTTACCGGCGCAAGAGAGGATATGTTCGAGGGCTCAAAGACCCCGACCACAATCGACCGTCTTACTCCCGCAATCGAAAGGGACACGTCAAAGTGTATTCTTTGCGGAAGATGTATCGAAAGATGTAAAAACGCGCACGGCAAAGGTATTCTCGGGTTCGAAAACCGCGGCTTTGCGACTATTGTCGCACCGGCGGAAAACCGTTCGTTTGCAAACTCGCCGTGTATTCTCTGCGGTCAGTGTACAAGCGTATGTCCGACAGGCGCGCTTATGGAAAAATCCGAAATCGAGCTTGTTGACGAAGCACGCAGGCAGGGCAAATTCCTTGTTGTACAGACCGCTCCCGCAGTAAGAGCGGCTTTGGGCGAGGAGTTCGGCATGAAAATCGGAACTCCTGTAACCGGCAAAATGGTTGCGGCGCTTAGACGTCTTGGCTTTGACAAGGTTTATGACACCGACTTTGCAGCAGACCTCACAATTATGGAGGAGGCTACGGAGCTTTTGGGCAGAATAAAGAACGGCGGCACGCTGCCGATGATTACCTCCTGCTCACCCGGCTGGATTAACTATGCCGAATATAATTACGGCGACCTGCTTGAACATCTGTCAAGCTGCAAGTCCCCGCACGAAATGTTCGGCGCGATAGTTAAATCCTACTACGCGGAAAAGAACGGTATCGACCCAAGCAGCATATTCGTTGTATCGATTATGCCGTGTACAGCAAAGAAGGGCGAAAAGGAAAGAGATCAGCTTGTGACGAACGGACTTCGCGATGTTGACGCTGTTCTCACAACAAGAGAGCTCGGCAAGCTCATCAAGCGTTCGGGTATCAACTTTACAAAGCTGCCCGATGAAGAATTTGACGCAGACCTTCTCGGCGATTACTCCGGTGCGGGCGTTATATTCGGTGTAACCGGCGGAGTTATGGAAGCCGCGCTCAGAACCGCATACTTCGTTCTGACAGGCAAAGAGCATGAGCTTATTAAGTTTGAGCAGGTTCGCGGCTTTGACGGAATCAAGGAGGCAAGCCTTGACATAAACGGTATGACCGTGAATATCGCGGTTGCGCACGGAATGAAGAACGCAAAGGTTTTGCTTGATGACATCAGAGCGGGCAAGTCCAAGTATCACTTTATCGAGATAATGGGCTGTCCGGGCGGATGTATCGCAGGCGGCGGTCAGCCGTATGTAAAACCGTGCTTCCTTCCGAACGAGGACGACAATATTCTTGACACCTACAAGGAAAAGAGAGCTGCCGCGCTCTATTCCGAGGACGAAAGACAGAAGGTAAGACAGTCGCACAACAACGCTCAGATTAAGGAGCTTTACGACAGCTACCTTGGCGAGCCGAACTCGCACAAGGCGCACGAGCTGCTGCATACAACCTACGCGGCAAGAGAGCCGTTTGCAGCAAAATAAAATACTAAAAAGCACTGCCGCCTGTATCGCAATCCGTGTGATACAGGCGGTTTTTCTTTCTCATCCCTTTCGGCTATTGATTTTTTTGCCCAGAAATGCTATAATAGCATATATAAAACATTAAACAGGAGAATAAAAAATTATGACAGATAAAGAACTGCGCGAAATCAGAAGGCGATTCCGCCCCGATAAAAACAATATTCTCGGCATACGCGGCTGCATTGTCGGCGAAAACCGCGAAATCACCGCCGAGTTTTACCAGCAGATGTCGCTCTGCTCGGTCGAGGAAAGCGAAAAGCTGCTTTCGGTTATGAAAAAATCTCTTTCCGGAGGTCTTGGCACAAACCTTATAGACATCGTATTCCGCACCGAACAGGTCGTATCGAGCGAGGAACACGGACTGCTTATGGCACTTCTCAAATCAGAGCTGCGCGATGATAACGCGGTAAAAACCTTTTTTGAGAGGGTCAAAGAAAACGTACACCTTGACGGCAGCTATGCGATTCTGCTCGCCCTCGATACCTATGACGTTTTCAGCTATACCTCGGACGGCGAAAAGAACGAATCTACAGACGTATTTTCGTACATAGTGTGCAGCGTCTGCCCCATAAAGGCGCTCACGCCCGCGCTGACCTTCCGCGATTATGACAGCTCCTTCCATTCTGTGGACATAAACTCGGTTTTATCCAATCCGGAAATAGGCTTTTTGTTCCCGACCTTTGACGACCGCGCAACCAACATCTACAACGCGCTGTATTACACAAGGAACATTGCGGATATTCAATCTGACTTTGTTTCGGGCATATTCAATGTTGAGCTGCCTATGGCTGTCGCAGAGCAAAAGGAAACCTTTGACCACTGTCTTGCCGAAACGCTCGGCAGCGAATGTGATTTTGAAACAGTCCGCTCTGTACACGAGCAGATTTCCGAAATGGTGCAGCTGCACAAGGAATCCAAAGACCCCGAGCCGCTGACGCTTTCCTGCAATGCGCTCAAAACAGTGCTTGAAGGCTGCGGCGTTGACGAGGAAAAAATCAGCGGTTTTGAGGAACGGTTTGACGAGGGCTTTGGCAAAAGCGCCGAGGTTACACCAAAAAACATTGTAAACGTAAAGCAGTTTGAGGTAAAGACCCCCGACGTCACAATCAAGGTCAACCCGGAGCGGCGCGACCTTGTATCTACTCAGGTAATCGGCGGGGTCAAATATATAATGATACGCGCTGCAGAGGGCGTCAGCGTAAACGGAGTGAATATCAATATCAACGAATAGGCAAAATTCGGATTCCGATATTCATATATCACGAAAGGAGTGCAGATTAAAACCCGCCGCAAAACGCGGGTGTTAATTCTACCTGTAAGCCATGAAAAAACTTAATGAAATATCGTACTATGAGGTTTTTCTCTGCCTGCTTGTCATACTTATCCATGTTATGTCAGAGTGCATAAGCGGCTATATAAAGGGAACATTTTTGTCTGCTGCGTCCTTTTTTGTGTCGCGCGCGGCAACCTTTGTCGTACCCGCATTCATTATGTCAAGCGGTATAAAGCTGTTTCGCAAGCATAAAGATCGCCGCTTTGACTATTTGCCGTTTATAAAAACGCGGCTTACCAAAATATACCTTCCGTTTTTGTTTTGGGTTGCGGCTTACTACCTCTATTTTGTGTTCAGGCTCAGATATTTTCCGTTCAGCATAAAGGATATGGCGTCATATCTGTTGCTCGGCAATATCGCGTCACCGTTTTACTTTGTGATTATAATTATGCAGCTTTACATCACATTTCCGCTTTGGCTGCGCTTGCTCAAACGCATACCGCCGCTGCCCGCAATCCTTGCGGCGACGCTTGTTACCGTACTTTCGCAGTATCTTCTGCGCGACTTTACACATTCCGACAAGGTTTTTACAAGCTATCTTGTATACTGGATTATAGGCGGAGCAATCGGACTGAATTACGAACGCTTTACCGCCTCGGCAAAGCGGCTGCGAGTTCCGCTCGTTGCCCTCGGCGCGTGCTTTACCGTGCTTTATATCGGTATGGCATATGCGGAATTTATGGGTCTTTACGGCTCGTTTTTCACCGAGGTTGTAAAGCTCCTGTTCAGCATTTTTGCATCGCTTATGTATCTTGCGATTATGCCGCGCGGGGAATCCGCCGTAATTCAAAAGCTCGCGGCGGTCACATACTATGTTTACCTTATTCATTCGCTGATTATATTCGAGGTCAACCACGATATGACCGTTTTGGGAATAACCTCAATATCGCAAAGACTGGTTATCCGCGCCGCGGTCGTTTATACGCTTTCGTTTGCCCTCTGTCTTGCATGGCGAAAAATTAAGTTGTTAAAAAAGTGTTAACTTTGGACAAAACAAATTGACGATTTCGGCAAAAAATGCTAAAATTTATATATAACAAAATTATGATTGGAGGCGAAATAATGTCTGTACGGAATTATTCAACAATATCACCGGAAATATATTCACTTGCCGACAAATGTGTCGCAAGCAGCAAAATCGACCCGTCCCTTTACGACATTCATCAGGTAAAACGCGGTCTGCGCGACATTGACGGCAAGGGTGTTGTCGCCGGACTTACCGAAATATCAACTATTATTTCTTCAAAGGAGGTTGACGGCAAAACCGTGCCGTGCGAAGGCGAGCTTTACTACAGGGGCGTGGACGTTTCCGAGCTTGTCCGCGGCTTTGAGGCTGACGGAAGATTCGGCTTTGAGGAAACGGTGTATCTGCTCCTTTTCGGCACTCTGCCGACCGCGGCGGAGCTTGACGGGTTTACGCATATGCTCTGCGAATATCGCACCCTGCCGCGCAACTTTACGCGTGACGTCATAATGAAGGCGCCGAATCCCGATATAATGAACTCGCTTGCAAGAAGCGTGCTTACGCTTTATTCATATGACAAAAATGCAAACGATTCAAGTATTCCCAACGTACTCCGCCAGTGTATTCAGCTTATTGCGAATTTCCCGCTGCTCTCGGTGTACGCGTATAACTCCTACAGGCATTATATAAGAGGCAAAAGCCTGTATATTCACAATCCCTCGCCGTCGCTTTCGACTGCGGAGAACATTCTGCGCCTGCTGCGCCCGGATAAGAAATTTACCGAGCTGGAGGCAAAAATCCTTGACATCGCGCTTGTTCTTCATGCCGAGCACGGCGGCGGTAACAACTCGACCTTTACAACACACGTTGTAACCTCGTCGGGTACAGACACCTATTCATCCACTGCCGCGTCACTCTGCTCGCTGAAGGGACCCAAACACGGCGGCGCGAACATTAAGGTTAAGCTCATGTTTGATGACATTAAAAAGCACGTTCACGACTGGAAGGACGATGACGAAATCCGCGCCTACCTTGCCAAGCTGCTTAACAAGGAGGCTTTCGACCGCTCCGGACTTATATACGGAATGGGTCACGCTGTGTACTCGCTTTCCGACCCGCGTTCGGAGATTCTTAAACGTCATGTGGGTCTGCTCTCTCAGGAAAAGGGACTTACAAAGGAATTTGAGCTTTATAACAAAATAGCAACGCTTGCGCCCGAGGTAATCGGCGAAAAGCGCAAAATCTATAAGGGTGTCAGCGCGAATATAGACTTTTACAGCGGCTTTGTTTATTCCATGCTCAACCTTCCGGAGGAGCTGTACACACCGATTTTTGCAATCGCGCGTGTTGCCGGCTGGAGTGCGCACCGAATCGAGGAAATCATCAACGCAAACAAGATTATCCGCCCCGCCTACAAATCCGTGGCGGACAGTGTGAAATATGTACCTATTGCGCTGAGAGGATAAAAAGGAAATATAAAAAAGTACAAAGGTTTTCCGTATTCAAAATAACGGAAAGCCTTTTTGTTATATAAGAAAACCACGCGATAGTCGTGTGGTTAAAAAAAGGTTAACCGATGAACAAAAATTCCTCCTATGTGTTATAATAAAGATGACCTGCCGGACAAAAATAAAAAACACATAGGAGTAATTTATCTATGAAAAAAGAAAACATAGACGTAAATAATTTAGCACATACAAAATGGAATTGCAGGTATCACATAGTATTTGCCCCAAAATACAGACGAAAAATATTTTATCAGGAAAAAAGATTAGAAATACGAGAAATATTGAGACAACTATGCCGATGGAAAGGAGTAGAAATAATAGAGGGTGAAGTATGTCCGGATTGTATACATATGTTGGTAAGTAATATCAAAATTGAGAGGATTATCCTTGTTTAAGGCAAACTGTTGTGCAACCAACGGATAAGCAGGGGATCCATCAGCGATAAACTTAAATGTTTTTGGGGGCTTCACAATATTCTTAAAAGCCATACGCATAGCTAAAATACAAGCACCGACACCGCGGTTATCGGAAACTCTGTAACCGGTGATTGAGCGGGAAACAGCGTCCGTATCTCGCTTTGGTGTAAGGTATGTAATCGGAGTAATGCCATACTTCGTGCTTTATGATGCGCGGAGGTTTGTCGGTTTTAAATTTTTGATATTCGGGCGAATACGAATCATCAAAAGCAAATTGCCTGAGAAGTATAAATTTGCAGATAAATTTAAAAAGAAATGAAATTATTTGCAAAAGGAATTGATTTTGTACAAGTAAATAGTGTATAATAGAGTTCATAGCAATAGTCTCCTTTTGGACTGTTCACTTAATTGTAGTGTTAGCAACTCAATTATACAGCAAAAGGGAGGTTATTGCTATATTTTTATACAAAAATCGTGAAACTTCCCAAAAATCAAGGTTTTAACGAGAGTTAAAATATATAAACAGGTGTGTCTGTTTGACCCTACCAAATAATATAAGGAGGGAATCAACATGAAAACAAAAGCGGAATTGCCGGCTTGCTCGGTGGCAACGGCGGTAGCGTTAATAGGCGGAAAGGCTCCGCTGCGTTTCTGCGTTATAAGACCGTTTGCATTTCGCGCGGTAAGACCGTTTGAGTCACTGTGCAATAAGGCTGTTGGCATTACTGCGCACAAAGGCGTTTAAGAAGGATTTTGTGCGGCTAACCTGCCCAAAAGCGGAGCATTAGAGTATTTCCTCAATGTGAAAGCCCTCCTGGTGCGGAATGTGATCCACAAGCATGGAAAACATAATATATTCGCCCATAAAATCGGATTTTTCGCCCAGCTTGGCGTATTCCGTACTCTGTTTAAGTGAAATCTCTATTTGCTCAATTTCCTTTGTGCTGATAGTGAGCGATGCCCACATCCTGTGGTCCTCCCAAATATCGTGAACTTCATCAAGGCGGTCAAGAATTTCGTCCCACTGCCCGGCGTGTGCAAGCTCGTCTATCCCTTCACATTTGTCGCTTATTTCGCCCGTCATGTGCTGCATAACATATGCGTGTATACCGATAAAGCTGCCCATAATTATAAGTAAAACAAGAGAAATAACAAAAACGCGCATTATTTATCACTGCCTTTCTTTTTTGATATGGGTATCATGACGATTGTGCCGCTGCGGTCGGCGGTCATGCAGAAAACATTGGAGAGCTTTTGCCGCTGTGCGTCAAGCTGCCTGTCAAGCCAGTCGTCATTGTAGCCGAGGCGTTTTAGGTTGCTGCGGTTGACCTTTCCATTGTCAATAATAACATAGCTGATTTGCGGCGGCTCCGCGTTTATATTCATGTCACCGGCGGTCAGCGGCTTGTTTTTCTCGTTGGGTATAACGCTTACATTGCCGTTTGTCTCCATAATGACATATTCAACCTCGTCAAGGCTGACCGCGCCGTTGTTGCGCACAACCTCCATAAGGTCGTTTATGTTAAAACGCTGTTTTTCCATCTCGCTCTGGTTGATGTGTCCTTTTTCATAGAACACGCTCGGCTTGCCGTAAAAAAATTTGCGTGCGCCAAAGCTTTTGTATGCGCTGAACGATATTATGACCTCCAGTATCAGCAGCAGAAAAATCGCTATAAGGCTGTTTGCAATCGGCTGCGAGGTGTCCTGGATAGGAAGTGACGCAACCTCCGAAATTACTATTGTCACGACAAGCTCCGACGGTTCAAGCTCGCCTATCTGGCGTTTGCCGATCAGCCGCAGAGTAAGAACAACAAAAAAATACATTATTATGGTGCGTATGAATGTTATAAGCAATGCGATGCCTCCTTATGTTGGGATATAAAACTTTTCCCAAAACGAACAATGTCCGTATCTGTTATATTTTTCATTATGCCCCGAAAATTTTTTAAAATGTATTTACTGTAAACAAAATCTTTGCCGTGAATATAATATTATGATAGTATTTCAAAAAAGGAGTGTTTTTAATGGGTATGGAGAGTACATATACGGACAGGGGCAGCCTTACGGTCAGCGTAACGGTTGCAAACCGTGCAATACCGATTGAAGGGGCAAAAGTCACGGTCAGCCGCGATACCGATTCGGGTGAGGAAATCATACGCGTAATGATGACGGACGCAAGCGGAAACACGGAGCGCATATCGCTGCCCGCGCCGCCCGCGCAGAATTCGCTCTCGCCGGGAAACAGCAATGTGTACAGCAAGTATAACGTGCGGGTGGAAAAGGACGGCTATTACACAACCGAAAATATGGGTGTGCCGGTATTTGCGGGAAGGACGTCAATTCAGCCGGTCGCGCTTCAGGCGCTGCCGTTCGGAATAAAAAGCGACGAGGTTATGACGGATACGGAAACCGAGCCGGATGCCCTTTTGCCGGAAACGGAGGAGGGGGAATGATATGATAGGAAGGCCGTTTATTCCGCAGAATATAACAGTACACCTTGGCGCGCCCGATGCGGCGGCAGAGAATGTGACGGTGAGATTTCCCGCGTATATAAAGAATGTTGCATCCAGTGAGATTTATCCGACATGGCCGGAAAACGCGATAAGAGCAAATGTGTATGCGCAGATTTCGTACGCGCTTAACCGCGTCTATACCGAGTGGTACCGTTCCCGCGGCTATGATTTTGATATAACAAACTCAACTGCGTATGACCAGGCGTTTGTGAAAAACCGTGACATTTTTGAGAACATAAGCCGCATTGTTGACGAAATCTTCAATAACTATGTGCGGCGGGCGGGGAATGTGGAGCCGCTTTTTACCGCGTTCTGTGACGGCAGAAACGTGCAGTGCAGCGGACTTTCGCAGTGGGGGAGCGTTGACCTTGCAAAGCAGGGGTATGTTCCCTATGATATACTGCGATATTACTACGGGGACGACATAGAGATTGTGCGCGACGCGCCGATTCAGGATATGCGCGAGAGCTATCCGGGTATTCCGCTGCGGATAGGCAGCTCGGGCGGTGAGGTGCGGCTAATTCAGCAGCAGCTTAACGCAATTTCAAGGGACTATCCGCTTATTCCGCGGATAAGTCAGCCTGACGGAACCTTCGGAGTGGAAACCCAGGAGGCGGTGCGGGCGTTCCAGAGGACGTTTAACCTGCTTGAAGACGGAATTGTGGGAAAGGCTACATGGTATAAAATAAGCTATATCTATACGGCAGTGTTAAAGCTTGCGGAGCTTAATTCAGAGGGAATTAAAATACAGGATGTGCCGACCGAGCTTGACGAGAGCGTGCGCGAGGGCGACATCGGCACTTCGGTAAGAATCATACAGTATTATTTATCATATATTTCGCTTTTCAACAATCAGATACCGCCGCTTGACATTGACGGCATTTTCGGGAATGCTACGCGGCAGTCGACCGAGGCGTTTCAGAAAACGTACGGCTTGCCGGTAACCGGGATTGTGGATGCGGAAACATGGCGAAAGATAAATGACATATACCTCGGCATAATCCGCGAAAACCCGCCCGATTATCGAATTGACACCTATATACCCTATCCGGGCGAGCCGCTTGTTATCGGCTCC
>OGRO01003790.1_pt1 | contig 10533 bp, 9 predicted proteins | sample 1553451 | NCBI WGS metagenome assembly OGRO01 (sample SAMEA2580021, study PRJEB22360) | human gut metagenome
AACGATCAGCATGGGGTATCAGGTGAAGATCTGCTATCTTCCGCAGACGCCGGTATTTGAAGCAGGAACAACAATTCTTCGCGCGGCAACAGAAGGAAATTATGATGAGCTGAACCGCTGGACGATCGAGGCAGAAGCAAAGTCTATGCTGAATCAGCTTGGATTTACCGATTATGATGAAAAGATTGAGCATATGTCCGGCGGACAGAAGAAAAGGGTGGCACTTGTCCGGGCACTTTTAACACCGGCAGACATTCTGGTCCTTGACGAACCGACGAACCATTTGGACAATGAGATGTCCGAATGGCTGGAAGAATATCTGATCCAATTCCGGGGAGCGATCCTGATGGTTACGCATGACCGTTATTTCCTGGACCGTGTGGTAAATCGTATCGTGGAAGTTGATCATGGGAAATTATATAACTATCCAGGCAATTATTCCGAGTTTGTGCGTCTGAAAGCCGAGCGTCAGAACATGGAGCTTGCCACAGAACGTAAGAGAAAAAGCCTTTTGCGTACGGAGCTGGAATGGCTACACCGCGGCGCAAGGGCGAGAAGTACCAAACAGAAAGCGCATATTGACCGGATTCATGCTATGCAGGAAATGAAAGATATTCAGGAAGAAAAGCGAGTAATGCTGGATTCTGTGGCTTCCCGTATGGGGAATAAAACAATCGAACTTTCCGGAATCTGCAAATCTTATGGAGAAAAGAAGCTGATCGAAGATTTCTCTTATATTTTTCTGAAGAAAGACCGAATCGGAATTATTGGACATAATGGATGTGGAAAATCGACGCTGCTCAAGATTATCAACGGGATCATAAAACCGGATGTCGGAACTATTGAAATTGGACAGACAATCAAGATTGGCTATTTCTCGCAGGAGAATGAATATATGGATGAATCCGAGCGTGTCATTGATTATGTAAAAGAAGCAGGTGAGTACATTGCAACTTCTGACGGGAAGATTACCGCGTCCCAGATGCTGGAACGATTTCTTTTTGACGGGGCAATGCAGTGGTCGAGGATCGAAAAGTTATCCGGAGGCGAGAAACGGAGACTTTATCTACTACGTGTTTTGATGGAAGCACCAAATGTACTGATCCTGGATGAGCCAACCAATGATCTGGATATCCAGACGCTGACAATCCTGGAGGATTATCTGGATCATTTTGATGGTATTATTCTGATTGTATCCCATGACCGGTACTTCCTAGATCGTACTGTCAGTCGTATTTTTGCATTTAATGGAGGTGGAAAAATCCGCCAGTCGGAAGGTGGATACTCTGATTATCTGATCCGTGGAGCTTGAAAAACCGAAAGACGGACAGACAATTGCAGAAAATATGTCAGATGCAGCTTCTGCACAGACCGGTGAGTCTGACAGCAAAAAGATCTGGAAGCAGCGGGAAAAAAAGCTGAAATTTTCTTATAAGGAACAGCGGGAATACGAGACGATCGATGAGGATATCGCAAAGCTGGAAGAGACGATCGAAAAGCTGGATCGGGAGATGGTTAAGAATGCCACCAATTCCGTGAAGTTGTCCGAACTTATGAAAGAGAAAGAAGAAACAGAAACAACACTGGAAGAAAAGATGGACAGATGGGTGTACTTGAATGATCTTGCTGAGCAGATAGAAAATCAGTAAAGTGATTGACAGATTTACAGATGATAAAGTATAGGTAGTGAGAATCATATCAATGTATTCGAAGGAGGAGAGGTATATGATGTGGAATAGAGCAGAACTTAAAATGAGAGGCAATATGGCATTTAAGAAGAATTATGTGTCAGCCGTTGTAGTTGCGCTTCTGATGGGAATCTTTGGCACAGTCTCTGGCGAATCCAGTGCAAGACGGGTAAGTGAGAATTCAGATATATATAGTGGAAATTTATTTAATGTGGGAATGATTACCGGATTACTTGCAGGAATCGCAACGGTAGTAATACTGATTGTCCTTGTGGCAAAAGTATTTGTAGGTAATCTCCTGAAAATGGGTGGATATCGGTTCTTTATCCTGAACCAGACTGCACAGCCGGGAATCGGAACATTGCTTGACGGTTTCCGTTCCGGACATTATGTTAATATTGTTCTTACCATGTTTTTAAGAGATTTATTTACTACACTTTGGAGTCTGCTTTTGGTGGTACCTGGAATCGTTAAGCATTATGAATATCTGATGGTACCATATATTATTGCTGAGAATCCGGCAATGGATTACAAAGAAGCATTCCAGATCAGTAAACAGATGATGGATGGACAGAAAGGGGACGCATTTGTGTTAGATCTTTCTTTTATCGGATGGGAGTTTTTATCTTTTATCACACTTGGAATTGTTCAAATCTTTTATGTGGGTCCATACATAAATGTGACATGGGCAGAATTTTATAAAGTCATGAGGGAAAACGCATTGGAAACAGGAAATGCAACAAGAGAAGAACTGATCGGGCTTAGAAAAGAAGCAGATATTTAAGAAAAACTTCATTGATTCTATATTTGATAGACGATCGTAATCATGGTATAATGTCAGGTGGTAAAAACAAAAACAATACGATGCAAGGAGTATTAAGATGGGAAAATATTTTGGAACAGATGGGTTCCGTGGAGAAGCAAATATAAATTTAACTGTAGAACATGCATATAAAGTCGGACGTTATATTGGATGGTATTTTAACCAGAAGTCAAGCAGCAGAGCAAAGATTGTCATCGGTAAGGATACAAGAAGAAGCAGCTATATGTTTGAGAATGCTTTAGTAGCAGGATTGACAGCATCTGGAGCAGATGCATATATGCTTTATGTAACAACGACACCAAGTGTGGCTTATGTCGTAAGAACAGAACAGTTTGACTGCGGGATCATGATCTCAGCAAGCCACAATCCATACTATGATAATGGAATCAAATTGATCAATGCCAAAGGGCATAAGATGGAAGCAGAAGTTGAAAATGAGATCGAAGCATATATTGATGGGGAGATCCATGAAATCCCATTTGCAACAAAGAAAGAGATTGGACGAGCAAAAGACTATGCAGCCGGAAGAAATCATTATATCGGATATCTGATCTCTACAGCAACAAGATCATTTAAAGGTATCAAAGTCGGATTAGATTGCTCTAACGGAAGCTCATTTGCGATCGCAGAGAATGTATTTAAAGCACTTGGTGCAGAGACACATGTGATCAATAATGAACCAGATGGAACAAATATCAATACAAACTGTGGATCTACACATATCGAGATCTTACAGGGATATGTAAAAGAAAACCACTTAGATGTTGGATTTGCATATGATGGAGATGCAGACCGTTGTATCGCAGTCGATGAGAATGGACAGGTTGTCGATGGAGATCTGATCCTTTATGTATGTGGACAGTATCTGAAGAAACACGGAGACTTGAACAATAATACAGTTGTTACAACTGTAATGTCCAATCTTGGATTATATAAAGCGTTTGATGCAGCAGGAATTGCTTATGAGAAGACTGCTGTTGGAGATAAATATGTTAATGAGAATATGGTGAAGAATGGTCACGCATTAGGTGGAGAACAGTCTGGACATATCATTTTCAGCAAGTTTGCAACAACAGGAGATGGTATTTTAACATCCTTAAAGATCATGGAAGCAATGATCGAGCAGAAACAAAGCCTTGCACAGTTAGCAGAACCCGTTGAGATCTTCCCACAGATTCTTGAAAATGTCCGTGTATATGACAAAGCAGTTGCACAGGCAGATGAAGACGTACAGAAAGCAGTTAAGGAAGTAGAAGCAGAACTTGGAGATGAAGGAAGAATTCTTGTACGTGAGAGTGGAACAGAACCATTAGTACGTGTTATGGTTGAGGCAAGAAGCCATGAGATCTGCCGTGAGAAAGTAGATAAAGTGGTCAAAGTTTTAAGAGAGAAAGGTCACGTAATCAAATAATCTATGGAAAAATTATATGCGGATATAATTATTAATATTTCACATGAGGCACTGGATAAGGTGTTTGCCTATAAGGTGCCTTTTTCCATGATCAAGGATATTCGGGTGGGACAGCAAGTCGTTGTCCCATTTGGACGTTCTAATAAGGAACAGACGGGATATGTAGTCAACCTTTCACGGACAGTTGACTATGATGAGAGTAAAGTCAAAGAAATCTTAAGGATTGAGACGGATCATGTTGGTGTGGAGTCAAATATGATCGAGTTAGCTGCGTGGATCAGAGAGAATTATGGATCAACAATGATCCAGGCATTAAAAACCGTACTTCCAGTGCAGGAAAAAGTTGCACGAAAAGCGAGAAAATACATTGAGCTATGCATTGAGAAAGTGCATGGACCAGCGATGCTTGATGAATATTTCAGTAAGCATTATGTGGCGAAAGCAAGACTTCTTGCAGCTTTATTAGACCATGGGAAGATCTCATGGGAAATGGCATCGAAAGATCTAAAGATTTCAAAAAGTACAGTAGACAGCATGGAAAGAGAAGGAATTCTTCATGTTGTGACAGAATATTATTACCGGAATCCTGGAGAGTTCAGTATAGCAAAAGCAGAAGCGCATGTGTTAAATGAACAGCAACAGGAACTGATCGATGAATTTCGGGAAGATTTTTTAAGAGAAGACCACAAAACCTATCTTTTACATGGAATCACAGGAAGTGGGAAGACAGAAGTTTATCTCGCAGCGATCGAAGAAGTGATCAAACAAGGAAAACAGGCAATCGTCCTGATTCCAGAGATCGCACTGACTTATCAGACGGTTACAAGGTTTACCAAACGATTTGGAGAGCGTGTATCAATTCTGAATTCACGATTATCCAAAGGTGAGAGATACGATCAGTGGCTTCGTGCACAGAGGGGAGACGTGGATGTGATCATTGGACCACGCTCTGCATTGTTTGTTCCATTTCCGAATCTTGGGCTGATTGTGATCGATGAGGAACATGAAGGCAGTTACAAGAGTGAACAAACTCCCAAATACCATGCAAGAGAAGTTGCGATCAAGAAAGCACAGATGGAAGGTGCATCGGTGATCTTAGGTTCGGCGACACCATCAGTTGAGAGTTATAAACATGCACTGGATGGAACTTATCGGCTGTGGGAGTTGACAAAACGAGCCAAAGAAGCAGTGTTACCGCAAGTCTATATTGAAGATCTAAGAGAAGAATTAAAAGCGGGAAACCGTAGCATGTTCAGTCGAAGACTGAAAGAACTGATAAAGGATCGTTTGAATAAAGGCGAACAGATCATGTTGTTCTTAAACCGGCGTGGTTATGCGGGATTCGTTTCATGCAGAAGCTGTGGTCATGTCATGGAATGCCCTCATTGTGATATTTCTATGACATATCACAGAGATGGAAGACTGCGCTGCCATTATTGCGGATATGAACAGCCGATGCTGAAGGTTTGTCCAGAGTGTGGAAGCCCGTATATTGGAACATTCGGTCTTGGAACCCAGAAAGTGGAAGCTGCATTATACAAAGAATTTCCACAAGCAAAAGTGCTTCGTATGGATATGGATACAACGAAGAGAAAGAATAGTCATGAACAGATCTTATCGGCATTTTCTGATGGAGAAGCAGATATTTTAGTGGGAACACAGATGATCGTCAAAGGACATGATTTTGCGAATGTAACATTGGTAGGAGTTTTGGCAGCAGATCTTTCCCTGCATGCCAATGATTACCGGGCAGGAGAAAGAACATTCCAGTTATTGACACAGGCTGCGGGAAGAGCAGGAAGAGGCGACAAACCAGGAGAAGTAGTGATCCAGACATATTCCCCAGAACATTACAGTATCCAGACTGCAGCCAAACAGGATTATCACGCATTTTACAAAGAAGAGATCAGCTACCGAAGCTTGATGAGATATCCACCAGAATGGCAGATGTTGGTCGTATTTGCATCAGGAGAAGATAAAGCATGGCTTGATAAAGTAATGGATGCGATGGCAAATGTGGTAAAACATATGGATCTGATGGTGATCGGGCCGAGCGAGGCAGGATTTGGCAAGATCAATGATCAATACCGCAAAGTGATATATATTAAGAATAAAGATTACGAGACACTGGTGAAAGCAAAGAACCGTCTGGAACAGTGGATCGATTTAAATAAGATCAGGAAAAATTTACTGGTCAATTTTGATTTTAACCCAATGAACAGTTATTAAAAGAAAGGGAGAACAATTATGGCAATTCGACAGATTCGAGTATTAGGAGACGATGTTTTAAGAAAAAAATGTAAAGAAGTAAAAGAAATGACACCAAGAATGCATACATTAGTAGAAGATATGTATGATACAATGTATGAAGCAATGGGTGTTGGTCTTGCAGCACCTCAGGTGGGAATCTTAAAAAGAATCGTAGTCATTGATACTGGAGAAGAGGGAGAATGTGTAACTCTTGTCAATCCGGTGATCACACTGAAAGAAGGAGAGCAGGTAGGAGAAGAAGGATGTTTAAGCCTTCCAGGAAAAGTAGCAGTTGTGAAACGTCCAGATCATGTGATCTGTGAAGCATTTGATGAAGATATGAATCCGATTACAGTAGAAGGATTTGGATTATTTGCAAGAGCGCTCTGTCATGAAACAGACCATTTGGATGGAATTTTATATCCAGATGTAGCAGAAGAACCAGCAAGAGACGTCACGATGGAAGAGGTAGAATAAGATGAAAGCAGTATTTATGGGAACACCGGAGTTCGCAGTACCAACACTACAGGCACTGATCGATCACCATGAAGTGCTTGCTGTTGTGACACAGCCGGATAAACAAAGAGGTAGAGGAAAGAAGATGCAGTTTCCTCCAGTCAAAGAAAAAGCAGTGGAATATGATATCCCAGTATATCAGCCACAGAGAGCCAGAGATGAGGAATTCATTGAAGAGTTAAAAAACCTCAACCCAGATGTGATCGTTGTTGTTGCTTATGGACAGATCTTACCAGAAAGTATCTTAAATATTCCAAAGTATGGATGTATCAATGTTCATGGATCACTCCTTCCAAAATACAGAGGAGCAGCACCGATCCAGTGGGCAGTCCTTGATGGAGAAGAAAAGACAGGAATCACAACCATGTATATGGAAAAAGGATTAGATACCGGAGATATGATCGATAAAGCAGAAGTTGTTTTAGATAAGAAAGAAACAGCTGGTTCTCTGCATGATAAATTGATGGTATTAGGAGCAGATTTATTATTAGAAACATTAAAGAAATTAGAAGATGGAACAGCCGTCAGAGAAAAACAAAATGACGAAGAAAGCTGTTATGCCAAAATGCTAAGTAAAGATATGGGGCAGATTGATTTCACAAAATCAGCAAGAGAAATCGAATGTCTGATCCGTGGAATGAATCCATGGCCAAGTGCTTATACATCCTTAGATGGAAAGACAATGAAAGTTTGGGAAGCAGATGTGCTTGATGCACAGAGTAAAGAAGAACCAGGAACGATCGTAGAAGTCAACAAAAAAGAGATCATCGTAGCAACAGGAAGCAATGATCTTGCACTTCATGAGATTCAGCTGGCAGGAAAGAAACGTATGCAGGTACAGGCATTTTTACTTGGATATCAGGTAGAAGCCGGAACAAAATTAGGAGAATGATACGATGCAAAATCCGAGAGAATGTGCATTGGATGTACTGATCAAAGTAGATAAAAAAGAAGAATTATCACACATCGCAATTTCAAATGTATTAGAAAAATACCAGTTTTCTGAAAAAAGAGACCGCGCATTTTTTACAAGACTGGTGGAAGGAACTTTAGAGCGTCAGATCACGATCGACTATGTTGCAGATCAGTTCTCAAAGACGAAGATCAGAAAATGTAAACCACTGATCCGTGCATTGCTTCGTATGGGAATCTATCAGATTCTTTATATGGATCAGGTTCCAGATTCTGCTGCATGTAATGAGGCAGTGAAACTTGCAAAGAAACGAGGATTTTCCCGATTATCAGGTTTTGTGAACGGTGTACTTCGTAATATTTCAAGGAAGAAAGATGAGATCCAATATCCATCAAGAGAGAAGAATCTTGAGACATATTTATCAGTTGCTTATTCTATTCCAGAATGGATCATAAAATTCTTTCAGAAGACATATGATAACGAAACAGTAGAGAAGATCATAGCTTCTTATCTGGAAGAGAGAAAAACAACATTATGTTGTCTGATTTCCAAGGGTGGGAAAGAAGCTGTCAGAAAAGAACTGGAAGCAGAAGGCGTTACAGTAGAAGATGGAAGTTTGATCGAAAATGCAGTGAAGATCTCAGATTATGATTTTTTGTATCGTTTGAAAGCATTTCGTGAAGGAAGTTGTTATGTACAGGATGAAAGTTCCATGTTGTGTGCCAAACTTGCCAGTGTTCAGAAAGAGCAGTTTGTGATGGATCTTTGCAGTGCACCAGGTGGTAAGTCCTTATATGTTGCAGATCAGCTGAAGGGAAGCGGGCGAGTGTTATCAAGGGATCTAACGGAATACAAGACAGATCTGATCGAAGATAACATCGACCGTGTTGGGTTTACGAATATGGAATCCGAGGTATTTGATGCGAGAGTGTTGGATGAAGAACATATTGAGGCTGCGGATGTTGTAATCGCAGATGTACCATGTTCAGGACTTGGAATCATGGGAAAGAAAAATGATATTAAATACCACATTTCAGAAGAAGGCATGAAGGATCTTGTGAAGTTGCAGCGAGAGATTCTTGCGAATGCAGTGCAATATGTCAAGCATGGAGGTACATTGATCTATAGTACCTGCACGATCAATCCAGCAGAAAATGAAGAAAATTTCCGATGGATCCTTGATCACTTTGATTTTGAAGCAGTTGATATTACAAAAGAACTGCCAAAGGATCTAAAGATTGAAACTGCCCAAGAAGGATTTATTCAGTTGTTGCCAGGAATACATCCATGTGATGGATTCTTTATTGGTAAATTAAGGAGAAAATAAAGTTATGGATTTAAAATCAATGACACTTCAGGAGATGCAGGAATATATGGAATCCATTGGTGAGAAGAAATTCCGTGCAAAACAGATTTATGAATGGTTTCACAAACATCTTGCTCTGTCTCTTGATGAGATGAATAATGTACCAAAAAAATTAAAAGAAAAGATCGAACAGACGCAGGAGATTTATGGTGTAAAACCTGTAGACTGCTTTATTTCAAAAATCGATGGTACAAGAAAATACTTATTTGAGTTATATGATGGGAATATTATCGAAAGTGTTTTGATGAAGTACAAACATGGAAATTCTGTCTGTATTTCATCTCAGGCAGGGTGCCGTATGGGATGTAAGTTTTGTGCATCTACGCTTGGAGGATTAGATCGTAATCTGACGCCATCTGAAATGCTTTCACAGATTTATTATATTCAAAGAGATACAGAAGAAAGAGTATCCAATGTTGTCATGATGGGAACAGGGGAACCGATGGATAATTATGATAACGTATTGAGATTTTTAGAACTGATCACATCAGAGGATGGATTAAATATCAGTCAGAGAAATATTACGATCTCAACGTGCGGAATCGTGCCAAAGATCAAAGAACTTGCTCAGAAACATTTACAGATCACATTGGCCATTTCTCTTCACTCACCAAATGATGAGATGAGAAGAGGACTGATGCCGATCGCAATGAAATATTCAATCGATGAGCTGCTAGATGCATGTCATTATTATTTTAAAGAGACAAACCGTAGGATGACATTTGAATACAGCCTTGTGGCAGGGGTTAATGACCAGCCAGTTCATGCAGAAGAATTAGCAGGCAGATTGAAAGGGTTTCCATGTCATGTAAACCTGATTCCAGTTAATCCGATCAAAGAGCGTGATTTTAAGCAATCTATGCCGAAATCCGTTATGGAATTTAAAAAGATACTTGAAAAAAATCGTGTAAATGTTACCATAAGAAGAGAAATGGGCGCAGATATCAATGCGGCCTGTGGACAGCTTAGAAGAAAAAAACTGCAGTCAAGATTGTAAAGGAGAACGATATGCGATCCGTAGGGGCTTCACATATAGGCAAGGTAAGGACAGAGAATCAAGATAGGATTTTCTTTCATGACCAGCCTGTTGGAAACTTAAAAAATCTTTAAATCGTGGCAGATGGAATGGGAGGACACCGTGCCGGTGGGCATGCCTCCTCTTTTGCAGTGGAACGATTTGTACAGCTGATCGAGGAATCGAAACAGACCGATCCGATCGAATTAATGAAATCATCCATTGCGTCTGTGAATCAGGAAATGATCGCAGAAAGCCAGAGTAATGAAGAATATAGGGGAATGGGAACAACATTCGTTGCAGCAACCATCTCTGATGGCAAAGTAACGGTTATGAATATTGGTGATAGTAGATTATATTATGGAAATCAAGAATTAACACAGATTACAGTGGATCATTCTTATGTGGAAGAACTGATTCATGCAGGAATCATGGAAAGAGAGGAAGGAAGATTCCATCCAAAGAAGAATGTCATCACAAGAGCACTAGGTACAGTAATGGCGACACCAGATTTCTTTGAGTTTGATGCCAAAGATGGATATTTGCTTTTG
>OGRO01003791.1_pt1 | contig 10532 bp, 8 predicted proteins | sample 1553451 | NCBI WGS metagenome assembly OGRO01 (sample SAMEA2580021, study PRJEB22360) | human gut metagenome
CACGAGTATCTTTGATAGAGATACGTTTTCCTGTTCCGTTCCATCCTGTGTTAACAAGATAAGCTTTTGCACCGCTCTTCTCCATCTTCTTAACAAGTTCCTCTGCATATTTTGTAGGATGCAGTTCCAGGAATGCCTGTCCGAAGCAAGCTGAGAATGTTGGTGTAGGTTCTGTGATTCCACGCTCTGTACCAGCAAGTTTTGCTGTAAATCCTGACAGGAAGTAGTACTGTGTCTGTTCTGGTGTCAGTACAGATACCGGAGGAAGTACTCCGAATGCATCAGCAGAAAGGAAGATTACATTCTTAGCTGCAGGTGCTGAAGATACCGGACGTACAATATTTTCAATATGATTGATTGGGTAAGATACACGTGTATTCTCTGTTACACTCTTATCTGCAAAATCAATCTTTCCATTCTCATCAAGTGTTACGTTCTCAAGAAGAGCGTTACGTTTGATTGCGTTGTAGATATCTGGCTCAGATTCTTTGTCAAGGTTGATAACCTTAGCGTAGCATCCACCTTCAAAGTTGAATACTCCGTTGTCATCCCATCCGTGCTCATCATCACCGATCAGGAGACGCTTAGGATCTGTAGAAAGTGTTGTCTTTCCTGTTCCTGAAAGTCCGAAGAAGATCGCTGTATTCTCTCCGTTCAGGTCTGTGTTAGCTGAGCAGTGCATAGAAGCCATTCCCTTAAGTGGGAGGAAGTAGTTCATCATAGAGAACATACCTTTCTTCATCTCTCCGCCGTACCATGTATTCACGATAACCTGCTCTTTGCTTGTGATGTTGAACATTACTGCTGTCTCTGAGTTCAGTCCTAATTCTTTGTAATTTTCAACTTTTGCTTTAGAAGCATTGTATACTACGAAGTCTGGCTCAAAGTTTTCAAGCTCTTCTTCTGAAGGTTTGATGAACATATTTGTTACGAAATGAGCCTGCCATGCAACTTCTACGATGAAACGGATTGCCATACGTGTATCTTTGTTTGCTCCGCAGAATGCATCTACAACATAAAGTTTTTTGTCAGAAAGTTCTTTGATCGCAATATCTTTTACTGCTTTCCAAGCTTCCTGTGTTGCAGGATGGTTATCATTCTTATATTCATCAGATGTCCACCATACAGTATCTTTTGAATTCTCATCAACTACGATGAACTTATCTTTTGGAGAACGTCCAGTGTAGATACCTGTCATTACATTGACTGCACCAAGTTCACTTTCCTGTCCTTTTTCAAAACCTTCGAGTTCTGGTTTTGTCTCTTCCTCAAATAATAATTCATAAGAAGGATTGTGTACGATTTCTGTCGTTCCTGAAATGCCATACTTGCTTAAATCGATTTTAGCCATCTTCATTTAACCTCTTTTCTTTTATTTGCTGCTGTATATTTATAAATTCTAGTCTTGTTATATTCTCCCACAACAGCATTTGTTTTATTATTGCATTTTTCTACGCAAAAGTCAATACTTTAACAATCTTTTCACAATGTGTTTTTGCAAGTTCTTTCTCTAAAACTTTTATTTTTTATTCTATTTTTTGTTTTAAAAGCATAAAATGCAAGATTTCACACGAAATCTTGCATTTTATGTATTTTTATCAATACAGAAAATATATTTATCATTTTGTAAACGTTCTATACTTCCAGAATATTCTTCACTGTATCTTTCATCTTATCAGCATCACATTCCAGATCATGCAGAATATTTGCATTCAGGATATCTTTGATCGCCTGCGGCATCTCACGTCCTGATGTTTCTTCCAGAACCTTCAGAAGACTGAACTCATCCTGATCTGCATACTTCGGATCAATTGCACTCATGACACTCTTCACGAATTTATATGGACTTGCTGTTGATGCAATCACGCATTTCCTATTGTCTCCACTGTTCTTCTGATAACATTCATACACATAAGATGCTACACTTGTATGTGTATCCATCACATACCCTGTCTTATCATATACTTTCTTGATATTCTGCGCACACTCTTCTTCTGTCGCATATCCAGCTGCGAAATCATCAAGACGTGCCTTCATATCTTCTGTAATTGTATATTTTCCTGTGGATTTTAATGCTTCCATCATATCTTTTGTCTTCTGGTCATCATCTCCGCTGATCCGATAAAGCAGGCGTTCCAGGTTGCTTGAAATCAGGATATCCATAGATGGTGATGTTGTGAGGATAAACTCACGGTTTCTGTCATAATCACCTGTCTGGAAGAAGTCAAATAACACTTTATTGTCATTCGATGCACATACCAGTTTATCGATTGGGACTCCCATCTGTTTTGCATAGTATGCAGCCAGGATATTACCAAAGTTACCGGTCGGAACTACTACATTGATCTTCTCACCGTCTTCAATCTCTTCATTTTCCAGAAGTTTGGCATATGCATTGACATAATATACCACCTGTGGAACCAGACGTCCGATATTGATCGAGTTGGCTGATGAGAACTGATAGCCTTTCTTCGCAAGTTCTTCTGCAAGTTCTTTATCCTCGAACATGGCTTTTACACCACTCTGGGCATTATCGAAATTGCCATGGATCGCTACTACATTTACATTTTCGCCTCTCTGTGTCACCATCTGAAGTTCCTGCACTTTGCTGACTCCGTTCTTAGGATAGAATACGATGATCCTTGTTCCTTCCACATCTGCAAATCCGGCAAGTGCAGCTTTTCCTGTATCTCCGGATGTGGCAGTCAGGATTACGATTTCATTCTTTACATCATTCTTCTTTGCTGAAGTCGTCATCAGATGTGGCAGAATAGATAACGCCATATCTTTGAACGCGATCGTTGCACCATGGAATAATTCCATATAATAAGTATCATCTACTTTTACAAGCGGTGCGATCTCTTCTGTGTCAAATTTGCTGTCATAAGCTTTATCGATACAGCTTTTCAGTTCTTCTTCCGTAAAATCTGTCAGGAACTGTTTCATTACGAGATATGCGATCTCCTGATATGTCTTTCCTTTCAGATCCGACATTGATACATCCAGTTTCGGAAGTTCTGATGGTACAAAAAGTCCTCCGTCCGGGGCAAGTCCCTTCAGAATTGCTTCAGATGCTGTTACTTTCAGATTCGAATTTCTTGTACTTTTGTAATATAAACCCATGCCAATGCTCTCCTTATATGATTACTTTCTCTTGCTGTTTGTATATTTTACAAGTCCACCTGCAGCGATCAGTTTCTGCATGAATTCAGGGAAAGGCTGTCCCTGGAATTCCGTACCTTTTGTTCTGTCGTAAATCTTACCGCTGTCAAAGTCGATCTCTACTTCATCACCTGCTTCGATTGCTTTTGCCGCTTCCGGACACTCAATGATCGGAAGTCCGATATTGATCGCATTACGATAGAAGATTCTTGCAAACGTCTCTGCGATAACGCAGCTGACACCTGCTGTCTTAAGACATAATGGCGCATGTTCTCTTGAAGAACCGCATCCAAAGTTCTTGTTGGCAACAATAATATCTCCAGGCTGTACTTTATTTACAAATTCAGGGTCGATATCTGCCATTGCATGGCTTGCAAGTTCCTGTGCATCGAATGAATTCAGATATCTTGCAGGAATGATTACGTCTGTATCTACGTTATCTCCGTATTTAAAAACATGTCCTAAAGCTTTCATTATTTGTCACCTACTTTCTCTGGGTTAGCGATATATCCTGCGATCGCACTTGCTGCTGCTACTTCCGGTGATGCCAGATAAATCAAGGAATCTACATGCCCCATTCTTCCTACGAAATTGCGGTTTGTTGTAGATACACATTTTTCTCCTGCTGCCATAACACCCATATGTCCACCCATACAAGGTCCACAGCTTGGTGTGTTGACTGCACATCCTGCGTCTACGAAGATTTCCAGAAGGCCTTCTCTGATACACTGTTTGTAGATCTTCTGTGTTGCCGGAACGACCATAACACGTACATCCGGATGAACAGTATGTCCCTGAAGAATGGCAGCTGCTTTTCTCATATCTTCCATTCTTCCGTTTGTACAGGATCCGATCACGACCTGATCGATCTTGATTGGTTCCATTGCTTCGATCTCGTCAATCGTCTTCGCATTGCCCGGAAGATGCGGGAATGCTACTGTTGGACGGACTTCGGAAAGATCGATCTCTACAACACTTTCATATTCTGCGTCCTCATCTGCTTCGTACACTTTATATTCTTTCTTTGTATGTTCTTTTAAGTATTCTTCTGTCTTTTCATCTACCGGGAATATTCCGTTCTTGGCTCCGGCTTCGATTGCCATGTTTGCCATTGTGAATCTGTCTGCCATGGAAAGATTCTTGATTCCGTCTCCGGTAAATTCCATGGATTTGTAAAGAGCTCCGTCCACACCGATCTTACCGATGATATGGATGATGATATCTTTACCACTTACATATTTGCCAGGCTTTCCTGTCAGTACGAACTTGATCGCACTCGGAACTTTGAACCACAGTTCTCCCATTGCCATACCTGTTGCAATATCGGTTGTTCCGACACCTGTTGAGAATGCACCCAACGCACCATATGTACAGGTATGGGAATCTGCGCCAATGATACATTCCCCTGCTGCAACAACTCCGGCCTCCGGAAGGATTGCATGTTCTACTCCTGATTTTCCCTGTTCAAAATACCAGCTAAGTCCCTGATTCTTTGCAAATTCACGGATCGATTTTGAGTTCTCTGCTGATTTGATATCTTTATTCGGTGTAAAGTGGTCTGGTACCAGTACCACCTTGTCTTTGTCAAATACTTTGTCTGCCATCTGTCTGAAGATTGGCAGAGCCATAGGACCTGTGATGTCATTTGCCATGACTACATCTAACTTTGCTTCTATTAACTGACCGGCTGTCACGCTGTCAAGACCTGCATGAGCTGCCAGTATCTTCTGTGTCATCGTCATTCCCATAACGAACCTGTACCTCCTTGATTTCTCATAGTTTTATACTGTATTTTAGCACAGTAAAAAAGGGCATGCAAGAAATTATAAATTTTAGTGCATAATTTTTCACTTCTGTTTCTTGATATTATGCAGGTATGGGATCTCAATCGGATCGATCGGAGTAGCCGGATTTTCAATTTTTCCCTTCAGAGTTCTTTTGTGTTTCTTAAGGAGCGCACCACCTTTGTTATAGAACCAGAAAGAATATGTCAGAATTTTATGGGCCGGTCCCATCTTGTCTTTTGCCGTCTTTCCATAGAGCACTCCGCCTGCTTCAATCGCAGCTTTACTCCGTATCAATGCGATCAGCTCTGTCTCACAGGTAACTCTTTCCGGAAGAATCGTATAGCCTGTCCCGATGCAGTCCGGTCTGTGTGCATCGCTTCCCCCTATTCCCGGCTTTTTATATTTTTCCGCAAGCTTTCTTGCACCTTCGTTCGATTCTGCAGATTCACATGCATTAAAAGCCTCTATAAAGTCAAATCGCTTGATCAGTTCCGGTGACTTATAGAATCTGCTGGTATTCGTAAAGCTCAGGTACTTTTCTCCGCATGGATGTGCAGGTCCTAAGATCCCACCATGTCTGTGCACAAAGTCGATCAGCACAGACACTGGAAGTCCCTTCACTTCCAGGAGACGCATCTTAACACCTTCCGGCATGATACAGATAATATGACCTGCATCCAGTGTATCATATTCGATTCCCTTCAGAACTACGAAGTCTTCATGTACCTTTCCTTTCATGTGATATTTCCAGTGACGATAGCCATGATAAGTGTCATGATCCGTGATCAGCATTCCGTCAAATCCTTTTTCTTTCAAGGTTGTGATGTATTCATCCAAGCTTACCCGGCTGTCCACTGAGCCTTCCCGCACATGGCAATGCATATCTATCTTCATAAGTAAGCCTCCTTAACTTTATTCTTAATAGTATTATATCACATCCCTCTTAAATTACAACGAAACTGCTTCCCGGCTTTCTTATATCTTTCTTAATCTGATCTGTCAAAATAATACATCCTGCCTGTAGGTAACAGTTTCTATTGCATATTTCGGTATAAAAAATACCTGATGCAGTTTTTAATTTTCTGCACCAGGTGTTTTTCTTATCACATTCGTATATAGAAATTACCGTCTGTGTCGGATTTTCTTCATTAATCAATATCGTCAGGATGAAAAACTACAACATCTGAATCATCTGTTTCAAAAATCTCCACATCATCTTCATCCAGAAATCCGTCTTTCGGCTCATCCGTTTTTTCAACTGTCACAACATCTTCATCGTCGTCCAGATTATCTTCATCTGGCTTCGTATCATCCAGATCAAATATTTCTGTCACAGTCTCTTCCTTATCTGTCTCTTCAGCATTATCCGTTTTTTCTTTATCCCCGGCTGCTTCCATACTTTCTTCCGGCTCTCCATCATCTAAAAGCATTCTTGCTTTTTCAACCTCAGACTCCATAGATACCTGTTCTTTGATCTTCTTTGAGAATATCTTTTCTTTCTTTCCAATCTTTCTGGACTGCATCATCGTCTGAACTACAATTCCGATCACTGCGATTGCTGCACTCATCACATATCCGATCCAGCCAATCTTCGTCATTCCACACACAAACGGTAATGCCATTCCAGCCTCTACACCGCCCATGATGCCAGTCACAAATATAACAAAAAACTCAGCAAAAATTACCGTAAGTATCGCAACGATCAGAGCGATAACCGCACAAATAGCAAGTACTATCACTGACTTTGTTTCAAGCAGCGTAACAAATGTGCCGAAGGATCCGAAAAATGTCATAATAAAGATTCCAAATTTGCGAAGTGCCGCACACATAACGCATAATATTACCGCACACACTGCAACCGCCACAAGCATTTTTGTCATATCAAAGCCGGCAATCACTCCTACCGTTGCTCCAATAACTGCTCCCACAGCCAGTCCTACAAGTGCCGATAACACCCTTACAATTTTCAGTCCAAACAAAGCTATGATTACTCCTACCACAACTGTTGCGATCAAAGCCCCCATAATTTCCGGCGTCTTTCCTGCAACAAAGATACTCGTGGGTCCGTCTGCCGATTTCAAAACTGATGTTACGTTCTCCATATCCATACTCCTTTCTCTTATACCCCTCATTATACATAATCACCGCTGCCGGTTTTGTATTCTCAAAAGTATAAAAGGCCGTGTTTCCGAAGATTCACAGCCTCTGGTTCCATATCTGCCTTTAGAATGCTACTGCTCCCGTTGATGTTCCGTTAATTACATAATAAACAGCTGACTCTTCTGGCTTTATGTATAAATCCATTGTCTTGATATCTCCGATTTTGTTTCCAGAAGATGTCCATGCTTTTTTTACTCTTGCAATGATTTCTTTTTCTTCCACCTGTTTTCCATAGTATTCAACAAAAGCACTTACTTTAATCTCTTTCTTTGCTGTAGATTTCTTAGCTGTTGTTTTCTTTGTCGTTGTCTTCTTAGCTGTCGTCTTTTTAGCAGGTGCTTTTTCTTCTGCTTTTTTGGCAGTTACTTTTTTCTCTGCCGTTTTCTTTTCTGCTGCCTTAGGCTCGGTTTTCTTCTCTTCTGCTTTCTTCTCAGCCTTTTTTTCTTCCGGCTTAGCTTTTTCTTCTTTTACAATTGAGTTTACTGGCTCTGCCTTTGGAGCTGCGACTTCCTTCTCAGTCTCCTTCTCTATCTTCTTCGGCTCTGCTGCTGCCACTACCTTCACTGTCTCTGCTTTCTTTACTGTCTCTGCTTTTTCTGATGTCTTAGTTTCTGGTGCAGTTACTTTAGCAGTTACATCTTTTGTGGTTGCTGTTGTTACTTTTTTTGTAGCCATTTTATTTCCTCCTAAATCTCTCTAAGCCCTATTACCTAGTTGTCAATATTATAACACATTCTTCCAAAAATGCAATTCCACGCCATATTACATGCACATTACACACCAAACATCTCTAAAATCAGCCCTGCTGCCACAGCAATTCCATATAATACTGCAATAATCTTTACGTTTTCTTTCTTATCCGGATTTACCTTAAACAAAACGACCAGACCAATTCCGGCCCCTGTACACAATCCCGCAATAACCGATGCAAATGAAATTGCTCCACTTAAATATAGCTGTGTCAGAATCACAGATGCCGCACAGTTAGGGATCAATCCGATCAATGCTGCGATCACCGGCTGGAATACTGTATCCCCCAGCATCATAGCAGAAATCCTGTCAATTCCCAGTACTTCAATACACAGATTTAAAATAAATGTAAATGCAAATAAATATAAGAATATCTTTCCGGTATGACGAAGTGCCGGCTTTACAATTCCGGATGAATGATTGTGACATCCACAATCATGACAGAGTTCTCCTTCATGATGTGGAACTGCAATTTCCTTTTTAAAGAAAATATCCACCAGATATCCTGCAACGATCGCAATGATCACTTTCGCCAGAAGCAATATACCAATCTTGCCGGCATGCTCCGGATTTCCCATAATAATAAGAATTGCTTCGTCCGATGTTGCCAGAAATACAGCAATCAATGTTCCGATCGTAATAATCCCTCCAGAATATAGATTGGCTGCCATAACTGAAAATCCACACTGTGGAACACATCCTACTACTGCTCCTACTACCGGTCCGGCCTTATCTACTTTTATCATAAGCTTTTTTGTAAAATCACTGGAATAGTGTTCCAGTGCCTCTATCAGCAGAAAGGCCAGAAACAGAAACGGGAGCATCTTAATACAGTCAATCGCCGCATCAGTAAATACATCAATCAGCATTTCCATAATTTCTATCTCTCCTTTGTCTATTTTTTCATAACATTTTTATTCTAGTTTGTATGTCCGTATTTTTCAAGCAAAACATGCCATTCGGCATTACATATTTTTTCTCAGTTATTCTGTAATTTTCAGTCTTTTTTCTGTATAACACATTATATATAGACTATTTTCACAGAAGGGACGTGATCATATGAGTACTTTTGAACGAATCCGGTCCGGTCTTCCGGGTCTTGACTCTATGCTTGATTCCATCCGTATGGGCGACAATGTCGTCTGGCAGGTATCCAGCATGGATGACTATATGCACTTTGTAACTCCACTCTGTAACCAGCTTCATGAAGAAGGAAAGGAACTTTTATACATGCATTTTTCCGGACACCCTGCTCTTCTTCATACATTGCAGCAGGCTTACCAATATCCTGTCGACATCGAATTCACCATCAATGGAACTGATACCGGTGAATTTGTATTTAACCTGTTACAGTGCAGACCGCTTCAGGTCGGCACAAGAAGAGATGCCGTAACCGTTCCTTCGCTCCCGGAAGATAAAACAGTGTTCTCCGTTACCGGTTCTTCCATGGGCGGGTCCCGGGCAGAAGATATTGACTATGTAGTCTTCGTCGACTCCAGGGCTTATTATGAATTCCCGTATAAACGAAAACCAGATATCGCTCATATTATCGGAGATATCAATCATCATTTCCGCAAAAGCAATCAGAACTTGCTTTTGTTCGTACCTGGACGTATCGGAACTTCCTCACCGGAACTTGGGGTTCCTGTAAGCTTTGCCGCGATCAATCACTTCTGTGCAATCTGCGAAATGTCGGACAGTGAAGTTGGATACATGCCGGAGCTTTCTTACGGAAGCCATATGTTCCAGGATCTGGTAGAGGCAGAGATTTTTTACACCGCGTTATTTGACACTCCAAAGACACGGATTTTTAATCGTACTGTTTTTTACGATATGCCTAACATTCTCACGGAAATACTGCCGGATTGTAAAGAGTATGAAGACATTGTAAAAGTATGCCATACGGAAGGCATGCATTTGAAGTTATACTCAGATATTCAGAACAGTGAAACCGTACTGGGATTCGAATCATAATCAAATACATCACAACACACAAGAAATGAGCAGCGTACACTGCTCATTTCTGTTTTATACATTATTAGATTATATTCATTGTCAGTTATCTTTTATAGATTCCCTCCAGTATATCTACGGTCCCTTCAATTCCAAGAAGGCTTGCATTCAACAATATCTCATGAGAACTGATACTTCCCCATTCCTGCCCCGTATGGGTTTCGTAATAGTATTTCCGTTCTCTGTCCATTCGTTTAATGCGGTCGAGAGCCTTCTTCTCAGACACATCGTATCTTTCTGCAATACGTTTGATACGGTCAGCCCTGTCAGCACAGATAAATACATTGATACAGTTCGGATTATCCTTCAAGATATAGTCCGCACATCTTCCAACGATTACACATGGTCCGCGTTCTGCAAGCTTTTTGATAATTTCCGTCTGTAATTCATACATCTGTTCAGATAACGGCTGTACATATTCTTCCGAATTAATATAGGAAGAATATCCCATCGGTGTGATCAGATAACTGGATACAAAACTGTTAAGAGAAGTCTCATCAATTGCCTTTGCCGTCTCTTCTCTGATATCCATCTTCTCTGCTGCCATTCTGACAAGATTGTTATCATATAACGGAATATCCAGTCTTGTTGCAAGAAGGTTGCCGATCTCATGGCCGCCGCTTCCAAACTGTCTGCCTATTGTTATGATCTTATGTGTCG
>OGRO01003805.1_pt1 | contig 10502 bp, 6 predicted proteins | sample 1553451 | NCBI WGS metagenome assembly OGRO01 (sample SAMEA2580021, study PRJEB22360) | human gut metagenome
GATATTTCAATTGAAAATTGTTTGTTCATCGGAAATGTGCAGGGAAAAGTGGGAGCTTCGGGCATTTGTTATGAAGGTACGGTGAAAAATTGCGGTGTGGTTGGCAATGTAACCGGCACACACGAGGTTGGCGGAATAGGCTTGTGGACTAAAGCAACAAATTGTTTTGTGTTCGGAACAGTTGAAGCAACCAACGGTCTTGCAGTGGGGGTTGCAAACGGAGACGGCACATCAAACTCATATTACCGAGAGACAAATGCGGCAACCGTTATAGGCTATGGCACAAAAAAATCCGCCGAGGCATTTTCGAGCGGCGAAGTTACATATCTTTTGGGCGATGCTTTCGGTCAGAAAATAGGAACAGACCCACATCCAGTTTTCAGAACAGAGGATAACAGGGTGTATAAATCCGGGGTTGGTTACAGTAACACCGAGGGCGGAAATGCCGGAACTGAAACAGATCCATATTTAATCAATACTTATGCGGGACTTTGTGAATTCAGAAATCTCGTGAACAGCGGAGAAGTTTCGGCATGTGCAAAACTCGCTGCCGATATAATTATTCCGTCGGGCACGGAATGGGAACAGATAGGAACAGGCGCTGCATATGAGGGTACATTTGACGGAAACGGACATAAAATCACGGGATTTTCAATGACAGACGGAGGATATGGCAATGCGGGATTCTTCAAAAATGTCGGAAAGGCAACCATTAAAAATTTAACAATTTGCGGAAATGTTATTGCCGGTGATATGTCCGCAGGCTTTGCCGGAAACAGTTCGTCAAACACAATAATTGCAAACTGTATGTTTATAGGCGATGTTAAGTCAACATGGGCAAGGGTTTCGGGTTTCTCAAGAGCAGGAACAATTGTGAACTGCGGTTTTATCGGAGATGTTTCCGGCACATCAGAGGTTTCTGCAATGGGTCTTGAAACAAATGCGGCAAATTGCTTTATTTATGGAACGATAGAGGCAATCAACGGCAACACCTTCGGCATTTCAAACACTGCTGCAGCAAACAGCTATTTGCTGAATGCAAAAGCTACGGGCGGCAGCTATGGCTATGGCACAAAAAAATCCGCCGAGGCATTTGAATGCGGAGAGGTGGCTTATCTTCTCGGCTCAGCTTTCGGTCAGAAAACAGGAACAGATTTATATCCTGTTTTCAGAACAAAGGATAATCAGGTTTATAAGCTTGAAGTTGGCTATAGCAACACCGAAGACAACGGAACTGCTGAAAAACCTTATAAAATTGCAACATATAATGACCTTGTTGAATTCAGAACGGCGGTGAACAACGGCAAAACTTCGATATGTGTTGAACTTGTCAGGGATATAGACCTTTCAGCAGAAACGAATTGGACGCCGATAGGTTTCGGCGATCCGGAGGGCAGTCATTTTGCAGGAACATTTAACGGAAACGGACATAAATTAACGAATTTAAATTCTTCGGGCGGCTGGTATAAAGGCTTATTTGCATGGACAAACGGTGCAACCGTGAAAAATCTCGGCATTGAAAGCGGCATGGTTTCGGGCGGACAGTGCGTTGCAGCCTTTATAGGCAGAGCCGATAACACAACCGTTGACAAATGCTGGAGCAAGGCAGCGATTTTCAGCGATACAGACGGCGGCGGAAATATTGCCGCAATAGCCGGATATTCCGATAATTCCGTCTTCAACAATTGCTATAACCAAGGCAGTGTGGGCGATGATAATGATGAAAATGTTTTCGGCATAGCCGGAGGAGACAGTGAAATTATAAACTCATATAACTCGGGAAATATGCAAAGCAAGAGCGGAAGCGAAATTAATTATATAGGTGCAAGTGCGGATAAAATCAAAAATTGCTGGTATAAAGCAGGCAGCAATCAGGAATGCGGCGGTAACTTTGCAACTGCGAATGATTTTGAATGCGGAAAAGTTGCTTATTACTTGAGAAACGCTTTCGGTCAGAAACTTGAAGGTGATGATTTTGAGGAATACCCTGTTATAAAGGATAACGACAAGGTTTGGTTTGCAGATGGTGAATATTTTAATTATGATTCATCAAAGGGCTTTTTGGCTGTTTGCGACGGCGAATATTTATACACGGCATCGCCGGCCGAAATGAATGGATTAATCGTTATTCCCGTTTATGATGAAAACGGTGTGCTTAAAAGCGTTGCGCAAAAAGAAGCTGTGTTCGGCGGTGAAAATAAAATATCGGTTTCCGGGGAAATCGGGAAAAACGAAAACTATAAGGTGTTAATACTCGAAGATTTAATAAATATAAAGCCTCTTGGGGTGGTTATAAAGTTATATTAAGGCTTGAAAACAGGCATCGTCTCCGAAATTTAATCGGAGGCGATGCGGCAAAAAATTATAAGCATACACCGAATTTGAAAACAAAAGAGTGTTAGAAACTATTTGACGGAAAGGGAAAATTATTGTGTCGAAATACTTAAAACCAATAAAATTAATATGTTATGAAAATTGCGAAAATGCAGAAAATGTGTTAAACGATTTTCCGGTTCAGGCAATATTAACAAACAATAATAACCGTGTTTATTCAAAGATTAAAAATAATGGATTTTTGCTTTTGGATTTCGGAAGAGAAATTAACGGAGGAATATGCATAACCGTTAATAACGTTGATAATAATGACGCGCAGTTTAATATAACATTCGGAGAAAGCGTTTCTGAGGCTTTATCCGAAAACGGAATAAAAAATGCGGATAACTATCATTCCATAAGGAGCTATCGGGTGCCTGCCAAGTTTTTGTCAACGCAAAATATTGGTGATATTGGGTTTAGATTTGTTAAGGTTTCTGCAATAAATTCCGATATTGAAATATCTGCGGTTAAAGCCGTTAAGAATTATTATGAAGAAGAATATAAAGGCTCGTTTGAATGTGATGATGAGCTTCTAAATAAGATATGGAAAATCGGGGCATACACCGTTCAGCTTAACATGAACCATTATCTTTGGGACGGAATTAAACGCGACAGATTGGTTTGGATAGGAGATATGCATCCCGAAACATCAACCATAGGCGTTGTTTACGGAAAATCCGAATGTGTCGGAAACAGCTTGGATTTAATAAAATCCGAAACGCCGAGCGATAAATGGATGAACGGCTATCCTTCATACACGCTTTGGTGGATAATTATTATTCACGATATTTTTATGCAGTTCGGCGATATAAAATATCTGAAAGAGCAGGAGGAATATTTAAAGGGTATCATAGACCATATTGCGGCAATGATAGATTCCGGTTTCGCAACCGGCGACAGTGTGTTTGTGGATTGGAGCAGCTATAATTCCGAGGGGGAAATCGAGGGCTTAAAGGCAATTTTAATTCTTGCGCTTGAATGTTCGGAAAAGATTTTTAATTATTTAAATTGCGCCGATTATGCCGAAATATGCAACTATTATTGCAGGATATTAAAGGGTCAGCCCATAACCGCAGCCATGAATAAAAGAATTTGCGCTTTAAATGTTTTGGCAGGCAGAAAAAATGATGATATATATGAAAAAATGAAGGATAATTCCGGAAATGAAATGTCTTGCTTTATCGGTTATTATATTCTCCTTGCAAAGGCAAAATTAAATGATTATAAGGGCGCCGTTGAGCTTATCAGAAATTATTGGGGTTCCATGGTGAAAATGGGCGCAACAACATTTTGGGAGGAATTTGATATTTCCTGGACGGATAACGCATATGGAATTGATGAATTGCCGGTAAACGGCAAAAAAGATATTCATGGCGATTTCGGAAAATGCTGCTACACGGGTTTCAGAAAAAGTTTGTGCCATGGCTGGGCAAGCGGACCGACCCCGTTTCTTTCAAAGATAATCGGGGGAATTGAGATTTTGGAGCCGGGTTGCAGAAAAGTCAGAATAAAACCAAACCTCGGAGGTTTGAAATGGATTAAGGTGAACTTTCCGACTCCGTTTGGAAATATTAACATTTATGCAGACGGTTCGGAAGTGAAAACTGATGCGCCGAAAGAAATTGAAATTATTAACTAAATTAATTATATAAAGGACGGAAATTAATATGAATAAGGTTAAGCTTTATGTTCCCGTGATAAATGCCTCGTTAACAGAGGAAACAAGGGATGACTATTTGAAAATTCTGAAAAATGTCGGTGCAGACATGGTGTTTATTGCGGCGGGCAGGTGGATGGAGCTGGCATATGAGGATAAGCGGCATGAAGATATGCTGAAGCTTATGAAAGAAAATCTCAGGTATTTTGAAAAAAACGGAATCGATGCGGCTGTTTGGTGTACTTCGCTGGGATTCGGCGGCGAGCTTAATGATGAGTGCGGGGAAATAATGAAAAACTGCAAAAGAATTGAATCTGTTGAAAAAGGCTTGAAATCCGATGATGCCTTTTGCCCGGAGGATGAAAACTTTATGGAAAAATACCGCCGCATGATAACGGACTTTGTTAAAGCAGGCGCCAAAATGATTATGATAGACGATGATTTATGCTTGTCTGTACGTCCCGGTTTGGGGTGCTTTTGCGAAACGCATAAAAAAATTATTTCGGAAATTGCCGGAGAGCCATTTCCCGATAATCCGGAGGAAGCATTTTTCAGCGGAAAGCCAAGTAAGTGGAGGCATGCATGGTACAAGGCAATGCACGATACAATGATTAAATTCTGCAAAAGCATAAGAGAAACCGTTGATTTGACGGATGATTCGGTGCGTTTGGGTTTTTGCGCAGGGTTCACTTCATGGGATATTGAATGTGCCGATGCCATAGAGCTCACTATGGCTTTGGCAGGAAAAACAAAGCCCTTTCTGCGTCTGACGGGTGCGCCCTATTGGGTAATCAGAGATTTGCAGCGTTTCCCCAAGCAAAGGCTGCAATCCGTTATAGATTTAGCAAGGCTTCAAACCGAATGGCTCAGCAACAGCGATATTGAATTTTTCGTTGAGGACGACACTTGCCCAAGACCTCGCTATCACACATCTGCCGCTCTTTGTGAAAGCTTTGATTTGTTAACAAGAACTTCGGGAAAGGCCGGTTGTCTTAAATATATGATTGATTATAGTTCAACGGTAGGTTATGAAACGGGATATGAAAAAATGCATGTCAGAAACAGAAACTTGGCAAGGTTTATTGATGAGAATTTTCAGGATAAAGAAGAATGCGGAATTTGCGTTTATGAACCGATGCACAAGTTTGAAAATATGGAGCTTCCGAAGCCGTTTGCCGGAGCTTGGGACCTGATGTGCACAGCTCTCTCAAATGCGTCTGCAATGGTTTCGCTGCAAGGACTTCCGCTGCGTTACGGCATAAACCGCGAATGTACTGCGGCATTCGGTGAGGCTGTCCGCGATTTGCTCGGCAATATGCCGGAAAAGCTTATAATAGATTTTCACGCTGCGAAAATTCTTATGGAACACGGTGTTGACACAGGAATTATAAGCTATAAAAATGCAGATACGGCGATGCGCGAAGAATTTATGGATGAAAAAACAGAATTTTTCTATCCCAAGGGAATATTTTATGATTTGACGGTTTCCGATAAGGCGGCGGTGTATTCCTATTTTGAGGATAACAATAAAAAGAGATTTATAGGCTCTTACAGGTATAAAAGCGATAACACGGAATTTTTGGTGTTTGCTTTTGATTCATACACATTAACTCAGGGCAGCGATATTTTTCTTTCATATAAAAGACAGGAACAGCTACTTGATTTTTGCGGAAATATGCCACATTTTGAAAAAGAGCCGAATATGTATATCATCATGAAGAAAAACAGAGAAAAAACAGCTCTGCTCATTGCCAATCTGGGCGAAGATTCGTTATATGATTCCGAAATTATTCTTGATAAAAATTATAAAGGCATGAATATTTTCGGCGCCGAGGGAAAGCTGCAAAATGACAGGGTGAAAATAGGGGGAAGAATAGCCCCGTTTGATATTTTTGCGGTTATATTGGATAATTGATATGAAAAGTGTGTGTCGGTTGTGTGGATTTATGAACAACAAAGGGAAAGGAATTTTAAAATATGCAATATTTTTATTTGCTGCTGCCGGTTGCAATTTCGGCGTTTGAAGGGATATTGGCAAAGGATTATAACATAAAGGTTAAGGAAAAAAACACAATTCTGTTCAGTGCGGTGATTTGTTTTTTTGCAATGATGTTTTTTATGTTCAACACAAGAGGACGTTTTGAATTTGAGCCGGCGGCAGCATGCTATTCGCTGGGATTTGGACTGGCATTTGCAATTGCCACCGTTGAGGGATTAAATGCCATAAGAACAGGGCCTTTATCAATATCCTCATTGGTTTCGAGCTATTCACTGTTAATACCGACATTTCACGGTATAATATTTTTGGGGGAAAAAATAAAACCAACGATGATTTTGGGCGTTATAATTTTGCTGATTGCATTATCCATGGTCAACTTGAATAAAAATGAAAGTTTAAAGCATGAAAAGACATGGGTAATTCATCTTGTTGCAGCATTTATTTCAAACGGAATGTGTTCAACGATACAAAAAATGCAGCAGGTCAGATTTGACGGCGCATATAAAAACGAATTTATGATTGTTGCGCTTGCATTTGTTTGTATATGCCTTTTCTCCCTCGGATTTGCTCAAAAAGGCAATAAAGGGGAAATGCTGAAATCTGCGCTGAAGTTCGGAGTTCCCAAAGGAGTGCTGAACGGGGGAATGAACTATTTTGTTATGGTTGCAACGGGCTTAATAGCATCGTCAATATTATTTCCAACATTAGCTGCCGCAGGAATGACAACAACATATTTTATATCGCGTTTTAGATATAAAGAAATTTTATCCAAAATTCAAACATTTGGGTATGTTTTAGGTATAATATCCGTGATATTATTGAATATATAATGAAAATAATTTGAAACAAAATAAATAAAATGAAAATTGGAGTGAAGAAAATGAAAAAAACAAAAAGCAAGTGGGTAAAGGCAATGTCGCTGATAACTGCTGTAATTTTGACAGCCGGAATTTGCACCTCCTGCAAAAATCATGCTGCAAAGGACGCTGACGGAAAAACAGTTATCACTGTTGGTGATTGGCCGAGTAAAGAAGGAGAGGGAAAGGATAATATCGAGGCGAGAAAGAAGAGGTTTGAAGAAGCAAATACCGACGTGAAGATAACTCCGGACAATTGGACTTTTGATTTGAAGTCTTTTTATGCCAAAGCGGCAGGCGGTCAGCTTCCAACTGTCTATAACACAAACTTCACGGAGGTGGCGCAGATTATCGGGTCAAAATATTCGGCGGATTTAACAGATACATTGAAAAAATATGGGATTTATGACAAGCTGAACAAGAATATTTTAGATATTGTTTCCAAAGACGGGAGAGTTTATGCTTATCCATATGCGGCATATGCGCTCGGACTTGCCTATAATGTTGACTTGTTTGAAAAAGCGGGTCTTATGGAGGCAGACGGAACGCCGAAGCAGCCCAAGGATTGGGACGAGGTTGTTGAATTTGCGCAGAAAATAAAGAAAGCAACCGGAAAAGCGGGTTTTGTTTTTCCAACTTCGGGCAATAACGGCGGTTGGATATTCACGGCACTTGCATGGAGTTTTGGTGCTGACTTTATGGAGAAAGACAATAATGGAAAATGGAAGGCAACACTCAACGGCCCTGAGGCGGCACAGGCTCTTCAGTGGATAAAGGATTTGAAATGGAAATATGATGTTCTTCCTGCGAATACTCTAATCGACAACACAGAGTTATATAAGATATATGGAACGGGCGAGGCGGCTATGGTTATTTCGGCAGGTGATTTGAACTGGAAGGTTGCGCAATATGCGATGAAACCCGAAAGTGTCGGCATAATGGCAATGCCGGCAGGACCGAAAAAGCATGTAACTTTAATAGGCGGAGGAGTTTATGCAGTTTCAAATAAGGCGACGGATGATCAGATTGATGCAGCTATCCGCTGGATAATGACGGCAAGCTCTTCAGAGGCAACGGACGAATTTAAGAAAAATAAAGAAGATGAAATAAGAACAGTAAAAAATAGAATCTACAACAGCTGGCTCAAAGAAGAGAAACTCGTCACAATTAACAATATGTCTGTCTGGAACAGCGATTCGGAGGCGGTTAAGTTTGAAAATAATCTCAAAGCCGAAAATGCCAACGGAAACCAAAATCATGTCAAGCTGTATAACGATTTTATGGCTGATATGGGCAACTGTGAGCTTCGTCCCGAAGAGCCTGTCTGCGCACAGGAGCTTTATGGTGTTTTGGATGGTTGCATTCAGGAGGTTTTAACAAACAAAGATGCAAACCCGGCGAAACTCCTTGAAAAGGCAAACTCCGATTTTCAATCAAATTATCTGGATAATCTCGACTATTAATCAGTTTGATAAGCAAAGAGGAAAAAGCTCCTTTGCTTATCAAGCGGCGAAAGGAGAAAGACAATGAAGTCAGACATAATAAATCAGAAAAAACTTAAAAAGAAATTACGCCTTAAAAATGAGCTTGACGCATGGCTGCTTTTTATCCCGTCGGTTATAGTTCTTTATCTGATGATATGGCGCCCGACGGTTCTCGGCGCGGTTTGGTCGTTTTTTAAGATGAATGCATACACCGTGGGGAGTTTTTGCGGGTTCAGCAACTTCAGAAAGGTTATAACACACACGCAGTTTGTTCCTATGCTGCTTAACACTGTTAAATATGTGGCATGGTCTCTTGCTTTGGGCTATCTGCCGCCCGTGATTCTTGCTGTTATAGTTAATGAGATGGTTCATTTCAAAAGCGGATTTCGCATAACCATTTATTTGCCTGTGATAATTCCCGGAATTGCGGCGATGCTTATGTGGTATTATATCTATTATCCTAACCAGACAGGGCTTTTGAATATGATTTTAAATCAAATGAACATTCAGCCCTTTGGCTGGCTGAATAATCCGGACTTTGTTATCCCCGGAATAGTTATATATATGACATGGAAGAACTTCGGAGGAACAATGCTGCTTTATTATGCCGCTGTTCAGGGAACATCCGCAGAGCTTTATGAGGCTGCGTTAATCGACGGCGCAAGTCCTTTGAAACGTGCATGGAATGTGACAAGACCGCAGCTTGAGGGAATACTTTTGCTTAATCTTGTTAATCAGATAATAGCGGTGTTCCAGATAATGGAAGAGCCCCTTGCAATGACCGGCGGAGGACCTAACGGAGCGTCTGCCTCTCTCGGCTATCAGCTTTATCAATACGGATTTAACAGCGGAGGCAAAGGAACGGGGCAGGCAATGGCACTCAGCGTTATTATCTTTTTAATACTTATTGTGCTGACTATGTTTTATTTTTGGCTCAATAAGCGCGTGGAAGACAGATATTAAGGAGGCGGAGCGGTCATGAAAAGATTTAATAATAAAACAACAGGAATACTCTCAAGCTCTGACCTGAAAACATTCAAGGGAAAACTGCTTTATTGGATTTTCTTTGCAATACTTATGACAGTGAGCGTTATATCGCTGTTTCCTGCAATTTGGACAATTTTAACGGCTTTTAAGGAAACAAGGGAAATATACACGGGGTTCAGTCTATTTCCGAAAGACATGTCGCCGGTGACGCTGCTTGGCAGAATAACTGAGTCATGGTCATCGCTTCAGCTGGGAACATCGTTTATAAACACAATAATTTTGTCGCTAGGCAATCTTGCTTTCACGATAGTTATCTGCGGTTTTGCCGGGTATGTGCTTTCAAAGCTTAAACCAAGGGGTTCAAGAGTTGTGTTTGTGCTTGTTGTTTGGACAATGATGATGCCGGGGCAGCTCAGAATGGTGCCTAACTATGTAACGATGCTCCACTTTCCGTTTGCATATGATTTCGGAGCAGGAATAAATCTTCTTGACACATATTTCCCGCTTTGGCTCGGTTCGGCGGCGAGCGCATTTAATATAATTTTGTTCAAAAATGCGTTTGACGGACTTTCAAAGTCTTATGTTGAGGCGGCAAAAATAGACGGCTGCAGCAATTTCGGAATTTTCTTCAAAATAATGTTTCCGCTTTCAATGCCGGTTATCATATATGTGTCAATCGGCGCGCTGAGCGGAGCATGGTCTGATTTCTTCGGCCCTCTTCTTTATCTTGATAAAAATGTTGTAACACCTCTTAAGGTGTATAGAATGCAATCCGATTCAAGCATACAGATGAATGTGCGTTTTATGGGACTTGTGTTTGCAAGTATACCGCCGTTTTTAATATTTTTAGTATTCCAGAAGAGAATAATGGGCGGCGTGAATATCGGCGGAGTTAAAGGATAAGCTAAAAACTTAAAACCTGCAAAAGATGAAAAGGTCTGATTATAAAAATCAGACTTTTTTGTTTGGTAAAAATTATTGATTTTAGGCAGAGTTTTTGGTATAATATGAAATCAAGGTTATGAAAGGATTAGGACTTATGTCAGAAAGGATTTATTCCATTGACAATATTAAAACGGCATTATCACCTGTTTTACTCAAGGATGGAGTATGATTTATGAAAAATAAAATTATAACTGAAA
>OGRO01003808.1_pt1 | contig 10493 bp, 13 predicted proteins | sample 1553451 | NCBI WGS metagenome assembly OGRO01 (sample SAMEA2580021, study PRJEB22360) | human gut metagenome
TGTGTGCGGCTCGCAGGAGGGCATTGCACACGTTGGCTTTGCCTTCGCCGGCCCGAACGACCTGATCCTTGCACCGGACCCGGGCTACCCGATCTTCTCGTTCGGCCCGATGATGACCGGCGCGACGGTCGGTCTGTACCCGCTGTACGCCGAGAAAAACTGGCAGCTGGACTTTAACGACATTCCGGAGGACGTGGCAGAGCGTGCAAAGGCGATCGTTGTTTCCTATCCGAACAACCCGACCACCGCCGTTGCCGACAGTAAGTTCTACGAAAAGCTGGTCCTCTGGGCGCGTGAGCACAACATCATCGTTCTGCACGATAACGCGTATTCCGACATTATGCTGAATGGGGAAAAGGGTCTGTCCTTCCTGTCCATTCCGGGCGCGAAGGAGGTCGGCATTGAGTTCAACTCGCTGTCCAAGACCTACAACCTGACCGGCATGCGCGTGTCCTTCGCACTCGGCAACCGCGAGGTCATCAGCCGTTTCCGCGCGTTCCGCTCGCAGATCGACTACGGCATGTTCTACCCGATCATGGCGGGTGCGGCTGCCGCGCTCAATGGTCCGCAGGATGTGGTAGAGAGCAACCGCACCGGCTACATGGCGCGCCGCGACGCGCTGTGCGGCGGTCTGCGCTCGATCGGCTGGAACGTGCCGGATGCACAGGGCACCATGTTCGTCTGGGCGAAGATTCCGGAGCGCTTTGCGTCCTCGGTGGATTTCGCCATTGAGCTGATGGAAAAGACCGGCGTTATCGTGGTTCCGGGCAGCGCCTTCGGTGCGCAGGGCGAGGGCTACGTCCGCATGGCGCTTGTCGTTCCGCCCGAGCGCATGGCAGAGGCGGTTCGCCGCATTGACGAGAGCGGTATTGTAAAGGAGTGAGTTTCCGTTATGCAGATCGACCATATTGCACTGTATACACGCGATTTAGAGCGTCTGTGTGAATTTTACACCAAATATTTTGACGGTACGGCGAGCAAGCTGTACCAGAACGAGGAGACCGGCACGCAGGCGTGCTTTGTGTCCTTTGCCGACGGCGCACGGCTTGAAATTGTGACCCGTCCGCAGTTTGAGGACGCCGAGCACTCGCGTCTGTGGACCGGCTGGGCACATACGTCGTTCAAGGCGGGCACTCGGGAGAACGTGGACGCGCTGACCGAGCAGATGCGCTCGGAGGGCTATGAGATCACGGATGGCCCTGTCGTCGGCAAGGATGGCTGCTACGGCAGTTTTGTGCTCGACCCGGACGGCAATACCGTCCGCATCGTAGCGTAAAGGAGAACGCAAATGAAGCTGATCTCATGGAATGTAAACGGTCTGCGTGCGTGCATGGGCAAGGGTTTCCTTGATTTTGTTGCCGCCGAGCAGCCGGATATGCTGTGCCTGCAGGAGACCAAGATGCAGCCGGGACAGGCTGATGTGCCGCTCGAGGGCGGCTACCGCGAATACTGGAACTCGGCAGAGAAGAAGGGATACTCCGGCGTGGCGCTGTTCACCAAAACCGAGCCGCAGAACGTCACCTATGGTCTTGGCATTGAGGAGCACGACCACGAGGGCCGTGTCATCACCGCCGACTACGGCGAATTCTACCTCGTTACCGTGTATACGCCCAACTCGCAGAATGAACTCAAGCGTCTGGATTACCGCATGACGTGGGAGGATGCCTTCCGCGAGTATCTGGTAAAGCTGGATGCGGAGAAGCCGGTCATCGTGTGCGGCGATATGAATGTCGCGCATGAGGAAATTGACCTCAAGAACCCCAAGACCAACCGCAAGAACGCAGGCTTCACCGACGAGGAGCGCGGCAAGATGACCGAATTGCTCGCCGCAGGCTTTACGGATACGTTCCGCCATTTTAACCCCACGCTCGAGGGCGTGTATTCGTGGTGGAGCTATCGTTTCCACGCCAGAGAGAAGAACGCAGGCTGGCGTATCGACTATTTCCTCGTGTCCAATCGCTTTGCCCAGCGGGTCAAGGACGCGCGTATCCTGACCGACGTGTTCGGTTCGGATCATTGTCCGGTGCTGATCGAAATTGAATAAGGACGAGTATGCCTTTCTGCCGGAGGCGTTTTTCGGCGGCGTGCAGGAGCAGGAGGACGAGGAAGAACTTGACCCGTACTTCTGGCCGGATGCCGTATCCGGGGAGGACGAGCCGGACGGCCTTGACTGGATGCCGGAAACGCCGACCGAGCCGTGTCCGTGCTGAGGCGCAGAGATACCCGAGAATCCTTCGTGGGGGTATATCTGCCCCATGTGCGGCTGGGAGATTGATTACGATGTCGAAGGCGAGCCGGATAAGCCGAGCGACCAGAATCATGGGCTGTCGCTCACCGAGGCACGGTGGAACTTTCATTCGTTCGGTACGGTCGCACCGTGGAAGGTAATGGAGAATAATTGAAGATTGAGAGATTTTTACTATGCAAAAAATAGCTATTGCAGGACTTTCTGGTCTGATTTTGTGTTCACTTGCGGCTTGTGGGAATGCAAATCAGAATTCATCAAATCAAAATACGTCGAATCAGAATGCGTCAAAATATGCAGCATATCCTTATGAAGCGACAATAGATGACAATAGCGATATTTTAATTTTGGCAAAAAACGAAGAAGCACTGAATCGGTTCATTGACAAAAGCGTGTCTGCTGAAATAGATTCGACTTTCTCAGATTGTGAGCAAGGCACTGTTTTGGAATCGGGAGATGCACTGGTTATTGAAAATGCGGAATTTGAAAATTGCATGGGTAGTGAAGAATATTCAAAGGTGTATATCAAAGTACGCAATAAATCAGGAAAATCGGGCACGATTTTGAATCTGAATGTGGATTTTATTGATAAAAATGGCGATATCGTAAGTTCGACTTATCCGCAGTATGGAAGTGTAGTTGAGAATGGTCAGGCATGTACAATGGATGTTCTTTTCAAAGGTGTTCCGTATGGAATTCGTATTGCAAGTGCGAATATAACACCCATGGAGAATAATCAAACGACGAATGACCGAATCGAAGTATATTTTGAATCTCCGTTTGTTGCTGTTAATCCTAATCCGGAAAATTGAAAGATATTTAAGATGGAGAATGAACCTCAGGGTAGGTCGTTCTCCATTTTTTATTCAGAGAAATAAATTCACTCTCTCCATCAGAATCGTCAAATCAGGCTCAGTCAGTCATTTTCCATTCTCCATTCTCAATTCTCAATTTTGTTCTGCTCTGCTGTTCTCTGCTGTAATATCTACTCTTTTCTTCTCTGCTTTGGTCTGCTCTACTGTACTGTACTGTTCTCTGCTCTTCTGTTCTCTTCTCTGCTCTGTGTACTTTCTCGCCAAGAAATGCCCATTTCTCGCCAGGAAATAGCGATTTCTCGCCAAGAAATCCGGAATACTGGAAGAACACACCAGATGTCACCAATTACTAACTCCTAATTCCTGATTACTAATTAAGCCCCACTCCTCACTCCTAACTCCGGCCTGACTGCATAATCTATCCGTCCGGCACATAGCCTGTCATAAAGGGGTGAACAGAAGTGAAGAAGATAATCTGTACCGCTTTACTCAGCGGTATGCTTACGGTGCAGGCGGCGGCGCTGCCCGAAATGGGCGCGCTCTACGCGAAATCGGCGGCACTGTATGCGGCAAACGGGCAGGAGCTTTACGTCTATAACGCCGACGAGCAGCTGCAGCCTGCGTCGGTGACAAAGATCATGACCATGCTGCTGGCGATGGAGGCGCTCGAGCGCGGCGAGGTGACACTGGACACCATGATAACCGGCAGTGAGTACGCCTGCTCGATGGGCGGCACGCAGATCTGGCTGGAGCCGGGCGAGCAGCTGACACTGGATGAAATGCTCAAGGCGATTGCGGTCGGTTCAGCGAATGACTGTGCGGTTGCGGTAGCGGAGCATCTGGCGGGCACAGAGGCCGCCTTTGTCGAACGGATGAACACGCGCGCACGCGAACTCGGCTGCACGAACACAACGTTCATCAACGCCAACGGACTGGACGGCGAAGGTCAAAAGACGCTGACCTCGGCACGCGATCTTGCGCTTATTTCCTGCGAGCTGCTGCGCCACCCGAAAATACTGGAGTACACCGGCATCTGGATGGACACCGTGCGCGGCGGCAAATTCGGTCTGGCGAACACGAACAAGATGCTCAAAAGCTATCAGGGTCTGACCGGTCTCAAAACCGGCTACATCCGCGAGGCCGGCTTCTGCATTTCTGCAAGTGCCGAGCGGGACGGACTGAGCCTTGTAGCGGTCGTGATGGCGGCGCCCAGCAAGGAGAACCGCACAGCGGACGCGACCGCGCTGCTCAATTACGGCTTTGCCAACTTCACAGCGTACATGCCTGCGGCTGACGATCTGGCACCCATTCCGGTGACGCTCGGCACCGCGGAGACCGTGCAGCCGGTGCTCGAGGGCAGCGATTCGTTCGTGATTGAAAAGACGAGAGCAGGGGATATGCAGACCGCGTTCGACCTGCCGGAGACGCTCACCGCGCCGATACAGGCCGGTCAGCGGTTGGGCGAAATGACGGTATCCGCCGGCGGAGAGACGGTTTTGACCGTTCCCATCATCGCCCAAGCCGGTGTGGACGCGCTCGGACTGCCTGAGCTGCTTATTTCCTTTGTGCGCGGCCTTGCAGGAAATGTTGTAAAAGATGAAAAATAACGTCAAAATCCGGCGTTTTCCGAACAAAATTGGAAAGGCTGAGAAATTTACCATACAAAATGACGGAAAGTTTGCAATTCGGACTTGTGATTTTGGCTAAACTATGGTACACTAATAGCAACCTCAAAGGTTGGGAGGATAAAAACTATGGTAAAACTTATTATTGGCGGTACCGGTTCCGGTAAGACCAAGGAGCTTATTGATCAGGTCAACGCTGCAGTAAAAGAAGAAAAGGGCAGTGTCGTTTGCATTTCCCGCGGCAACAAGCTGACTTTCGATATCTCGCATGACGCGCGTCTGATCGACGCAGCGGATTATCCGGTTAGCGACATCGCAAGCCTGCTCGGCTTTGTCGGCGGTCTGCATGCCGGCAACTACGATATCACCCGTGTCTTCATCGACGGTCTGTACAAGATTATCGGCGGCAAGGACGCAGCCAAGGCTGAGGACTTCCTCGTCGCTCTGGACGCATTCTCTTCCAAGCACAGCGTAAACTTCACCGTTTCGCTCAGCGAGGAGCCGGAGTCTGCTACCGAAGGCATGAAGCGTTTCCTGTAATCCTTAAACGGAAATACATATCGCAAGCACAAAAAAGCAACGATGAAAGTCGTTGCTTTTTTCTTTTGCCCGCAGCCGGGCTGGTAAGAAAAAAACAAAGGGAAATGCTGCGTCTTTTTCCTTTTGTGATAAAAAAGACAATCTAGCATTTTACATATACTTACTAAGAATAATTTGTGCAGAATGTATGATACGACACAAATCTACAAAAAATATTTAGCTTTTTTGAGCAAAAGTATTTTACTTTTTGGGTAAGTTGTTTATAATAAGTAATGTAGTGTGCCGAGGGAGCACGCTGCATTTTGTACAATGTTGCTATGGCGTTCATGAAGGGGGAATGCGATTGCAAAGAGGGAAAGAAGGCTTTAGTGTGCTGCGCTACCTGATCTATTTTTCTCAGGTAGGCTTCACAGTGATCACACCGCCGGTGCTTTGCTGCTTCGGAGCGATATGGCTCCGCAACCGGTTCGGTTGGGGCAACGGTGTGGTGATTATCGGAATCCTGCTCGGCATCGCGGTTGCAGCCTGCAGCCTGCGTGATTTTCTGCGATTCACCGAGCGCAAAGCCAGAGAAAGTGCAGAGAAAGAAAAGGAGCTGTGACGGGAATGCACATCGTTTATGAGGAAACGAAGCGCATGCTGCGCGGCATGCTCCCGCTGGCGCTGGTGACCTTCGGTGTGTTCGCTCTTTGCGGACAGGGTATCGCTCGGTCCGGCGCAAGCGTTCTGCTCGGTACGGCGTTCGCGCTGCTGCTGTTCTACATGATCGGCAGGAGCACGGTAAGGGCAACCGCCTTTCCGCCGGCACAGGGCATTCGCATTACGCGGCGCGGCTATGTAGTTCGCTACATGCTCACGGCGGTGTTCGTTATCGCGGCGATCAAGCTGCCGTATCTGAACGCAGCTGCAGCGGGCATCCCGCTGTTTTTCACCAAGGCGCTGCTCCTCTGGCGCCACGCAGTTCAGCGGAAAGGAGGTTAAACGGTTGAACGTCGAAATAAACGGTCCTAAAATACTGGGTTATTTGTTCGGCAATACCAATCTGCCGATCACGGAGACCATGAGAAACTCATGGATCATCATGGCGTTTATCCTGTTCCTGTGTATCTTTTTAACACACCGCATGCAGAAGATCCCAAAAGGCAAGCAGGCACTGGCCGAAAAGGCGGTGCTGATGATCGACAGTCTGGTCGAAAGCACGATGGGTGAAGGCTGTCAGGCTTTCTCGCCGTACATTATGACGCTGATGATGAGCTCGCTGTTCGGTTCGCTGGCCAGCCTGTTCTGGATGCGCTCCACCACGGCAGACCTGAATACCACGCTCGGCTGGGCGCTCATCACGTTCGTGCTGATCACGTTCAATAAGATCAAGTACGGCGGCATCAAGGGCTACCTCAAGGGGTTCCTCGAGCCGATCTTCGTCATGGCGCCGCTCAACGTGCTCAGCGAGATCGCAACGCCGGTCTCCATGTCGTTCCGTCACTTCGGCAACATGGCAGGCGGCCTGGTTATCACCACGCTGATCATGGGCGCACTCAAGGTGCTGTCTAATGCGGTATTGGGTTTCCTGCCCGATAATATCGCGCTGCTGCAGATCGGTCTGCCCGGTGTGCTGTCGCTGTATTTTGACTGCTTCACGGCCTGCATGCAGGCGTTCATTTTCAGTATGCTCACCATGGCTTATGTAGGCGACGCACGCAACAGCTGACGTGAAGAAAAAACAAATTCCAATTTCGTTATCTGAATTAGGAGGAAGAAAAGTATGGATCCCAAAGCATTCGTAGCAGGTATGTCCGCTCTTGGTGCAGGTATGGCAATGATCGCCGGCCTTGGCCCTGGTATCGGCGAGGGTTATGCTGCCGGTCAGGCGTGCTCCGCAATCGGCCGTCAGCCGGAGGCACAGGGCGATATCACCCGTACCATGATCCTTGGTATCGCAATGGCCGAGTCCACCGGTATTTACGCGCTGGTTATCGCGCTGATCCTGCTGTTTGCCAATCCGTTCGTTGGCCAGTTCTAATTGGAAGCGGCAATATCCCAATCGTTTATGCCGACTGGAATATTGACACTTCTACGACCGCTTCGCTGTAAAGTGAGTGGTTGAGAATTAAAAGACGAAACGGATTCTTCCGTTTGGGAAGGAGGTAAACCAGTGACAGAAGCATTATATGAAGCGTTCGTCAGCATCGGCTGGGGGGAGATCCTCGTGACGATGTGCAACACGCTCATTACGTTCCTGATCATCAAGAAGTTTCTGTACAAGCCGGTGCGCAAGATGCTCGCTGCCCGCAGCGAGGAGGTACAGTCCATGTACGCCACCGCCGAGAAGGCGCAGAGCGAGGCCGAGCAGATGCGCAGCGAATACACCGAGCGTCTGTCCAAGGCGAAGGAGGAGGCTGCCGAGATCGTCGGCTCCGCTACCCGCCGTGCCGCAGAGCGCAGCGATGAGATCCTGCGCGAGTCCTCGCAGCAGGCATCTGCTATGGTCAAGAAGGCCGAGCGCGTCATCGAGCAGGAGCGCATCAAGGCGCACAAGGAACTCAAGGATGAGGTTGCGGATCTGTCCGTGATGATCGCCTCCAAGATCGTGGAGCGCGATGTAAAGCCGGAGGATCACGAACGCTTTATCGAAGACTTTATTGACAAGGTGGGGTGAGCAAACATGGCGGATATGGTAAGCGAGCGCTACGCACTGAGCCTTTACGAGGTCGCGCAGGACGAGAAGCAGGAAAAGCTGTATCTCGATCAGCTGACCGAGGTGTGCGCGGCGTTTGACAGCGAACCGGATTTCCTCAAAATGCTCACAACGCCCTCTATCGCGGCGGAGGACAAGCAAAAGGTCCTCAAAACCGTGTTCGAGGGACGTATCGAGCCTTTTCTGCTCAATTTCCTGATGCTCGTAACGGATAAGGGCCGCATCGGTCTTATCCACGAGATGTGTCAGGCATATAAGGAGCAGTATTATTTTGAAAACGGCATCGTGGAGGTGCGCGCGGTCACGGCAAAGCCCATGAGCGCCGCGCTGACCGAAAAGCTGCGCGGCAAGATGGAACAGGTTACGGGCAAAAAGGTAGAGCTGAAATGCTCGGTCGATCCGAGCATCATGGGCGGCATCGTTGTGAAAGTCAACAACGAGCAGTTCGATACCAGCCTGCGCACCCGTCTGGAAGAGCTTGCAGCACGGTTGACCGGTACACAGGAAAGCAGGTGATTTTTATGGAATTGCGCTCCGAAGAGATCAGCAGCATTATCAAGGAGCAGATCACGCATTATCAGAGCCAGATCAAGCTGACCGACGTGGGCACGGTTGTTACCGTCGGTGACGGTATCGCGCATATCCATGGCCTTGAAAACTGCATGGCAGGCGAGCTGCTCGAATTTCCGGGCGGCGTGCAGGGCATGGCGCAGAACCTCGAGGAAGAGCTGGTCGGCGCGGTTATCCTCGGCTCGGATCAGAACATCCGCGAGGGTGACACGGTAAAGCGCACCAAGCGCATCGTAGAGGTCCCGGTCGGCGAAGCGATGCTGGGCCGCGTTGTTGACGCACTCGGCAAGCCGATCGACGGCAAGGGCGCTATCGAGACCAAGGAGAGCCGTCCGATCGAAATGCCCGCACCGGGCATCATCGAGCGCGCACCCGTTAATGTGCCGCTCCAGACCGGTATCAAGGCGATCGACTCCATGATTCCGATCGGCCGCGGTCAGCGTGAGCTGATCATCGGTGACCGTCAGACCGGCAAGACCGCGATCTGTCTGGACACCATCATCAATCAGAAGGGCACCGGCGTTATTTGTATCTATGTAGCCATCGGTCAGAAGCGTTCGACCGTTGCACAGGTTGCAGAGACGCTCGCTGCCAACGGCGCGATGGATTATACCTGCATCGTCGCCGCAACCGCATCCGAGTCTGCACCGCTCCAGTATATTGCACCGTATGCGGGCTGCTCGATCGGCGAATTTTTCATGCACAAGGGCAAGGACGTTCTGGTCATTTACGATGATCTGTCCAAGCACGCGGTAGCTTACCGTGCACTTTCTCTGCTGCTTCACCGTCCGCCAGGACGTGAGGCTTATCCGGGTGACGTATTCTATCTGCACTCCCGTCTGCTCGAGCGTGCAGCGAACATCCAGAACGGCGGCAGCCTGACCGCACTCCCGATCATCGAGACGCAGGCAGGCGACGTTTCGGCGTATATCCCGACCAACGTGATCTCCATTACCGACGGTCAGATCTTCCTCGAGACCGAGCTGTTCAACTCCGGTATCCGTCCGGCGGTAAACCCGGGTATTTCGGTATCCCGTGTCGGCGGCAACGCGCAGATCAAGGCGATGAAGAAGGTTGCCGGTACGCTCAAGCTGGCGTACTCGCAGTTCCGTGAGCTGCAGGCGTTTTCGCAGTTCGGCTCCGACTTGGACGCGGACACCAAGAAGCGTCTGGAACAGGGCGCGCGCATCGTAGAGGTGCTCAAGCAGCCGCAGAACAGCCCGATTCCGGTCGAAAAGCAGGTTATCATCATCTATGCCGTTGTTTCGGGCGCACTGCTCGATATTCCGGCAAATCAGATCAGCGAGTTCGAGAAGGAGCTGTTCTCCTTCGTGGACAGCGTTTACAGCGACATTCCGGAGTCCATCCGCACCACCGGCAAGCTGGAGGACGATGTGAAGGAAAAGCTGACAAAGGCAATCGAGGAATGCAAGAGTAAGTTCCTTTCCGAGCACTAACGCGAAAGGGAGGGACTGAAAATGGCTTCCGGAAATATGAAGGACATCAAGCGCCGTATCAAATCGGTGCAGTCCACCATGCAGATCACCAAGGCGATGGAGCTGGTCGCGTCCTCCAAGATGCGCCACGCGAAGGAGCGTGCGCTCGGCGCAAGACCGTACTTCAACGCCCTGTACCAGACGATTACGCATCTGGCGGGTGCAACGCGCGGCAGCGAATCGGTTTATACCAGACCGCGTGAGGTCAAGAACAGCCTGTACATCGTCATCGCGGGCGACCGCGGACTGGCAGGCGGCTACAATGCCAACCTGTTCAAGCTGGCCGCTGCCGAGATGCAGGGCAAGCAGGCGCAGGTCATCACCATCGGCAAAAAGGCGCAGGAGCATTACGCAAAGCGTCCGGTAACGGTGGCGGCGGACTATCCCGGCATTGCCGAGACCATGCGCATCAGTGATACGCATCCCATCGTGGAGGACATGCTGAAGCTGTTCCGCGAGGGCAAGGTGGACGAGGTTTTCCTGTGCTACACGGAGTTTATCTCTCCT
>OGRO01003810.1_pt1 | contig 10489 bp, 7 predicted proteins | sample 1553451 | NCBI WGS metagenome assembly OGRO01 (sample SAMEA2580021, study PRJEB22360) | human gut metagenome
TCGGCTGCCGTATCTTCCGCAAAGGTTGGAACAAATGCCGCCGACTGTACAATGAGTGTAGCCGCAAGCGCTAAAATACCTAATCTTTTTTTCATAACCAACGCTCCTTTTCTTTTTTGTGAGCATATGCAAAACGCAATGTGTACTTAATCAAAAGTCGTGGCATTGCCGTAATTACGAGCGCTTTTTGCATCCTGCTCAATTTTTTATATAACCGCAGCGTCCGAGGTCTGTCGGGGATGACCGTGTGCCGTACGCGCGGCACGTTTTATTCGTACCGCGCGGCACACGTGAGCCTGTCGCGTCAAAGCGTGCCGCTTTGCGGTAAGGCTCTGACAATCTTCGCCGCTGTGCGGATATACACAGTTTTTATGCTCTTTTGCAGCTTTTACTGCTGCGCCTTGTAGTATTCGTCAAATTCCTCCTGAATGCTCTTGATATAATCGTCTATGCCGATCTTTTTAAGCTGTTCGTTCATTTCCTTTATAATCGGCTCCGGATCTACCGCACCCGTTACAATCTGCTTTGTGTATTTGCCCGTTACTGTGTCAATTTCGCTGCGAACTCTTGTGCGCTCATCGTCCTCTTTAAGACAGAAACTTAAAATCGCGTTATCGAGCTTGCTTGTTTTTGCGCGGTCGTTGTATGCTTTAAGGTCGGTCAGCTTGTTCGGGTCCTCTGTATCAAGAAGGTCGTCAAGGAACACGTTTCCTATTGCCCACGAGTTACTGTAAAGGTCGTAACCCGAGCCGGGAATTGCCTTTACCGTCTTGTCGTCTATTCTCTCGTAGTGCTTACCCTCTATACCGTGTACCACAAGGTTTTTGAGGTATCTGTCCGTATTGAGAAGGTTTAAAAATCTCATTACGCGGACAGGGTTTTTGCTCGACGCCGAGATTGCCTGCATAGAGCCTGTTCCCGCAAGATAGTCAAGCGTAGGCTCGGTTATCTCGGTCTGGTCAAAGTCGTATGCCGTGTTCTTGAACAGCTCGGTTATCTCGGTCTGGTCAAAGTCGTATGCCGTGTTCTTGAACAGCTCCTTTGCCTTGCCCGGCTTAACCGGCTGCATCATTACAAAGGTTTTGCCTTCTTTCATTCTCTGCAGCTGGTCTGTTGCGGTCAAAACGTCGGGTCTTACATAACCCTTGTTATAAAAGTCGCGCGCTGTTTGGCAAGCCTTTAAATAGCCTTCCGTTGAATACGGATTTACCGATTTTCCGGCGTCCTTTGTGCCGTCTCTGAACAAAAATGACTCAACTATGTAATTTTCCTGACCGAATTTGCTTGCCGGTGTCATGTCCGTTGCCCAGTCAATCGGGTACTTGATGTCCGGCTCTTTTTCCTTAATTGTTTTCAGTACCGGCTCAAGCTCCTCGAACGACTTATACTTGTTCATGTCGATACCGTACTTGTCGGCGATGTCCTTGCGGTAAATCCAGCCGTACTGCGTAACCATTTCCTTATAAACGGGAAGTGCGTACAGTCCGCCGTCAACCTTCGCATATTCAAGATTTTCGCGGCCGTACTCGTCCGCAATGCCCTTAAGATATGTATCAAGGTAATCGTCAAGTTTAAAAAACGCGCCCGCTCTTGAGTTGCCGACATAATCAAGCATCCATCTTGCCGCAAAGCACAGGTCAAAATACTCGTTTGCGTTTATCATCGTACTAAGCTTCTGACTGTACTGCGCGCTTGAAAGACAGTTGAGCTTTACCGTGACGTTCAGCTTATCTTTGAGGTATTCGTTCATTTTTTCCTCAACGCTGTGAACATCGTTCTGCGGATCGACCATAAGATACCAGTTAATCTCATAAGCATCCTTGGGACAGGTGTTCATGTCCTCGTCAGCTACCTTGCTGCCACCCTTTGTGCCGCAGCCCGCGAGCATTGTCACGGACATTGCTGCCGCAACCGCTGCTGCAATCCATTTCTTCATACCAAAACCACCTTTTTTATATATTTTTTAATTTTTTACTTAAAGAACTTTTGCAGTATATCATACTGATATACTGCAAAGGGGGTACCCCCTTTGCCCGCCGCTGTTTGCGGCGTGTTTTATTTTTACGTTTTAGCCCTTAACCGAGCCTACGGTAAGACCCTGAATAAAGTATTTCTGGAAGAAGGGATAAACAACAAGTATCGGTCCCATAGCCACCACGCACAGAGCCATTCTTGCGCCCTCTGTCGGCAGCTTCATCATTTCCTCCGCGGCATTTGCCATGTATTTTGAGTTTTCATTCAGCTGCTGAATATTCTGCATCATCCTTTGAAGAAGGAACTGAAGGTTATAAAGTTCCGGCTTTACAATAAACATTATCGGCAGCCACCAGTCGTTCCAGTACGACAACGCCTGAAACAGCGCTATTGTCGCAATGCCCGGCAGCGAAATCGGAATAACCAGTCTGAAAAAGATTATATACTCGTTTGCGCCGTCAAGCTCGCCGGATTCGATTATGGAAACGGGGACGTTTGATTTAAAGAAAGTCCTCATTATAATTACATACCACGCGTTCATCAGATACGGCAGTATCATTGCCCAAACGGTGTTCGAAAGCTTTAAAACGGTTGTGCAAACGATGTACCACGAAACGGTACCGCCCGAAAAAAGCATCGTTACCAATATATAATAGGTAAAGTGTTTTTTCCACTTAAAGTCGTTTCTTGAAAGCGGATAGGCATAAAGCGCAATAACCAGTGTGGAAAGAGCCGTGCCGACTACCGTATTAAAGATTGTAACTCCGTATGCCCTAACGATTGTAATCGGAGTTTCAAATATATAGCTATAAGCCTCGGTACTGAATTCGTGCGGTATAATGGAATAGCCGTACTGCATAAGCGAGCTGTTGCTGCTGAGCGAGATACTAAGCACAAGCACCAGCGGAAACAGGCAGCACATCGCCATTATAAAGAAAATTATATGTAATACTATATTGGTTTTCTTTCCTGCTGTCATAAGATTCTCTCCTCTCCTTTCTAAAACAGTGAGCTTTCGCTGTCAATTTTGCCCGCGATAAGATTTGTCGTAAGAACAAGAATACATCCGACCACCGACTGTATAAACGCGGTTGCAGACGCTGTGCCGAGCGATGACGGACCGCCCTTTGAAATGTTCTTGTACACATATACCGGAATCGTCGTTGTCACATTGCTCAGCGATCCGGAGTCCATCGGCACCTGATAAAAAAGACCGAAGTCGCCGCCGAGTATACCGCCCACGCCCAATATTATCTGAATTGCAATAATTGTTTTAAGCATCGGCAGGGTTATCTTTGTTATCTGCTGTCTTACGTTCGCGCCGTCTATTGCCGCCGCCTCGTAAAGCTGCGTATCGATACCCGCGATTGACGAAAGATAGATTATGCAGCCGAATCCCAGCTCCTTCCAGAAGTAAACAAACACCAGAAGGAACGGCCACGGCTTTTTATCAACGTACCAATTCACCGCGTCGCGTCCGAAAAACGGCATTATGTATTTATTGACAAAGCCGTTTTCCATGTTTAGGAATGCAAGCACAATATAGCTGACAATAATCATTGACAAAAAGTGCGGCATAATAAATATCGTCTGATACGTTTTTGACGCGAGCTTTTGGCGCATCAGGCTCAACAGAATCGCAAGCGTAACGCCCAAAACCATACCGAAGAAAATGAATATCAGGTTGTATCCGATTGTGTTTCTAAGCATAATCCACAAATCGTTGGATTTGAACAGATACGAAAAGTTCTTCAGTCCGTACCACGGGCTGCCGAGTATTCCCAACCGCAGATTGATTTTTTTAAACGCCAGAATTATACCGAAAATCGGCATATATGCAAACATAAAGGTCAGAACCGCACCTGGAAGCATCATTGTAAGCAGCGGCAGTTGTTTTTTCAACACAAGCTCGCTTTGCCGCTTTCGTCCCTTTGTCCCCACCTTTGTTTTAACAGTGTTCATAATTCACATCATCCTTTGCCGTCACATTTTTTTAATACCTTCTTAATAATATGATAACAATTAATCTGTGCAATTTCAACATGGAAAACTTACGATTTGTTTGAAAACTTACGATGTTTTACTAAAATCGCATTAAAAAAACTGTATCTCTTACAAAAAACAAGATACAGTTTTTGGTTTTTTATCTGAAATTTTACAGTCGGATTTTTATGCAAAATTGTGTTAGGTTAATCAGTTTCCATAGTTTTCTGCATTGCGGCTGCCGCGTCGTCGAGTGTGCCGCTGCCGTCTATATATTCTCTGACCGCCTTTTGTGCGGCATCGGAATACCTGAAATAGCTTTTGTCCGCGGCGCGGTAGTTCAGCTCGTCAAGCCGACCCGCGATTTCCTCGTTATACTCGTTATAGTCGCGTACCATTGGATTGTCGTAATAGCTGTATTTAATAGGAAGCGTTCCCAAACCCTTTACAAGCTCCAGCTGAACATCATCGCGCAGCAGATATTCAAGCAGGGCATTTGTATCGGCGTTTTTGTCGCGGTCAAGGCATTTGTTCACCGTCACACAATAGGCCCTTGCGGTTGAATACACCCTTCCGTCCTTTATCGGCAGCTTTGTTTTGACCTTGCCCCTGACTACGCCGAAGTTATCCTGCACAAGCCTGTTCGAGCTTGTCCATGAACGCGCATACGCCGCATTTCCGCTTTTAAAGTCGGTCAGGTAATTATCGGACGCATATTCCGAATTTTCGACCAGCTCTTTATAAAGCTGTACTCCCTCGCGCACTCCGCCCGCGAGCCGCACGCACTCCTGCACCACGCAGACCATTTCCTCATCATCCACGCCCTGGATTGAGTAGCTCAACGACGGCATATCCAAAAGCTGCATATAGTTCAGCGTTCCGTCTGTTATGTCGCTGCGGTAAAACATTACGCCCGCGTCCAGCTCGAACGGGACTCCGTAAAGGGTTTTCTTATCGTAAATAATATCCGAAAAACGGCTCGGATACTGCGCCGCGTCAAGGCTGACAGACTTGTCAAGCGGTTTAAGGTAACCCACCGCGACAAATTCCTTCATCAGAATATCCTCGACAATCATGACATCGACCGTGACCTCGTTCCCCGCAAGTACAGAGCTTAAAATGCGGTGATTCTCCGCGCTTCTGTCAGAAAGCTCCATAAGCTTTACGGATATTCCGCGGCTGTCCGCAAACCGCTCCAGTATTTTCTTAATTGTCCCCGTGTTGTCGCGGCGAAACGCTATAACAAGCCGTTCGCCCTGCTTTGCGGTGTCCTCCTCCGTTACCCTGCCGCAGCCGACAGCCGTGACCGCAATCAGCGCCGCTGTAAGGATAGCAATAAGTTTTTTAATATTCATAAGCGTTTTCGCCGCCTTTTTCATGTTTTATACTATTTTAACAAATTTTTTTGAAATTATCAACACCGAAAACTTACGATTTGTTTGAAAACTTACGATAAATTAAGTTTGCTATTTAATTTTTGAAAAAAGTATGCTATAATTGAAATTAACCAATGTACAACGGAGATTTGCCATGAAATACTATAAAAATCTTTCTATAAAGCTAAAACTTGCCATTTCCTGCGTCTTTGTAGTTATGCTCACCGTTATAATTTTTTCCGTGCTGATTTTCGTCAGCTCCAACAAGGTTGTAACGCATCTTGCGGAGCGCAACGTCAAGCAGGTCATGGATTCAGCAGCGCAGCACATAAAGACCCAGATTGACGACATAAATTCAAGCCTTCTTGCGTTTCAGACCAAGGAATCCGTTCAGAGCGTTCTTTCGGAAACGCACACCGGCAACCCGATTGACGATGTACGTATTCTTGAAAACGCGCTCTGTGAAATTGATATATTTCAGAGTAAAATTCTGCGTTCTGAACTTTACGTCATCAATCGCAGCGACTATCCGCAAATCAATTCTACGCGGCTCGTTTTCTCCGACAGGCAGCTGCGCAACGATTCGTGGTATAACTCCATGCTAAGCGCCGGAAACACAACAAGATGGCTTATACGCGACGCGCAGGCATCAAACAATTCGTACATAGTCGCGTCAAAGCTCATTCATGACGTAAACACGCAAAAAGCGGTTGCCGTGCTTAAATCCAACATAGATATGCGAAATTTTACCGAATATCTTGACAATATCACCCTTGCCGACACGGGAAAAATGTTTCTGTGTTCATCGGATCATCTTGTGAACAGCAGCGGTTCAAAGCTTGGCGAGCGGCTTGTAAACAACTATGTCATTTTTAACGAGATGCTGAACAGCGATAGCATAGAAACCCGAACAATCGACCTTGACCATAAAAAGTGGCTTGTGAAAAGCTATCCGCTTTACAACACGGGTATGTACATTATAGGAACGGTAAAAATAAACGAGTTCAGCACGGCTCAGGACACTATTGCGGCCGCAATTCTGACAACCGGAATACTGCTGTTTTTGTTCTCACTTGCTTTGATTCTGTTTATCTCGTCGCTTATCACAAGACCGCTTTCCGTTCTTTCAAAGCGTATGAAAAACTATAATATCGAGCATAACAACACGCTAAAGTCAAACTCCACGGACGAAATCGGACTTCTGTTTGACTCCTTTAACTCCATGAACACCACAATCATAGAGCTTATCGAAAAAGTCAACCGAGAAACTGAGGTCAGAAAGATGGCGGAGCTTAAGGCGCTGCAGGCGCAGATTACGCCGCACTTCCTTTATAATACGCTCAACTCGATTACCGCGCTCTCCAAGAGCTGCGGCGCAAAGGATATAGAAAAAATGACCGTTGCCCTGTCGCGGTTTTTTATGCACTCGCTCAACAACGGCTCCGAAATGATAACCATCGACAACGAGCTTGACCAGGTAATGAGCTATGTATACCTTCAAAAAATCCGCTACGGTAACAGATTTGACGTAAAAATTATTGCCGATGCGGAGGTTCGCAAATATCTGATTTGCAAGCTGACTCTCCAGCCGCTTGTCGAAAACTGCATCTATCATGCGTTTAAGGATATAGATTATCAGGGGCTTGTTACAATCCGCGCCGAACGCGAAGGGGAGCGCATAGTCATCACTGTCAGCGACAACGGTATCGGCAACTACACGCTTAATTTTGAGCATATGAATAAATATGTGAATAAATCGTTTGACCTTAACGAGCCTATTGAAAAATACGGCATACACAACATTTCACAGCGTATCAAGCTGTACTTCGGCGATGAATACGGTCTTTACTACTATCCGAACGAGGACGAGGGAATCACGGTACGAATTACGATAAAGGCGGTAAAGAACGCTGACGAGGCAAAACCAAAAAGAATAATAGGAGGCGATGACAAATCATGAAGCTGCTTATAGCTGAGGACGAATTTTTGTGCAGAGAAAACCTGAAAAATATTGACTGGCAAGCGATTGGCGCAGAAATATGTGCGGTTGCGGAAAACGGCGATGAGGCGCTCTCTCTTGCGCGCGACACCCGTCCGGACATCATTATTTCCGATATAGAGATGCCGAAAAAAAACGGTCTGGAGCTTGCCAATGACATTTCCGACATTCTTCCGGACACAAAAATAATCATACTGACCGCGTACACAAAATTTGAATATGTACAGGAATCCGTGTCGCTCGGTATCTGCGAATATATTTTAAAGCCGTTTGAGGATATAACCCTAATCGACGCTGTCAGCACCGCAATCAAGGAAATAGAAGCGGAGCGTAGCAAGACGCTCCGTCTGGAGAATGTTTCAAGACAGCTTGAAAGCTGCAAATATTTTCTTCGCAGTTACTTCTTTAACTCGGCGGGTACGGATTTTGCGGCGGACAACGAGCTTTTTTCCGTATTCGGCACTCTTGACCCGGGCGCAAAATACACCGCGGCGGTCATCTCCCTTGACACTCCCAAGGCAAAGGACAGCTTTAACACCAACTACGGACTTTTTCTAAAGGTGCTGAAAATCGTTACAAAATACCACCGCGACATTGTTCCGTTTTTTGATATTTATACCATGACATTTCTGTTTATTCACACGGCAGATACCCCGGACAGCGCGGCAAACAGTGAAATTCTCGGCATCATGGATTCGGTATCGGACTTCCTCAGCTTTTCAGGTGATGTCAGATTTGTAATAGGCGTGGGCAAGTGTGTGGACTCGCTTAAAGACGCCGCGTACTCCTACAGCGGTGCGGCGGACGCACTCAACTACAGCTTCTACCTCGGCTTCGGCACGGTTATCTGTATCTCCGACGTGGAGCCGCAGCAGAACTCCGCGGACTACTTCAAATTCTATGACGAGGGCTTTTTGAATCACATAAAGGTCGGCGACTACAACTCCGCAATGGTTTCGGTAAAAAAGCTGTTCAACTCGTTCCGCAGCAACCGTGAGCCGATTTCAACGGTGCAGCGGATATGCAACGAGCTTTTTGTACGGCTGTCCATGTGTCTTATCCAGTGCGGGCAAAACCCCGACAACCTGTTTGACAAAACGAACATATGGCAGCTTATCAAGCAGTACAACACCATTGACAGCCTTGAAAAGTATATTTCCGATATTGTGGACGTCACCATTTCGCACATCAGCTTTAACAGAAACAACAAAAACCGCGACCTGACCGAGGACATCCAGAAATATATAAAAGCCAATCCCTCAACCTCACTCAACGAGATTGCGGAGCATTTCTATCATTCGCCCAACTATCTGAGCAATATATTCAGCAAAGAAACAGGTGAAACAATCAAAAATTATATCATACAGGTCAGAATTGATATATCAAAAAAGCTGCTTTCCGAAACCTCCGCCAGTATCTATGAAATTGCAAACGCGGTCGGCTACAAAAACCCGCAGCATTTCAGTATGGTATTCAAAAAGACGGTCGGAGTCATGCCCTCCGCCTACCGCAATAATTCGCATAAGCAGCATGATAACGCGGAATAATCGGATAAATCGCTTACCGTGAATACAAAAACCGCGCGCTCCGCGCAAAGGCGCAAAAGCGACTGCAATTTTAAAATTGCAGTCGCTTTTGTATATTTATGAGAAGTTTTCCCAAAAAGCAGCGCCTAAAATAAATTCCTATCTTACCATATATCGATAATCTATAAAGCAGTAATCCACGCATCGGTTATACTCTTCGCCGTTTTCGTGAACTGCCTTTTCGTTCATAAAAACATTAAACCCGCCGCGCTTTTCAAACATTGAATCCTCTCTATCCCTTATCACGCTTTCCCACAGTGACGTACCGCCGCCGGTCGGGTTTACGCTCTCGTGGCGAAAACTCTCGCACGGTATAACCGCCTTCACCTTGCCGCCGTCACCGGTAACTATACGCTTTACGGTATTAGTCGGAAAATAATAGCCGTTTATCTGCGTATATCCGAACTTTTCGTCCTGAAAATCCGCCGCTTTGCCGATTACAACCCGCTCATTTTCCGCAAAATAGCTCTCCGGAGCGTATTTGTTTGCACCGTTTACATCTATCGGAGCCGAAACAAGCGCGTCATATTTTCCGTCCGCGCCGTAAAGTCTGATTTCCAGTCCCTTTAACAAATCAAGATAAACCCTGTCGTCATATTTTCTTGCAATATAGTAGTTTTTCAACCTCAGCACCATTCCCACTGGAATATATGTAGTACCGTCCACAAGCATAGCGGGATGCGTTGTCGAACGCCGCAAATCGGCATCGGGACTTTCATCGCTTATGCCCATTATACGGTATTCGGAATCCTTATCAAACGCCACACCGTTGCGGTTAATCTCAAGGCTTGCCCTTACCGTTTCTGCCTCCGGCAGCTGTGTATGAAACATAACCGTCACCGCTCCGTTGTCATAGGCTATATCCCCGTTTGCCACTCCGCAACAGTTAAGCACCTCACGCAGCGGTACATATACCTCGCTGTTGCTGATGAACGGTCTGTTTGTCATGACCTTTTCCTCGCCGTTATACAGTACCGCTATAGAATCAGCCGTTTTTTTGTCGGCTGCCGCCGCTCCCGCCATTGCCATTACCGTGGTGCAAAGCACAACCACTGCCGCAATCAGCGACACCAGCCTTGCAGCCGCGCTCACCTCGCGGCGCATTTTGTCGAATCTCGTTTTAAGCTGTTTTTTACCCTCGCTCATCGAAGTAGTGTAGAAATTTTCAAACATTTTCATAGGTTTTCCTCCTTTTTGATTATATTGCCACATTGTCTTCCTTTTGTCTGCGCCGCATTTTCGGCAAGGGTCAGAATCGTTTCCATATACCGCTCCTTTTCGGCACGGCTCATGCCGCGCGTCACTTCCATGTCGCAGTAAAGCTCGCACGAACGCGACATGTTTGCGCTCAATAAATACGCAAACGGATTAAACCAATGTATCACGTTCACAAAAAGCGTAAGCTGTTTATAAAGCAAATCGCCGTGCCGAAAATGCGTCAGTTCGTGCCTGAAAATCATCTCCGCGTCCGTTCTGTCCGTGACATCCGCGGGTATGTATACTGTCGGGAACACAATTCCCGCAAGCATCGGAGAGTCACCCGTCGCCGCCGCTCCTAGGCAAACGGACAG
>OGRO01003815.1_pt1 | contig 10479 bp, 9 predicted proteins | sample 1553451 | NCBI WGS metagenome assembly OGRO01 (sample SAMEA2580021, study PRJEB22360) | human gut metagenome
TTTTCCAGATTTATCTTTCATAATATTTCCCCACTGTATTAGTCAATAGAAACCAGACACAAAACTTTTTTATCGTCTACTTCTCTTTCGAGTAGCGCTTCGCCATCCCACCTTCATTCATGTGGGCTGTCGAAGCGCTACTCTGTCATTGGCTATGGAAAACGCGGCAATGCGACGATTTTCCTTTCACCAAGTCTTTTTTATTTTCCTTTACATTGATCCTTCCTTGCCAAGAACAGTCTTCACTGTCTTAAACAAGATCTTGATATCAAGTGCAGGGGTCCATTCCTTTATATACTTTGTATCAAGTCTTACGACTTCCTCAAAATCCGTGATATCACTTCTGCCGCTGACCTGCCACATGCCGGTGATACCTGGCTTGATTGCAAGTCTTGCACGGTGATGAATCTCATACTCAGAAACCTCTCCCGGAAGCGGTGGTCGTGTTCCCACAAGACTCATATCACCTTTAAGTACATTAAAGAACTGTGGGAACTCATCAAGACTCGTTACTCTAATGAAATTACCAACACCAGTTTTCTTTGTTCCATCTGGCAGGATCTTATTTCCGATAACTCGCGGATCGAAATCAAGCTTAAACATCTTTCCGTCTGCTACACGGTTTTGCTTCATCAGCTCAGCTTTTCTTGCTTCTGCATCCATGTACATACTGCGGAACTTATAGATCTTAAACTTCTTTCCATTCTTTCCTATACGCTCCTGAGAGAAGAATATCGGTCCCGGAGAGCTGATATAAATAATCGGAGCTACAAATATGAAAATGATAACTGTAAGCAGACATCCAACAAGTCCGCCTGCAATATCCATTACACGCTTAAATAAAAGCTGTTTTGGTGATGCATAGTTTAAACTGGTTGTAAGTACTGTGTAGGAACCAATCTTTTCCACAAACTGAGGACGATCCTCCACTGCCGCAATCTTTGACAGTCTAAGATGCATCGTTACGCCAGTTTCTTCCAGCTTTTTAATAAGTTCATCTGGATATGGCTTATCATCTGGAACAACGATAAGCACCTCATCTATCCACTGCTGGCACACATACATCGGAGCGTCTTTGCTGTTTGCAATCACATTCACACCGGCAATGCTCTGACCAGCCATATCTTTATCAACAATAACTAAGCCGCTAATTAAGAACTTTCCATAATTATTTAACTTAACTGTCTCAACAACCTCTTTTGCCTCTGCCTTTGTTGTCACAATCAGCAGTGATCTGCGATTTCTATCCCACTTTCCGCTTGCTAATACGCGTTTCCAAGCTAATCTTGTAGTGTAGGATAATATAAAATATAATACAAGAGTAATGCCAAATGTCATTCTTGAGTAAGCTTCGCCCTCCTGCATGACAAACAGGTAAGCAATTCCCAAAAGACCAACCGCAGCCACATTTCCAACTGTTGCTATCAGCTCCCTGTAGCGACCTCTCTGAGTTACATGATGCAGCATATCAAGCATAAACATCGTGACAAGATCAGCAAGCTCTAACACAATTGCCATATTGCGGTAAACAAGATCATTGTAGGGATTTATACCCAGTCCCTTAATCAGATATGCGAGATAAAACGCTATCTGCAGGCAGATCATGTCAATCAGGATAAAATCGGTGTGTTTAAACCAACCTTCAGATTCTTTTCTGTACATTTCTTCTTTTTGCCCTCCCTTATACAGCCGCAGCACCCCCCCCGAAAATTTTTTCTCTAGGGAGATTCTGCGGCTGTCTTCATCGAAAGTCCGTCATATTTACTATATCGGTTTATACAATATTATCCTACATTTACAAGATCAAGTCAAGTGCCATATTTGTCAAAAGCAAACTTTTTTTGCTGTTCGGTGTCAGTCATTGTCACTAGCTCAAAATTAAAAGACCGCTTCCACCATGCTTTCACACAGCTTCTGCGGTCTTTCTCTTATCTTGTCTTAATCATGCAGTGCGTCGTCTTTTCCGACTAAAATCCACACATCATAGAAATCAAATTTCTTCTGGCTGTCTGGTATCTTCACGTTTGTATCGGCATTAGGGTCGGCACTATCAAGTCCTTCCTCACGGTATTCTGCATTTGGGAAAAGGTCATATACACCTTCCGGTGCATTTCCACCTGCTGTCACGTAGACAACAGTGTGATCACTAATCTCTCCCTTATAATCTGCCATTACAACGTTTGTGAAGCCCTTTCCCTGAAGGAAACGCTTCCAGTAAGCAGCAACACCAGCTTTTCCAGTTCCATTTAACACAATAATCCGTGGGTTATCTGCAGAAAACAAATCTGCTTCTGTACTTTTAGCTGACTCTGTTACAATACTTTGTGACTCTGTCTCGCTCGTAGTCTCTGACTCACTTTCCGGCAGACTTTCAGTCTCAGATTCAGACAGAATCTCGGTCTGAGTTTCGGTCTGAGCCTCTGGCGTACTGCTTTCTGCCTCGCTTATTGTCTCGCTCTCTGGCTCTGCTGGCACAGTTACCTGCACCACATCCTTCGTTGCCGCTTCCTTACTTTCTAACTCTCTTATGTACTCCTGACGTTCATTTGCCTGTGAACGGGAGTAGTAAAACAGGTAGCCCATACCGCAAAGCAGTACCAGTACAACCAGTACATACAAAAACGCATGCACACCTGAATTATCCTGCTTACGTCGTCTGTTGCCTGCCATCACAAAACTCCTTTGTCAGTCAAATTATTTGCTCTCCTTAGCTGCTGCGGATGTCTCTTCTTCGGTTGCTTCCTCAGTTGCAGCCTCAGATGTCTCAGCCTCGGTTGCTTCCTCAGAAGTTTCCTCTTTCTCGTCTACAACAGTGATATCCTCATCCGGGATAACCTTTGTCATAACAACAAACGGTCCAAGGTTCTCGAAGGTAACAGTGATCTCACCAGTCTTCTCGTCGAACTTATCAAGCTCAAGATACTTCATTTCCTTTGTTTCCTGATCGATGGTCATAAGGGCAAGATCTTCCTCGTCCATACCAACAGTCAGCTCACAAGTAAACTTAACCTGTACGTGTCCATCCATATCGTAGGAAATTGCATCCAGATCCTCGATTGCCAAATCAACAAAGGAAGTCAGTGCCTCGTACTGCTGCGGCAGAATTACGTTGTCCTTATTTGTAACCTGCGGCTGTACCTCAAATTCACCCTTTGTAGCAATGGTGAACGGTCCTACATGGTTGAAGGTGCCAGTGATTGTTCCAGTCTCAGCGTCGAACTCATCCGGCTCGATAAAGGAAATAGTTCCGTCATCTGGGTTTGTGGTGACAAATAAAAGATCTTCTGCATTCATATCCTTCAATGCATCAATGGTCATGGTCAGCTTAAACTCACCAGTCTCCTTGATCTGAAGTGCCTTAGAATCATCAACAAGCATATCTGCCATTGCAAACATTGCCTTGTAATCATTTAAGTTTATCTCAGTACCATTGTTTGTTACAGCAGTCTCTTCCTCTGCATCTTCTGCGTCAGTCTCAGCTTCGCTTACTGCCTCAGTTTCAGTCTCAGTTTCTGCTTCTGTCTCAACTTCACTCTCAGACTCAGCTTCTGTCTCAGCCTCAACACCTGCATCTGCCAGCGCTTCCTTTAAATCCTTTACGAAATCAGCAAGGGACTTAGCTGTAGATACGTATGTCTTCTCTTCTCCATCTTTGCTAATATGAATCTCAAATGTACTAAACTTCTCGTTGAATGCCTTTACAGCAGTCTCAACATCCTTATTCTCATACTCAACGCGGCCCTGATCTTTAACAACAATGGTCTCACCCTCTGCCAGTTCCGGTGCCTCTGCCTGTACGTCGGAAAGCTTCAGCTGCAAGCTGTTGTTTACCTCCATAACAGAAGTCAGTTTCTCTTCATCATTGAAATTATCAACAACATCTGCTACCTCATTATCCTTATACAGATCTGGGGTAACTTCCTTAATAACGAGCTTTGCGCCATCTTTCAGGTCAAGTGTTCCCTCTTCCACTACTGGATCCTTCGGGCCAGATGTTCCGATACTCGGGGCAGCCATAGCCTGTGCGGTTGGAACAGCAGCCAATGCGATTGCGCAGAAACCTGCAGTCAGTTTTTTCATAGTTTTCTCCTTCCTCACTATTGTTTTATTAACACTAGTGGTACGCCCACTATGGTGGGTTTCAAATTAATAAATTAATTTTTCTTTTCTTCGCCTTTTTATATTTCGCGATAGAAAAGTTTTATTATCAATTCCTGAAGTGCATCCTCATCATAATAAAACTCATCATGAAGCTCACCAAGCTGATCCTCGCCCTCAAGTATATAATAGCTGTCCGGTGTTAGGTTCGTGTTGCTAAATGCATCTGCCAGGGATAGATATTTGTTTTTAGTAATATCGGTCTGCATCCAGTCGCTGCATGCTTCTAAACTGTCCCATACAGACGATGCATCCTCTTTTACCATGGCTCCAAACTCATCCATAAAGGACAAGACAAAGCTTTTTTGTCTCTCAATACGTCCCTCATTACTAAAGTCAACAGCCGTATCTCGCTGCTGCACATAGGCGCGGACATTTGATTCATCCAGTGTCACGACATTGCCTGTTGTTAATTCTGGATATTTTGCAGCTAAGTCATCGTTTGGAACCGTAACGGTGACACCGCCAACTAGATCATTTATCATCACAATTGATGTCTGGTTTGATACCATATATCCATCAATCGGAAGATTATTAAATAAAGTGCTGACGGCTGTCTTTAAATTCTCACAGCTAGCCTCACCGCCATCCCCGTTCGTGTAGGCATAACCAAGGTGCGTCACATAGACACCTAAATCATCGCCATTTCGGCTAAAGCGGTGAACCTCTGTCATCGTATCACGGTTGATCGCGACAACAGACATTTTCTTGCTTACCTCATCAAGCACAATCAGCATAATGCTGTCTGCTCTGGCTTTATCACCATAGGTGGCTGTCTGTTTTAACTCATCAAATGAGTCTAGACCGGCATAGAGAAGTGTAGTTACACGGTTATTATACTGATATTTTTTACCGTTGTACTCAGTATAACGATATCCGGCACCCACGTCAACTGAATTTGTACCGGTGACGTGATAATTTTTTCGCCTGTTCAGCTGATTTACAACAGATGCGCTGCCAAGTGCGACAGCCACTGCTGCAACTATAATCCCAATCACAAGTGGCTTTTTGTTTCTTCCATGGCGGTGGTGTCTATGGTGCTTGTGATGTCCATGATGTCTCGAAGTGCTATCTATGCGTTGCTTACTGTCCATTATTTTTTGCTCTTCTTTTTCTTATCATTTTGCTCTTCGCCATAGCCATATCCGTAACCATAGCCATATCCGTAGCCGTAACCATAACCATAACCGTTTGGATCAGCACCAACCTTATTCAGAACGGCTCCAATAATCTTTACACCGGCATATGTCAGCTGACGCTTCATACGGATCGCCTCTGCGCGCTCAGTCACGCCCTGCTCAAGCACCATAACGGTTCCATCACAGCTCTTTGCCACAATCGCGCCATCGATAACCGCATTGATCGGCGGCGTATCGACAATGACATAGTCATAATTTGCCTTCAAAATTTCCAAAAACTGTTCAAACATCGTATCAGACAACAGTTCACTTGGATTCGGAGCAGCTGCTCCTGTAAATACCATATCCATATTTGGATTATCGGTGCGGTATACTATATTCTCAAGACGGCAGTTTCCACTCAGATACTCGGTAAGACCAACCACCTGCTCATTAATCTGGTAACGGCGCAGTGTCTTAGACTTACGAATATCACAGTCTACGTAGACAACAGCCTTATTCAATGCAGCAAAGCTCTTTGTAAGCTGAATTGCAACAGAGGATTTTCCCTCCTCCTTACTAGCACTGGTAACTGCAATGGCCTGAATGCCTTTTCCACTCAACTGAAGATTTCCTCGAAGGATATTCACAGCCTCCTGTGCTGCATATGGAAGATCCGCAATCTGAGGATAGACAATTTTTAGTCTCGCTTCGTTTAAATTCGGTATGGATTCCATCATTTCTTTTTCTCCTTTCCGAAATTCTTTGCATATGGAACGCTGGCCAGAAGCGGAACACCCAGATAACGTGTGACATCATCCTCTGATTTGATTGTTGTATCCATAAGCATACGCACAATCAATACACCTGCTGCAAGTACAAACAGAAGAATACCGCCTAATGCACAGTACTTCTTCATGCTCGGCTTTACCTCTGCAACTGCATGAATAACAGACTCATCAATTACAGACGGCATGCCATTTCCGACGATCTGATTGATCTGCTCCGCACTGATGTTTAACAGAGAGTTTGCAATGTTGCGGCTCATCTGTGGATCAGTTGTCGTAACGCCGATACGAATTACATGGCTGGAGTCTGGGTTTGTTACCGTAACAATCTCGCCAAGCTGCTTATAGTCCATATCAAGCTGCTGCTCATCGATTACACGCTCAAGAACGGTACGACTCTTGATAATGTATGCATAGTCCTCTGTCAGCGCTGAACTTAACTGCAGATCTGAGAAAGACAAGAGCGACTCATTGCTTGTAATGTAAAGACTGGCTTCTGCGCGGTATGTTGTCTCAAGCAAAAATGCACAGTATGCGCCGCCTACTACTGCTCCTGCCAAAAGTGCAATGAACAAAAGCTTCCATTTGTGAAGCAAAAGACGTGCAATCTCCATAAGATCAATTACATCTTCTTCCTGTTCCTGCGAGTTGATTCTTTTTTCCATCTCCATAGAGGAAAGTTCTCCTTCTTGCTAAATTCTTAATAAATCGTGACAAATGGGCTTTGTCACGTAGTGAGGTCAGCAAAAGATCAATGATCCTCGCTGCCCTGTCCGTAATATGCATTTGCACCATGCTTACGGAAATAGTGCTTGTCGAGCAGATACTGATGAACACGCTGTGTTCTTGGATTTAATGTCATAGTATTGTAAGCCATCTCAGCAACCTTATCGAGAACGACTGCATTATATACTGCTCCTGCCGGTGTGCGTCCCCATGCAAACGGGCCATGGTTCTTTACAACAACACCCGGTACAGCCATCGGATCCTTTCCTGCAAAGGTCTCAACGATAACATTACCAGTATTTAGCTCGTAGGCTTCCTCGATCTCCTGTGCAGTCAAATCTCTGGTACACGGAATATCACCATAGAAATAATCGGCATGTGTGGTACCAAATGCCGGAATGTCAAGTCCTGCCTGTGCGAATGTAACACCATAAGTAGAATGCGTATGTACAACGCCTCCTGTCTCTGGAAATGCCTTGTAGATGACAAGATGTGTCGGTGTGTCTGATGATGGCTTGTACTTGCCCTCAACTACATTACCTTCCATGTCTACTACAACCATATCTTCCCATGTCATAGTCGCATAGTCGACACCGCTTGGCTTAATTACAACAAGACCCTTTTCGCGGTCAATTCCGCTGACATTGCCCCATGTATAAATAACCATACCCTTAGCAACAAGATCCATGTTTGCTTCGTAAACTTCTTTTTTTAGCTGTTCTAACATCTTTCTCCTCCTGTCTTCATGCGTCTTTTGGCGTAAATATACAGCTAATTATAATTATGCTACTTTTGGCACATTCTGTCAATATTGCTGAAGTTTTCTGCTCAAAAAAAGATATCCATTCCCTTTGCGCTGTGTCCCTCGCAAGCGAAATGGATATCTCTTTAATTCTCGCATATTGCTAATGTTCTGTCAAGTTAGAAATTGGCTAATTTTCTTACCATAAATCAGCCAGATCATAAATCAGCTTTTCTGTCTTGTCCCATCCAAGGCATGGATCGGTGATGGATTTTCCATAGCAGTGTTCTTCTACCTTCTGGCTGCCATCCTCTAAATAGCTTTCGATCATGAGTCCCTTTACAAACTTATGAAGATCTGGTGATACGTGGCAGCTGTGCATAACGTCTTTGCTGATTCGAATCTGCTCTTCGTACTGCTTTCCGGAGTTTGAATGGTTTGTATCTACGATTACTCCCATGTTTGGCAGATTTCTCTTTTGATACTGCTCGTAGAGATTTCTGATATCCTCATAGTGATAATTTGGCATGTTGTTTCCAAATTTGTCTACGTAGCCGCGAAGGATTGCATGGGTGTATGGATTGCCGTGGCTTTTTACTTCCCAGCCTCTGTAGAGGAATGTGTGGCTGTTTTGTGCTGCCACGATGGAATTTAACATTACGCTGATGTCACCGCCTGTCGGGTTTTTCATGCCGACAGGAATCTCAAGTCCTGATGCTGTAAGACGATGCTGTTGGTTTTCTACTGAACGTGCACCGACGGCAACATATGAAAGAAGATCTGACAGATAACGATGGTTTTCCGGGTAAAGCATTTCGTCTGCACATGTAAAGCCTGTCTCTTCGATTGCACGCTTATGCAACTCTCGGATTGAGATGATGCCCTTTAGCATATCTTCCTTTTTCTCCGGGTCCGGCTGATGAAGCATACCCTTGTAGCCTGTACCTACTGTACGCGGCTTGTTTGTGTAGATACGCGGGATAATAAAGATCTTATCCTTTACCTTTTCCTGTACGTTTACTAAGCGTCCAATATATTCTAATACGGCATCTTCTCTGTCAGCGGAGCATGGTCCAATGACAAGCAACAGCTTATCGTTTTTGCCTTCGAAGATGGCGCGGATCTCTGCGTCTCTTTCTGCTTTGATTTTCTGGATTTTATCGCTGGCAGGAAATTCTTCCTTTAACTCCTTTGGAGTCGGAAGCTTTCTGTAAAATTCCATATTCATAGTGGTGGTCTCCTTTTTGGGTCTGATTGAGTGCTTAATTTTACCTTACACTCTGACCTTACTTTACCTTTTTAGTCTTGCTTTTGCGCGTTGGCGCTTTCAAGTACTAAAGTATAGCACAATTTGGGATGATTGGCAAGCATCTTTTTTAACTATTTTAGTTCTTGTAATTTTATTTCATAAGCTGTTGATTCTATTTTATTTCTGTAACAAATTTTTCAAATAATTCTCATAATCTCTAGCTGACTGCACATGAATACTCTCATAATAGTACTGATTTCCATTTGCATCTTTTTGCCTAAGAAAACGAGATAATGCGCTTTCAACTTTTTTGAATATATTGTCTTTTGAAGTTGGCTTTCCTGCCAAATCTGCCAATGTATCTTCCATATAGTCTATTTCATCCTCATCAATTATGACCCACAAATCAACCAGTACGCGGTCTATATCACTTTGACACATTGGAAGAATCTGCTTTTCCAATGTCATATAGCTGTCTGCCGCCTTCATCTGAAGAGAATTTATCAATCCTATGGTCTCTGTCTCTTGATTTTTAAAGAATAGATTCCAGTAATCATTACAAAATGCATTTGTCTTATCGCATTTAGCTTTTTCCTTGTCCATCGTATTCTTCGTGATTTTCTTTTTAAAACCCGATTTGAATTCGACAAATTGAATATGCTTTTTTGAAAACGCTAATGCATCTGCAGACGTTGGCACACCATTTGATCTTTTTGCGTAAATTTTCTTTGTTATCTTATCAAAATTATACATCTGCCTATCGGATGTTACCAATGCATTCCCATTTTTTTGTTCTTTTGACAGTTCGGTTATGCTCTCCAAATATTGATTCCAGTTTTCATCTGCGTAATTTTTAACATCTTGTGCTGCCATACTTATTCCTCTTCATCTTCCCCATCTGCCTCACTATCTGTATCCTCTTCATCATGATGCATATAATAATTGCGAAGCATTTTGACCTCAGAAAGGTATTTAAGAAAATCTTCATAGATCTTTCCCATATCATCATCCATGCAATTATACTGAACAAACCCATCTTCTAGTATCTCAGTCTGATAAAAGTTGCTCTTCTCTTCCAATTTGTATTTACGCATATAGGCATCTAGTGCTAATACAAAATTGGGGCTATGAGTTGTCAACAATACATTCACGCCAAGTTCTTTCACTAACAGTGCAATTACTTCTGCAAAAGCATTTTGCCACTTTGGATGAAGATGCAGATCCAATTCATCAATCAATATAACCGCTTCCTCTTCCAAAGGATTTACAGACTGCGGATTTGCAATCGCAAGTCGTTTTGCAATATCTGCCACTACTGAAAGAACTGCTTTATAGCCACCACTTAACTGGTCAATCTGCAGATCAATTCCTTCACTATTTGTCAGAAGCATTCTTGACGGATTTAACTCTATTCGTAAATTACTATAACCTGGGATCATCCTCTCCAATGCTGTCCTGACACAATCAAGTCGTGGATTTTTATAATCGGGGTTTTCCCTCAGTCCTCGTAATTCAATGTCTTCCTCTGTCTTAAACCAATCATAGAAATCCCTGAAATAATTAACATTGTCAAAGCAGTTCCGTAAAGAATCCATCACTTCAAAATTCTTGATATGTCCACGTCTTGGAACCTCTCTTATAATCCTGTCTGTTCCATAATAAAGAACTAATGGCAGATATCCGGCTGTAACACATTCA
>OGRO01003817.1_pt1 | contig 10478 bp, 10 predicted proteins | sample 1553451 | NCBI WGS metagenome assembly OGRO01 (sample SAMEA2580021, study PRJEB22360) | human gut metagenome
TTTTGTATATTATAACCGATATTTCCTTATATTTAAAGGAATTATAGAAATTTTAAGTATATTACAAATGTAAATTATTTTTACTTTTTTCAGTATTTTAAAGAATTACAATGTTTCTTAAATTGAATTTTTTAACTTTTTTAACAACTTGTTAACGACTAAGTGTTCGCCTTTTTGAAGACAATATATTATAAACAAAGGAAATAGAAAAAGATGACCAAAGTCATCTTTAATATTTAATAAGTTTTCTCAAATAAAGGCAATATTTTTCTTAAACTATCTTCCCCAGTAACTTCCTTAATAATACTATCACCATTATCATCTTTAATAACCCTAATAAGCTTATAATTATTATCAATATCCGTCTTAGTATCATTAATCTTAGCTATATAATAATAATCTATATCTTCACAATTAACCTTATCAAGTACTACATACTCTTCCTTATTTTCAAGTATAATTACCTTGTTAATATCAATCTTCACCATATCACCTCTAATTATTAATATCCGGGAACCCAAAATTATCCTTTGTACCATTAAATCCATTATTTACAGGAATATCAATACTAGGAAAAACATTAGCATCCAATTTAGAATCAGATACAGGTACCCAGAAAGCATTATCTTCCTTATTATCAAGAATCTTTGTATCAGTAGAATTACTATTATTATCTAAAGTATTATTCCATATAGGAACACTACCATTAGAAGTATTAACTTCTTCTACTGTATTAATATTTGTATTAATATTACTACCCCATACAGGAATATTATCATCATTAATTACCTTAATATCAGTATCATCCTTTTTAATAATATCCTCCTTCTTAGGAGCCTCCCAAGTAGGAGTAACAGCCTCTTCTTTCTTAGGAATATCCCAAGTAGGAGTAACAATATCTTCCTTAACACCTTCATTATCTAATTTCTTATCATCCACTAAATCATTATTAGAAGTATCAATAACCTTATCTTCTTCTTTACTATTATCTATTTCATTAGTAATATCATCAAAAGTAGGAGCCTTAATAGTAGGATTTAACTTCTTATTAACCTTCTCTCTAACACTCTCACCCTTAAGTCTAGCTAAACCAATATTTAAAGATTTAGGATAATCAATAACATCAACTATACGATAAGGATTAATTTCTTTAACAAAGATTTCTTCTTCTTCTTTAGCATCTTCTTCTAATTCAGGAGTTTCCAATGGAACTTCTTCTAATTCCTCTTTATTATCATAAGTATCAATTAATCCATATTCTCTTAATATCGAAAGAATCTCTACAGAATTATTAGCTTCTTCTAATTCACTTAATCTTTCCTCTTTAAAACTAATTCTATTAGTATAATTAGATACATTCTCTAAAACTTCTTTCTCATTCTTAAGAACATCTAATTGTTCTTTTAAAACATCTTCAAAAGAACTAAAATTATCAGTAACTTCAATAGTCAAATTATCTTTAATACTTCTTCTATTTCTTACTATCTTATTTATTTTATCTCTTTTTTCAAATAAATCATTATAATTATCTTCAAATTTAACAACAAGAGAATATACCTTTAACAAAAGCTCCCTATTCTTCCAAGTAAAATAACTTCTTTCAGCATCTTCAATATAAGAAGCATAATCATCATTATCTCCACTTATCATCAAACTATTAACACTATCTTTAGTTACATCTAAAGTTTCCTTATTATCTTTTACTTTATCAATAACCACAGCAATCTCAGTATCAATATCATCTTCATTTAATTTACTCAAATAATCATCATTACTAATAACATCTTTAAAAGTATTATATAGTTCATCCTCCATGATCTTATTCTTTTTAATATACTCATCTTGTTTAGCCACTTCATCACTAAGTTTATCCTTAAGTTCAGAAATAGATTCATTAACCGTATTAATCTCATTACGAGTATCTAAATATTTAGTAATAGTTTCCAATCTATTCTTCTTATCTTCAAACTCACTTTCAGATACAACAAGTTGTAATCCCTTAATATATCTACCAGTAGTTAAATAAAACCTATTTTCTAACTCTTCTCTCTTCTCTAATCTACTCTTAAGTAAACTAATAAGCTTACCAAGTCTTTCCTCTTCTTTCTCAATAGTAACAGCAGGAACAATCAAAGGTTTAATTTCTTTTTCAAACTTACTATTATAGATAGAATCTATCTTCTTAGAATACTTTTCATAATTAATAAGTACATCAGGTGGTGTTTCAATATTCTTCTCTTTATCAAGTTTTATTCTAGTTTCAAAAATCTTACAAAGATTTTCAAAAGAATTTAAAGAGTTTCCTTCCATAATACCTCACCTTCCTTACTACCTAATTCTGGAAATCCAGAACTATTTTTATTCTTATTTTCAATAACAGGTATTTCATTCAAAGACTTTTTACTTTCTGTAGTCTTCCAAATAATATTTTGATTATTTTCTAAAATATCATAAATAGAATTATCTTTAGTTTTATCTTTCATAGGAGATTCAGGAAATATAGAAGTACTATTATCTTTCTTTTCTATTTCTTCTTTTGGAATCTCTTTCTTTACTTCTTCTTTTTCAGCAGGGACCTCTAAAGAAACATTCTCATTAACATCTTTAAACAAATCATCCGCTTTACTATTATCAGTAGGAATATCAATAGGTTCCCATATAGGAGTATCATCTTTCTTATCTTCTTTCTCATTCATAGGAACTTCTGAAGCCTCCTTAAATAAAGAAGATTCCATATCATTATTAACCTTATTAGGAACAATCTTAGTATTTTCAAATAACTCATTAGTATCAAAAGTATCTTCATATTTAAGCATATCATCCAAAGATTTATTTTCTAAAGGATTCTTTATCTTTTCATCCTTAATAAAATTAGCCTGCTCTTTCTTTACTTTCTCCTCAAGTTCTTCTTGTACCTTTTCAAATAGTTCCTCTTTCTTAGGATTAATAACCGTCTTCTTTTGTAATTCCTTTAATTTTTCCGTTCTCTCTAATTGTTCTTTAAGTCTAGCCTCTTCAATAAGCTTTTGTCTTCTAACCCTAGAAGCCTCTATCTTTTGCTCCTCTTGTAATTTCTTTTCTCTTTCCTTACTCTCTTGATTTCTAGCAAGTCTAATTCTTTCTTCTCTAAACTTATTCTCACTCTTAATCAAATCCTCAAGTAATTCTTTAAATTCTTTAGAGTTATTTTCTTCATCTATTTCATAAAGACGTTTATTCTTCTTTTCTCTCTCACTTCTAAGATCATCATAATTCTTAATATCTTGTTTTTCTAATTTAATAGTATTATATCCCTTAGATAATTCATCGTTAATAAGACTATAAAGCTCAGTACCAGAAATATTTCTAAGTATATCATTAATTTCTTCTCTCTTCTTAAGTAACTCTTCATATCCACTAGTAGGCTTATCATATATCTCAATCAATTTAATAATATTAACTTCTTTATCATATACATCATATTCTTTAGTAATATCTGATAGCATCTTTTCACATTCAAGCTTCATATCATCATCTTTTAGTTCTATAGAACTATCTAGATTATCTTTAGCCATATCCTTAGCATAAGAAAGTGAACTATATTTATTAAAAATATCATCCTTCTTATCCATCAAATTATAAAGATTAAGCTTATCAAGAGATTTACTAATCAATGCAATCATCTTACTCTCAAGCATATCATTTAAACGCATATTAGCCTTAACATTACGAGAAGCCTCACTAATCTTAATATCAAGACTCTTCATATCACTAATAAGAGACTCCTTTAAAGCCTTATTATCCTCATATTTTTCAATAATCTTTAATTTTCTTTTATAAAAGGTAAGTTTATCTTCACCAAGAAAAGTAGTAAGTTCAACAAGAGAACCAGTTATATCCCTATGTCTTTCTTTTCTTTGATTCAAATATTCACGTCTACCCTCTATTAAAGAAATAAGATCTCTTAACCTATCCTTCTCTTCATCTAATAATTTAGATTCCTTACTAGATAAAGCAATATATTCCTCTTCATACTCAGTGTTAGTATCAAGTAATATCTGTTTCTCTATCTTATCTAATTGATCACATATTCTTTCTTTCTGTAGACTATCAGTAGTCAAATTCAAACTACTCAAAAACATATCATATTGTTTTAATCTTTTAACTACTTCTCTATTTGTATAGTTCACACAAACCACCTCTATTATAATTATAATTTTTTTTATATTTTTTGTCAATTAATATAAAGTAATTTAACACTAGATTACCATTTTTATTACCAAAAATAGTATTAAAACCAATCATAAATATCATAATAATAACGAGGTGCTAATATGAATAACAAAATAATTAATAAATTAAAAGAAGAAACTAATAATAGTTCATATATAATATATAGAGAAAAATATATAAATAACACCAAAATAAATATAATCTATAACGAATCCCTAACCGATCAAAACAAAATGTCTAATTTTCTCTATAAAAGTTTAGACTATATAGAAAGAATATATAATAATCAAGACTTACTATATGATGTAATAAAAAATAACATAACAAACATCAAAATAAAAGAAATAAAAAACTATAAAGATATAAATAAATATCTAAATAATGGCTTTGCCATATTACTAATAGAAAATGATTATTCATTAGCCCTAGAAGTTAAAAAAAATCTAACCAGAAGTATAGAAAAACCAATGACCGAAACAACAATCCGTGGACCAATGGATTCATTTACCGAAAACATAGAAACCAATATGGGATTAATAAAAAGAAGAATAAAATCAAATAAATTATGGAATCATGATATAGAATTAGGAAAATATTCCAAAAACAAAATAAGTATCCTTACCATAGATGGTATAACAGATACAACCATAAAAAACAACATAATAAAAAAATTAAATAACATCGAAATAGATAGTGTAATAGATTCAGGAACACTAAAATATCTAATAGAAGACGAAACAAAAACAATATTCCCAACCACCATAACAACAGAAAGACCAGACAAAGTAGTAAATTCCCTATTAAAAGGCAAAACAGTATTACTAGTAGACAATAACCCATTTGCCATAATAATGCCCGCTTTTCTAAACGATTTCTTTCTATCACAAGATGATAAAGATTCCAAATACATAAATAACACCCTAACAAGAATACTAAGATACCTAGCATTCTTTATAACAATACTAACCCCAGGAATATATATAGCCCTAACAACCTTCAATCAAGAAATGATACCATTAGAACTACTAACAAGTTTCGCCTCCCAAAGAAGTACCGTACCATTTCCCGCCTTTTTTGAAGCCCTATTAATGTTCATATCATTTGAAATACTAAGAGAAAGTGACTACCGAATCCCAAACATATCCAATTCAGCCCTATCCATAGTAGGAGCATTAATATTAGGAGAAGCTGCCGTAAATGCCGGAATAGTCTCCCCAATTATGGGGTTAGTTAGTCCCCCAAATTAAGATAATAGTAGTAGCCATAACCGCTATAAGTGCATTAATCATAACCGAACCAGAATTAACAAACGCCATAAAATGGTATCGATTACTATTCATGATAGGAGGTACAACCATAGGAATATTTGGAATATTTATGGTATTCATAATATTTACAACAAATATATGTAGCATAAATACATTTGGTAAATCATATATGTTACCATTCACCCCATTATCAGAAGAAATAAAAAACAGTATCATAAAATTCCCATTATCAAAAAGAAACAAAAGAGATAAATATCTAACAAAAAATATCATAAGAGAGGTCAAAAATGAAAAAAATTAAATATTTAATTATATTACTCCCCCTATTAACCGGCTGTAACTATAGGGAACTAAACAAATTAGGAATAACAACCGCTGTTAGTATCGACTATCAAAATAACAACTATAACATAATAGCAGAAGTAGTAAATCCAATCAAACAACAAGACGCCTCAAGCGCTAATAACTCCCCATTCATCACCTTCAAAAATAGCGCCCCATCTCTTCAAGAAGCCTTTCGTAATATCGTATTAGAATCACCAAGGCAACTATACGCAGCACATTTAGAAATAATCGTATTAAGTGAAGAAATAGTAAATAATCATCTAAAAGAATTCTTAGAATACTTCACAAGAGATCCCGAAACAAGAACCGAAATAAAAATAATAATAGCCAAAACAGATAAAAGTATCGAAGGAATATCCTTACAAACCCTCTTAACAAACTTCTCATCATCAAATATCCTAGAATCATTAGAATTACAAAGCCAAGTACTAGGATTAACATACGAAGTAACAATAAACGAATTATTAAATATGTATATAGATCCATATTTAGAAGTAACACTACCATCAATGACATTATATGGCAATGAAGAAATAGGAGACGAAAAAGAAAACATAACCACATCATCCCCCAAAGCCACTGTAAAAATAGGAACAACCGCTATTACAAAAGATAATAAAATACTAGGATACCTATCCATAGAAGAATCAAAAATACAAAATATAATAAATGGAAATATAAAAGAAACAATCCTAAAATATCCATATAAAAACGGCTATGTCGTATTCGAACCAAATCAAATAAAAACAAAAAAAGAAGTAGACATAAAAAATAACAAAATAAAAATAGAACTATCAGGATATTCCAAAACAAAAGAAGTACAAACAAATATAGACATAAAAAATAAAAAAGAAGTAGAAAAACTAAACCAACACTTCAATAAAGAATTAGAAAAAGAAATAATAAATACCTTTAATAACATCAAAGAAAACTATAATACCGATATCTTCGGTTTCAGACAATTATACTATCATACAGACCATAAATATTTTAAAGAAAAATGTAATAACTGGTATGAAGATATATACCCAAATATAAAACTAGAAGTAAAATCAAATATAAAATTATATGAAAAAGGCAATACCCTAGGAGGAATAGAATATGAAAGAAAAAATAAATAATCTAGACATATCAAGTATTCTATTCCTCCAATTATTCTCCTGTAGTTTAGGAATAGCCCCATATATAACCATAAAAATAACAGGCATAGACGCCTATATAAGTATAATAATAGGTACAATTATAGGTATAATACCTATACTAATACTAATATATATATTCAATTACGAAATAGATAAACCAATACATATAAAAACAAAAATAATATATGGAAAAACATTAGGAACAATAATAAATATTATCCTAACCATAATATATATAATATTAACACTAACAATGCTATTCAATACCAGTAATTTCATCATATCCCAATACCTAACAAATACATCAATAACCTTAGTAACACTAATATTAGGAATAACAATCTATCACACAGTAAGCAAAGGAATAACAACCATATCCAAAATAAGTATAATATATACAATAATAATACTATCCTTACTAATTCTAGGAATAATAGGAATAATCCCAGAAATAAAACCCGATAACCTAAAACCAATATTAGAAAATGGCATCAAGCCCCCCTTTTTAGCAGCCTTAATATATACCCTATTATTAACCTCTCCAACATATAGCTTCCTAATAATTCCCAAAAGTATAATAGAAAACAACAAAAAAACAACAAAATACCTCCTAATAACATATATAATAACAAGCCTAATAATATTTCTTATATGCATAATATCAAGTTCATGTCTAGGAAGATATCTAATAAAAATATATCAATACCCAGTATATATAACCCTAAAAAAAATATCAATATTCAGTTTCATAGATAGAATAGAAAACTTCTTATCATTACAATGGATACTAAGTTCATTCATATCATTAACCATATACATTTATAACATAAAAGAAAACATAAATAAAAAAAACAATCCCCTTTTAAATCTAATACTAATAATAACCATAATATTAATATCAACCAAAATATTTAAAAACAATACCAATTTCAACCACTACCTAGATAACATATATCCATATATACTAATAATACAATTAATAATATATACCATAATATCCATAACAATATTTATCAAAAAAAGTATAAAAAACAAAAAAACAAATATAATAATAATACAGTAGCAATAAAACTACTGTTTACATAAAGAGATTACCTAAATAATCTCTAAAATAATAATAACCTCTAGACTATTAGAGGTTATTATTTTTACATTCTTTTACCAGAATGTTTACTCTGATTAAATTGATTATCATATTCTTCTAAAGACTGAATAATATTACCATTCTTATCCAAAACATAATACTGATCAAAAGAAGGAGTACCCTTTGTCAAAAAATTAGCATCTAAACTTCCATCCTCATTTTTACCATAAACAACAATATATCCATTATTAGGAGCGCATTTGACAAGGCCCCATCCAGCATCAATTTGAAATTCCCCATTAGGTAAAACACTAAATCTATTTCCAAGACCATTAGTAACCTCAAAAGGAATCGTATCACCAACTCTTATTGCAATATTAGGTTTAGGTAATTCATAAAAAACACCATTGACCTCCTTTGTCGTTTCCTTCCAATTAGCCTTATTCCATACATTCATTTTACCATTATCTAATTTTTCAAAAGCAATAACTGAGCCAAGAGGACATTTTTCTTTTCCCTCAAGACAATCAAGTACTAATTCTTCTCCTTGAACACTAACAACATCTTTTAAGAAATCAGGAATATCTGAAGTGCCATTAATTCTAACACAATTCTTTATTCCTGGTTTCTTAGTAATCATAACCATTTCATCTTCCATATTTCATCACCTTACATAATATATTATATCATAAAAACTATATTAATCAATATAACCTTATAAAAATATCTTTTAGTCATTAGCCTATACACCATATAAATAATAACATAACCTAATAATGAGGTAGATAACATGATAAATAACTTAAAAGACTTAAGTCCCATATTATTAGCTCTATTTGCTACAATATTTACTTATAGTGTAACCCTATTAGGAGCCTCTTTAGTCTTCTTCTTCAAAAACGTCAAAAAAAACATAATGGATGCCATGTTGGCCATAGCTGCCGGAGTAATGATAGCAGCATCATTCTTCTCACTCTTAAATCCCGCCACAGAAATGGCCATAAATCTAAAAATGATACCATGGTTAATAACCTTTATAGGATTCATAGCAGGAGGATTACTATTATTTATAGGAGATAAACTATTTAATCACTTCGATAAAAAAATAACCAAAAACAAAAAAGAAGAAAAAGAAAGAAATAGTTTCAAAAGATGTCTAATGCTAATATTTTCCATAACATTACATAATATCCCAGAAGGCTTAGCCGTAGGCGTAGCCTTTGGTTCCACCGCCTATTCCTTAGAAGGCGCAACATTAACATCAGCCATGCTAATAGCATTAGGCATAGGAATCCAAAACTTCCCAGAAGGAACAGCAGTATCAGTCCCATTAAGACGAGAAGGAATGAGTAGAAAAAAAGCCTTCTTTTATGGACAATTAAGTGGTTTAGTAGAACCAATATCAGGAGTATTAGGAGCACTCTTAGTATTAAAAATAAGAATCCTATTACCATTTCTACTATCATTCGCCGCAGGCGCAATGATCTATGTCGTAGTAGAAGAACTAATACCAGAATCCCAAACAAACAAAAAGAAAGACTTAATGTCTCTCTTCACAATAATAGGCTTCACAATCATGATGATATTAGATATAGCCTTAGGTTAAAACACATACCCATGTGTTTTTTTATAACTTCTTAGTCAAATACCCATTAGTATAATTAGCCATGCTAGCATCAGTCTTACTACTATCATATGGTACTGCTCCCTTTAAAGAAGTACAACCTTCAAACATACGTGAAGCGGATGTTACATTACTTATATTCCATAAATCAGATACATATATCGTAACTAAATTATTAGAATTTAAAAACATTCTTCCCATATTAGTAACTTTCGAAGTATCAAAGCTTGATAAATCTAATACTTTAAGAGAAGTTAACCCAGCAAATGTATCGTATAAAGAAGAAACGTTGCTAGTATCAAAACTTGATAAATTAATATTTGTAAGAGATTTACATCTGTTAAACATATAAGTCATGTCTGTTATTTTACTGGTATTAAAGTTAGATAAATCTAAACTAGTAAGTGAGCTGCAATTATAAAACATTCCTTCCATTCTTTCCACATTACTTGTATTAAAACTCGATAAATCTAAACTAGTAAGTGAGCTGCAATTATAAAACATACTCAACATACTTGTTACATTACTTGTGTTAAAACTTTTTAAGTCTAAGTTCTGCAAGCCTTGACAATTCATAAACATACTAGCCATTATTGTTGCATTACTTGTGTCAAAACTGCTCAAATCTATTGTTTTTAAAATGGTACAATTTTTAAACATACCGCTCATATTAATTACATTAGCTGTATTAAAATTATCACCAAAAGTAATATTAGTTAAAGATGTATTATCTGAGAACATATTAGACATATTAATCACTCCTGATGTATCCATATTAGATAGATCTATTGATGTAACATTAG
>OGRO01003818.1_pt1 | contig 10475 bp, 7 predicted proteins | sample 1553451 | NCBI WGS metagenome assembly OGRO01 (sample SAMEA2580021, study PRJEB22360) | human gut metagenome
TACGGCAAAAGTTCAGCAAAGCCGCACAAGACCTATGCGCGGCAATCCGCGCCGACAACCGTCAGCGTTTCGTCGATTACTCTGAAATGTATGTCATAGTCCGCAAAACGCATACTGTAAACCCTTGTTTCGTCATCAATATATGACGGTCTAGGATCGCTCTCAAGACACTCGACAAGTGCGGCGCGCTTGTCGAGAGCTATCGCTTCCAGTATTTGCGGAGGTATTTTGATTTTCAGACGGTGCGATTCGTGCTCCGCCGCATATCCGCCCGCCGCGTCCGTATGACAGTCGCTGTACGGAATGTACGGCTTTATATCATAAATCGGAGTGCCGTCTAAAAGGTCCGCGCCTGCGACCCAAAGCACAATGCCGTCGGTTTCGGTTTTTTCGGCGCCGACAAGTCTGACCGAGGACAGACCGAGGCTGTTCGGGCGGAACGGCGAGCGGCTTGCGAATACTCCGACCCGCGTGTTTCCGCCGAGCCGCGGCGGGCGCACCGTCAGAGAGCAGCCGTCTGTGTGACATTCGGAAAAATCGAATATAAGCCAAAGGTGCGAAAAACCGTCGATTCCGCGAATTGCGTCGGGGTTTCGGTATTCCGGCTCAAAGACGATTTTGCCGCGCGAGGACGGCGAAAGTCCGCTTTGGCGCGGTATGCCGAACTTTTCCTTGAAATCGGTATATATATGCGCCACAGGCTTTATAACAGCGCTGTTTTTCTCCATGCCATAACCTCCGGTTCGTGATGTTCTTCTTACATTATAGTTAATTTGGGCGCGGTTTTCAAGTGGAAATATATATTTATTAAAATTTATACGAAAAAAACATATAAAACGGCGTTTGGAAAGGAAAAAAATTTTAAAAAGCGGGAAAAATGGAGCGGTCGTCAAAACCGATTGCTGAAAATTAAAAATTCACGCTTACTAATCAGCGGCTTATTTAAAACGCCGCAACGCGGCGCAAAATCGCAAAGAATGGCACATACCGTACCGCTTTTGGCAAAAGAGGAGGAACAAGGTAGCAAGTGATGGCGAATTTTATACAGTAAAAGGGGCTGTTTAAAAAGTCCTAAAATCACAAAAAGGATCTCCGGTTGAGGTCCTTTTTGATTTTCTTGAAAAAATATTAAATTTTGCGGCAGCAAAATAAACTCATATTAAAATGAGCAAAATTTAAAACATTTTCTTTTGAGTTTAGGCTGCAAGTAGTCGTTTTTGTTTCTTCAAATGATATTTGCAGAGGTTAAAACCTATACAAATTGACGTAAATTCAAAAATTACAGATTTTAGCCATCTTCTCCGTATCCTTTTGTACTGTCTGTTCCGTTAATAACTCCATAAATTCTTTCGGCGTGTATGCTTCTGTTTGCTCTTAGAAGTAAGCCTTGGGTAGATGTCAAATTTCCGAGAATCTCTTTGTGAATATGTGTTAATTCTTCATTCATTCGGATAGCGGTACAAAACATTCCATATCCGATGCATATTGTTTCATATCCATTACTGCTATGTACTCATCGCATATTCCAAGCCGGACATTGTACGCCGGCAACAGTTGGTCATTGCCCATATAATCTCTTTTGATTCGCATAAACGTAGCATCATTATCCGTCTCGGAATATCTGTTTCTCTCATCACCGCAAATTTTAATGCGAAGCGCATATTTTCGATATTTCCAACGGAAGCATATCCGTTTTCCATAAAAGCAAACAGTATGATTTTTAACAATTTCACAGAGTCAAATTTTGGGCGACCTGTTTTGCTTCCTTTCTCAGCAAAATATTTGTATAGATCGATTTGCTCCATAATTTCGTTAAATGTGTAGATTGGATCAGAATTTTCAATAATTTTTTCTAAATCTACCGGAATTCCCATTTGAATTGGTGTATAATGATTGTTGTAGTTTATTGTTTTCATAAATATATTATACCACAAAAAGGCGGTTTCCGCTACGGTTTCAGCCTTTTTTCTATACAAAAAATCGATGACTTTTCATCCTCGGTTTTTGTAAGACTTTTTAAACAGCCCTTATTTTATCTTTTGGCGGTCAGTGCCGAAATCTCTATATATTTTTATGTATTTTTAACAATATTTCAAAGGTATTTTCTATCACAAACAAAAAAACTTTCTTTCAAACTCTTGACTATTAGAGCGAAAAAAGCTATAATAAAAGAATGTGAAAAACGCAAAGGGTGGATTATGCCCTTTTGCCGTGCGGCGGAGTTTATGCTCCTTTGCCGCGGTCTGTCCGCACGAACGGGCAAATGACATGAAAATAATTAAAACATAACATAAACATTTATGCGGATTCCTTTCGCATAAGTACCAAGGAGGAAAAAAGCAATGTCAAAAAGTGTTATTAAGCTTGCAGCAATTCTTGTGATAATTGCCGGGCTTCTGTTTGTTGCACTGTACGGAATTGACTTTACTGACACCGCAAGAATCCCGGGCGTACTTGACCCCGACGGCGTTGTTCAGGGCCTCGACCTTAAGGGCGGTTCGGTTATCGTTTTTGAGGCACAGGAAAAATCGCCTACAGATGAGCAGATGGATACGGTTGCCGGTATGATGAGAACCAGACTGGATGCCCTCGGCTATTCGGAAGCGGTTGTCACAAGACAGGGCGCAAAAAAGGTAAGAATCGAAATTCCGTCAATCTCCAACCCCGAGGAAGCGGCAGATACGCTGGGCGCAACAGCACAGCTCAAGTTCGTTGACGCGGAGGGCAAAGAGGTACTCACGGGCAGCGATGTAAAGAGCGCAAGCGCGGAGTTCGGGAAGGTAAGTGAAATGGGTAATGCGGAGCATTACGTAAGCCTTCAGCTTACATCCGAGGGTACAAAGAAGTTCTCGGAGGCTACGGGCAGAATTTCAAAGCTGCCGGAGGGTCAGAACATAATCGCAATCATGATGGATCAGACGGTTATTTCCGCTCCCCGTGTACAGACTCAGATTACGGACGACAGCTGTATAATCACAGGTGACTTTGACGCGGAGAGCGCAAAGGCTCTTGCGGCAAACATCAAGTCGGGTCAGCTCCCGTTCTCGCTCATGCAGACGGAGCTTCGTGCAATCAGCGCGACCCTCGGTGACACAGCGCTCCAGACCTCACTCACAGCGGGTCTTATCGGCGTAATTCTCGTACTTCTGTTTATGCTGATTATGTACCGTCTGCCGGGTCTTATGGCTGACTTTGCATTGGTTGCCTACATCTCGATTGTGGGTATCATTCTTGCAAACCTTCATGTAAACCTTACTCTCCCGGGTATTGCGGGTATCATACTTTCGATAGGTATGGCGGTTGACGCAAACGTAATTATATTCGAGAGAATCAAGGAGGAGCTGAAAATCGGCAAGACCGTACGCAGTGCGGTTGACGCCGGCTTTAACCGTGCGCTGAGCGCCGTTATCGACTCCAACATCACGACAATTATTTCCGCGGTTATACTTATATTCCTCGGAACAGGTACAATCAAGGGCTTTGGTGTTACACTTCTTATCGGTGTTGTTGTCAGCATGATTTCTGCAATATTTGTTACAAAATTCATGCTCAAACAGATGATAGGTATGAATGTTAAACATCTGTGGCTCTATGGTATATCAAAGAAAGAAGGAGGCGCAGAGAATGCTTAACATAGTAGGAAAAAGAAAAATCATTTTCACAATTTCAATCATTCTTATGGTAATAAGTGCGGCGTCCCTCATTTTTCAGGGCTTTAACCTTGACACCGACTTTGCGGGCGGTATGGCTGTAACCTACGCTCTTAAGGACAAGTTCGAAGTCAAGGACGTGGAGGCTGTTGTTTCCGAGGCTCTCGGAACAAAGCAGAAGGCATCCTCGGTACAGGCTTCAAACGGCGGCAAAGAGGTAATAATTAAGTTCGGTTACGAGAATCACCTCAAAACCGATGAGGAAAGAGCAAATTTTGCGGATGAGAAAATCAGCGCAATAACAAAGGCACTTTCCGATAAATACACCGAGGCAACCCTTAAAAACAAGGATGTTGTTTCGCCGTCAACAGGCAAAGAGCTTGCAAGAAGCGCGGTATGGATGTCGGCTCTCGCGGCAATCGCTATGCTGGTTTACATCACACTGAGATTCGAGTTTGTTTCGGCTGTTGTTTCTGTTGTTACGCTGCTCCAGACAATCCTTATTCTGTGCGGTATCTATTCGATAGCAAGAGTTGCGATCGATACCAACTTTATCGCGGCGATACTGACAATCCTCGGTTACTGTATAAACGATACAATCGTTGTTCTTGACAGAATCCGTGAAAACACCCGCCACGCAAAGAAACAGACATATGCGGAAATTGCAAACGCAAGTATCAACCAGACGATTGCGCGTTCGATAAACACAAGTATCACAACGCTCCTTACAATCGGCATGGTTTATATTCTCGGCGTTACATCAATCAAGGTGTTCGCGCTCCCGATTATCATCGGTATCTTAATCGGTACCTATTCTTCAATCTGTATTGCGGCTCCGCTCTGGGCAACATGGAGAGACGGTGCGGTAAACGCAAAGAAGAACGCGAAATAAATTTCGTTTTAAAAAGCATTGACTTTTTGGATGCACGGGAATCGAACACAATATCAGTCTCAACTCCCGTGTGCTTTGCCGGAAAGGATATTCGAATCCGCCCGCAAAAGGCGCAATGTCGGTTTGCTTCAGCTTATGTACGGCGCAGCCGTCCGATAACTCTGTCGGACAGCCGCGCCGTTTTTTTGCTATATTTCAAGCGGCGTTTCAGCCGCGGTGTAATTTGAGCTGCCGCCGTGCGCGGCGGCGGGAGTCGGTAAACAAAGCAACTGTTATCCTGCCTGCTTGATATACGCGGGTCTGACCCGCGTATTTCCGACCCCGCCGGCGTAAAGCCGCTTTTGCGCACAGCGTGCATAGTCGTAAAACAGTTTTGTTTTTCAGATTAAAGGTCGCCGCCCAAAATCGCTGCGTTTATCTTACGATTACAAGCTCCTGTACCTTATCCTTATAAACCTTGACAAACAGTCTTACCTCGTTGCCCTCCTCGTATACCTCTATATCGCCGGAGGTGACAACCGATACGTTGTTATTGTTCTTCTTTGAATTGTATTCGTAAACAGCCGCGCCTACGGTTGAGTAGTTCTTGACACTTCCGTTTACGCTGAGGTTTACAGAATCCGCAAACTTACGCGTTACACGTCCGTAAGCGATGTCAAGGTCTGTCTGTACCGTCTTTGTAAACTCTGTGTCCTTCGCGGAGCTGTCAAACAGCAGCGTTATTGCGTCCGCGTCACCCTTTGCGTTCTTGCTGTACTGGAATATATCGCCCTGTACAATCGGCTTGCCGTTCTTTACAAATACGTTCTTGTCGGAGGACATGATTTCAACCCTCTGACCGTTTTCTACACCGTAAACCACGTCTACGGATTCAAAATCCTCGTTCTGGGTCGACGCAATCTCGTCAACCAGTACAATCGGCGATTCCGCTGTTGTAACGCCCGTTGAGCTTGTCACAACTATAGCCTTTGCCGCAAAATCTTCCTGGAGGTCGTATGCTATGATGTCATACGGCGTGTCGTTCGAGAACATGGAACGGTTTCTTATCGAATACCGAGCTGTATCCGTACCCGCGTCTGACGGAATATCGAATATTACCGTGGAATCGGTTACCTTAACCCGTCCCAGCATACCGGACGCGCTCTTGTAAACCTGTTCCGCCGCCGAAATATCCTTTGTGAATACCTCGGTGTTCGGCTTTCCGCTTGCTGTGTTATCCTGTGCAAGGTCGATACCAGTGAGCTTTCCGCTTGAATTTGTTTCGTACGTTATAAGCTGCGGTGAAACGGTGTCCTTGCCGAGTCTTGAAAGTACCTCTGTCGAGGTCAGTCCGTAGTCATTGTTTACGCGTACCTTTGTAGCCGCGTCAATTACCTTTGTTTCGCCCGAAACTGTAAACAGCTTAAACTGGAGCGTGCTGTCGATGTTGCTTGACTTTCCGGCGTTCACAAGATATGCGTAGGTGCCGCGGATTGCCGCGCCCGTTGTTGTCGCAGTTGTGTCTACTGCCGCAATTTTGCCTTCCACATCCAGATAGAAACGTCCCGAGTCGCGGAGAGCTATCTCGTTCGGATAGTTTGCCGCCTTCTTGTAGCTTGTTTTAGAGTTGTCAATCCTGTAGCCGTCCTTTGAAACCTGTGTTACAGTACCGAGTATGCTTTCTGTACCGAGGTATGCCTTTATAAGCTGCTTGTCGGCGCTTACGGTGTACGAGATTACGTCCCACTCCTTAAGGTCGGAGGTTTTAATCTCGTTCATACCGCGGAGGATAGTATATTTTACGTTTGTGTCATTTGGGTCGAGTACAATCGAGCCGTTGTTGTATTTGTCGGTTACGCGTCCCGTTGCTGTGGAAACCGTATCGACTACTATATTTGTAAAGTGGTTGATGAATACTATATCGTATACGTTGTTTACGTCCGTGTCAATAAGAATCATGTTACCCGCCTTCGGTATCATCTGCTCCGCGGTTACCTTATCGGTATACTTGCCGTTGAGGATATAAACCGGCGAGGCAACTATGCTTGCGGTCTTTGTTGTTGTGTCGTTGTCCGGGTCGCGCCAGTAGGTCACGGTTTTGTTCTTGTCCGCGTCGCCTGTTACGGACACAAGGTCCTTTGCGCTTATTGTAAGTGTGTTGTTCTTGCTGTCCTGAGGTCTGACCGCAACCAGAGTTTTCTCATCGGTTGTCTTGTCTATTCTCGCGTAGTAAACTACGTTATAGCCAAGGAGCTGCTTTGCTTTTGTGTCGCCCTCGATAAACGTCTTGTCGTTAATCATAACGTGATCGTCTGCCGTTGTGCTGCCGCCCGAAAGGGTCGTTTCGCTTGTGCCGGTAACCTGACCGTAAGCTTTTTCTACATTAAGTCTGTCGTAAAGCAGAGTCTTGTCGACCTCTTCATAGTTGACATTCGAGCCGAAGCCCGTCTGCTCCATAAGGTTTACCGTAAGACTGTTGAATACCAGCTGCGCAATATCGCCGCGCTTTGCGGGTGCGCCTCCGTCGGCGTTTATTCCTTTAAGCATTTGATTTGAGGACGCGACTACCATATATCCCGAGGGATAGCCGCCGTTCACCTTCGCTTTCGGCTCATAGCCGAGAGCTCTTACCATTATTGTTACAGCCTCCTGAAAAAGTACCTGATCATCGGGACGGAAGGTACCCACATCGTCGCCGATAACCATTCCCTGCTGCTCCGCAATGTTTATAGGTCCGTTTGCCCAGTGGTTTGAAACCACGTCGGGGAACCGTGTCGGGTATGTCGCACTTTTTGCTACATCCTCAAGACCCATTGCATAGACCGATACCTTTGCCATCTCGGAACGGAGAATGTTGTCATCAGGACGGAAATTGCCCGATTCCGCGTCGCCGACCATTATGCCCAGCGCGCCGAGAATTTCCGCTGCCTCCTCGTACTTTGTTCCCGAAATATCGGGAGCAAGCGCGACTCTTGCGTCGCTGTAGCGCGACAGCGCCACTCCCTCATATAATTCGTTGTTCATCATTGAGTTGTATTTTGTGTTGTTTTCTTCTACTACTGCCGTACTGTTGTCTGATGTTTCCGTCACCGCAGAGGGCGTGCCGGTATTCGAAGCCTTGCTCCGCGCCGCACTGCTGCCGCTTTGCGTATCCGTGCCGGATTTTGAATCGGATTTGACGCCCGCAGCGCGGTTTTCCATACCTGCGGAGTTCTCGCCCGAAACCATTCCCGCATCCTCCGATGCGAAAACATTTATTCCCAGCGTCAAAAGCATTGTAAATGCAAGACAAAGGGAAATAAACCGTTTTGACATTTTTATTCCTCCTTTTGAAATATTAAAACTTTCGGTTTCGTGTTTATTTTGCGTCCGCTATATAAAATTTACAACACAAACATTTTCCCTAAATTAGTAAAAATATGCTTGTAATCTTTATGTAACCGTAATTTAATAAGTTTTTTTGTTTTTACTGTTGAAATATAAAAGTTTATATGCTAAAATAAAAAATGTATAAAAAGAATTTTACATCATGTTTTTGAGTTTTATTTGGTTATATTTTACTTTTATTTAAAAAACAAGGAGGAATAAAAAATGAAAGCAAAAAAACTTTTAAGCGGAGCGTTATGCACCGCAATGCTTGTATCGGCGATTTCGGTTTCCGCAGCAAAGGTTACTTTTTCGGACGTCGAGAATGACCCCACCGTATCGTGGGCAAAGCCGTATATTTCGGAGATGGCGGAGCTTGGCTACATCAAGGGTTATGAGGACGGAACCTTTAAGCCGAACAACACCATCACAAAGACAGAGGCGCTGCTTTTGCTTTCCAGGATGCTCGGAGTAAACGATGACGCGTATGCGGATTCGGTTGAGCTTGCACAGGACGCATACGGCTCGATGCTGAAGAAGTATTCCACAAATTACTCAAACGAGATTGCGTTCCTGCTTTACACGGGCGTTCTTAAAACGGATGACCTTGACACATATATCTCAACCTCAAACAAGAACACCCCGCTTAAGAGGTACGAGGCGGCGGTGCTGCTTACAAAGCTCCTCGGCGCTGAGGAGGATGTTCAGAAGAACACCTTTGTTTCCTCGTCATATGCGGACACTGTGGAAATTCCCGACTCTGCAAGAGCGTATGTTGAGTATGTAAAGGGCGAAGGCATTATGCAGGGTATGGGGACAACCGTATCGGGACAGCCGGTTTTCTCGCCAAACACTGACGTAACTCGTTCGCAAATGGCGAAAATGCTCTGCAGCCTGATTGACGTTCTCGACCGCAGTGCGGAAACGGGCGTTATCGCGTCTGTCGATAATTTTAACGATACGTTTACCGTTACCGTGAACTCGGTTGACGTTATGTACACAGCAGCGTCAAATACTCGCTTTAAGGTTGACGGCAAGGACGTTGATTTGTCGGCGCTCAAGGCGGGTATGCACGTAAAAATTACACACCTTAAGGGTCAGGTTTCGCTTGTCGAGAATTACAACGTGATTGAGGATGCGGTTATATACGGCCTTGTTTCCTCCACAAAGGAGACAACAGGCTCAATGTCAATCACGATTGTTGACGCAAACGATTCGTCAAAAAAGCAGACATACTCCGTTTCGGACAAGGTTAAGGTTCGCATAAACGATGCGGTTGATACGTTTGGCAAGATAAAGTCGACCAATTATGTAAAAATGACGATTTCCGACGGAACGGTTACGGAAATTGAGGTTGTAAGCAAAACCACAAATGTGTCGGGTACGCTGATAAACCTTGACGCAAGCGGTGAATATACCATTCTTACGGTTAAAGGCAGCGACGGCACAGAAACGGATTACGAGGTTTCAGCCGACGGCGTAAGCGTTGCGCGCAACAGTCTTGACGCAAAGCTCAGCTCGCTTATGCAGGGCGATTCAATAACGCTCAGACTGACCTACGGCAAGGTTACAAAGATAACGGCGGCAAGCACCAACCAGGAAACACAGGGTACAATTTCATATATCACATACACGACTACGGGAACAAAAATCGGTATTGAAATAAGCGGCAAAGTGACCGAGTACACGGTAAACAAGTCGGTTGACGTTCTTATCGATTCCTCGGCAGGCTCGGTTTACGACCTCCGTCCGGGCAGCGATATAAAAATCAAACTCCAGAGCAGTGAGATTGTAAAGATTGAAGCCGCGGGTACCATTACAAAGTCGCAGCTTGTCGGCATTGTCAAGAGTACAAACGCGAACTACGGACTTATGGTTGTAGAGGAAGGCAACAGCGAGTACAGCGTATTCGTAAACGGCAACACAAAAATTATCGACAGCATTACAGGCGCGTCAATCAAGCTGAAATCCGTTGAAAAGGGCAGAACGGTAACGGTAACAGGTTCTACCTCGTCAGGTGTTCTTGAAGCGTCCGTTATAGTTGTTCAGTAACAGCAGCTTATTATAATAGAAAATACCGCGCAAAACCGTTGTAAATATTTTATATGGATTGGCGGAAAAGTAACACCCGCATACCGCTTTAAAGCGATATGCGGGTGTTTTTGCGCTGCAATAAAATCCGTTTTTGTTAAATGGTTGACCAAGCGGCGAAAGCGGTGTTTGCTTTTACTGTCTGAATACCCAAACACGCTCTTTTTTGTCAAAACGGCATATCTAATTGCACATAACCAAATATCCGCCGCCGTCAAGAATAATTTGGTTTCGGTCAATTATATTTCGTGCGGAAAGCAAGGTGTTAAGGTTATCCGTGTTTACATCATCAAGATCCAATTCCGCGACATTCTGTGCCATATTTACAATTACGGTCAGCTCCTGTCTGCCGTATACCCTTCTGTACGCTATCGCGCGTCCGTTTCGGGCAATAATTTTGCCTTTTCCGCTTTGTTACGGCGTGCACTGACCGCACGGAGTGTAGCCGTCCGCGATTGCCTTTTCGCGGGTGCAGTGAAGGTATATCTTGTTAGTTC
>OGRO01003819.1_pt1 | contig 10475 bp, 8 predicted proteins | sample 1553451 | NCBI WGS metagenome assembly OGRO01 (sample SAMEA2580021, study PRJEB22360) | human gut metagenome
GCTGGCGTCTCCGTTACTATTTTCCCTTCTCCACTTTGATAAGTTTACCGCAACAGTTATTCTGTCGGGCTTTCGCCCGACCTTTACAGTACCGCAACCGCTTTGCGTATCTGATCCAGCACCGCCGACAGTCCGGTGTCTCGGCGGGCGGTCTGCATATTGTAGTCAGATTGTAAGCCTATCCACAAATTGGCTGTTATCCCCGTTGCCGCCTCGATTTTCAATGCATATTCGGTCGTTACAGGCCGTTTGCCATTCAGCACTTCGTTGAGGACAGTAGGAGACACACCTATAATCTCGGCGAATTTCTTTTGAGACATGCCCCGTGCCTGCAATTCGTCCTTAATCATTTCGCCGGGATGAATCGGGGTTGCCGGTATCAACTCGTGCGGAGCATAAATCCTTTTTGTCGTTTCCATATCGCTATTGCTTGTAATGGTTGCTAATATCCAACAATCGGCAAACGGTTATTATCTGTTCGGTCATGACCTCCCTTACGGTAAATTCAAGCCGGTATTTGCGATTGATACGAATCGATGACATACCGAACTTGTCGCCCTGTAAAGCCTCGTAATTGAGAGCATTATTGCGGAATAAATCTGTAACGCAGTTCGCCGAGATAAGCGCAAACACCGCCTTCTGATAACCTCGTATTACTTCGGGTTGGTAGCGGTGCTTTTTATCGCTCGTGCGCCCCTGCTCGAACAGTTCCTGCAAATATTCTTTATCGAACTCTATAAACATCGTCGCACTATTGTTTCATTGCAAATATAATACTTTTCCAACATAATTCACAAAAAATCGAATCCTCATCATATCCCAAACTGTTTCCCCCGCTATCTTTCAAAATTAATTTATCTACCCTCTTTTTATTATCTAATTAAAAACATACAAATCAACAACTTACAAAGCCATTTGCACAATGTGCAGAGCATTTCAACCTTTGAGATAGTCATACCATTTACGCCTAAGAGGAATGATTATCTACAATAGAAACGGAGTCGAGCTGATCGATGCGCCAGTTACCTCGTCTGCCGTCCGCAAACGAGTATTGATGGGCGACAACTACGTCTCCCTGCCCTTTTCCCATGACACCTATATAGACTTTGCTCCGGGGTCCTATATCATCTATAACGGTCTCAAGTTCGAGATCATCGATGCCGATAAGAATCGCCCTACTCGAAATGCCACTACGGGCGGCTGGGACTATACACTCCAGTTCGACGATCAGGAGCGCCACATGACGCGCGCCATTGTATTCTGGCTATCACAAAAGCCACGGGAGGCGGTTTTCCATGACACGACCGATTTGCAGTCTTTCGGAAATCTGATCGTGGAAAACATGAATGCCTTTGTGCCTGCCAAAAACTGGAGGATGCGCGATCTTTCCGACGAACTGAAAGAAGGTACGAAGCTCGTTTCATTCAACGGCGACACATGCTGGAACGCCGTCAACACGATCGCCGAGACTTTCGATGTCGAGTGGTGGACAGAACAAAGCGAAGGTTATATCTACCTGTGCTTCGGCAAGCTGGAGATCGGAACCGAGGAAGATTTCGTAGAGGGAGACGTTATCACGTCTATCCCATCGCGGAGAGGTGACGACAGCAACTACGGCACGCGCTTCTACGTATTCGGATCGACGCGCAACCTGACGGAGGACTACGGTCAGGCCGATCAGGGCGGAACGACCAATCATGTCTCGGAAATTCGGCTCAGGCTGCCGGGTGGGCAGGAGTATATCGATGCGCGGCCCGATATGATATGGAACGACGTGGTCGAAAAGTTCGTCGTATTCGAGGACATTTACCCTAAAAATACGGATACTGTCACCTCAGTCGAGAAAGTAAAGCGACAGACTGATAGCGGAACCGAATATGAAGCTCGGGTAATCTACGCGAAAGACACGCCTTTCCTTCCAACCGATCTAATCCCGGGCGAGACCCTGCAAGCCGTCATTACGAGCGGCGCTCTTTCGGGTAGGACGTTCGACATACAACTCGGCGCTGCATTCGACGATCCCAACACATGGAATCCGGAAACAAATCCTTTCGACCGCAAGTTCGAGATCGTGGCAGACGTGGAGACGACCGGTGAGCAAGAGATCATCATTCCTAACGACAATCTGGACATCGAGCCCGGCGATACCTTCGTGTTGACCGGTATTAAGTTACCCGGAGCGAGAATCGGAGAGGCCGAGCAGGAATTGTTGGAAGCAGGAACGACGTGGGCCCAGAAAAACAGCAAGGACACGAGCGTATACGATTGCCCTACCAATCCCGTATACTGTCAACTGAACGATAAGAGCTACGAGCTCGGACAGAAGGTGCGCCTCGTGAATGAATCCCAATTCGGGAGCAGCGGCCGTAGCTCCCGTATTCAAGGCTACGAAAAGTCGCTCGACAACGAGTATCAGGCAACCTACACGGTTGGCGACAATACCGCCTATTCCCGCTTGGGCGAGATCGAGAAGGATATTCAAGAGGCAGCCTATGCGGAACGGATCGGAGTGACCAATGGCGTCGGAATCTACCTGATTCGCGCAAAATATGACCAGACGCAGCCAACAGACTACAATGCGTATTCGGCAGCGGCCGCCGACGAGAAGTTCTTGAGCAGAAAAAAGAACGATACGGCCGAAGGGATAATCACCTTCGCAAAAGGCATATTGGCAAACACCCTCTCGAGCGAGAAATTCGTATCGGGCAATGAAGGTAAGGGTCACAGTACATGGATCGACGATGACGGGGTATCGCATACGGAGGTCGATCAGGTGAAGGCCCGAAAAACCGTTGTTTCGAAGCAAATAGAAGCCGAAGAAGGCAATGTCACCGAACTCACCAGCACGAATATCGAAGCGACCGTATTGACTGTACTGGACAAGATCATAGCGAAAGATCAAACGCTGTCAGGGAAAATATCGTCGGCAAAGTTTCTGTCGGGACTGCTCGGGTATGGATGGATGATCGACGCAAAGGGCAACGGCGAACTGCATTCGCTATCGATCCGGTCCTTTCTCGAAGTCCCCGAGCTCCGGTATAATCAGGTGCAGGTAGTAGGCGACGAGCTATGGGTAACGGCCGGTGGTGTCATATCCGATGTACAGGCAGCCGACTCGGGCCGCTATACTATCACGCTCAAGCTGGAGGAAGGGCAAACCAACCCCTTTGCTGCGGACGATATTCTGAGAGGCATATACCACGTTTCCACCGGATTCTCGACAATCCAGATGCGGGTAGACAGTGTGGCGGAAGACGGAACGATGACCGTCACGCCTCGGACGCCCGATCTCGTACCGCAAAAATTCATGAACATAGCCAAGACGGGCAACTTCACGAATACGGCCCGCCAACGAAGCATCCTGATTTCATCCAAGCAGGGCCGCATTCAGTTCATGGCCGACGTGAACGATTGGGAAATCGCTCCGTCGATGGTCCGAATGATTCTGGGCGATACGTCGGGATTCGTACATCCGTCTTTCGGCGATACGTCGGGCTACAATGCCTTTCTGGAGAACATTCTGATGACCGGCCGAATTTTCCAGAAGTCGGCCGACGGCACGACCACCAAGCCCGTCGCCGTGAACAAGGGCAAATGGGAAGCCGGGACATATTACTATTACGATGAAGTAACCCATAAAGGCTCGCTGTGGCTATGCACCGCAGATTCCACGTCAGAAGAACCTTCTGCGTCCTCCATAGACTGGGTAGAGGAGGTAGCATCGGGCGCTGGATCTGCGGGGCCCGCGGGGCCGGCACTTCGTAGCCGAGGCGTATGGTCGGCCTCGGAAACCTATATAAACGGAGGCGAGTTCAGGGATTGGGTATTGTACGGGGAACACAACTACCGCTATATAGTCAAAGAAGGCGTAGCTGCGGTTCCTACCGGCACACTGCCCACAGACACGGCATACTGGACGCCGTTCAACGAAATGGAACCGGTGGCGACGAGGGTTCTGTTGGCCGACGACGCATGGATCGACATACTGAGCACGAACGGAATCCGTATCGGAGATAACGGATGGGAGCTGACCGACGGGGAGATTCGGCACAAAACAAGCGGGCTGAAGCTGACCAAAGATGGAAAACTGGTTGCTCCTAACGGCTTGAGCCTTGTCGTAGGGGAAGAGAACATAGACGATTATACCCAGCAAAAGATCGATTCCGTCGAGATAGGCAGCGACAACCTGATGGACGATACTCAGCGTCCTAATCCGAGCAATACCGAGCTTTGGAATAAGACGGTCTCGGCATCTGTATGGGGAGAGGTAGGTGAGTTCGTAGCTGTAAAGATAAGAGGGCAATGGGGCCGCCTATGGCAGTCCATCGCCGAAGGATTCATTGGAGGACAGCAATACCGGTTTTCGTGCTGGGTCAAGCGCGACGCGTCGATGGAAACTGTTGAGACCAAAGCACAGCTTAGTGTCGGAAGAAACGCCGTGACAATCATATCCGCGACGCTCGACGGCGTGAAACTCGGCGCGGGCGGATCAACAGGAGTATTCAGCGGAAAGTCACTCGCTGGAATTGTAATTTCGGCAGATACTTTTCAACGTCTCGAATGTATATTCGAAGCAAGCGAAACAGTGCCCGGTGATAGTTTTCGACTCGAATTCTACACGTCGAATTATCAGACGAATACCCCTTGCGGAGTCGTTTACGGATATTATTTGGTTAAAGGCAATAAAGCGACGGACGATTGGCGACCGTCGCTGAACGACACTAAAAAGGCCATAGCTGCGGCTCAGGCCGCCGCCGATCAGGCTAAAGAGGACGCTGCGGCCAGCGCTCAAAAGCTCGAGGATTGGTCGTCCGACGAATTGATCTCGCCCCCTGAGAAGCCGGGCCTCGTGCAGCAGAAGGCCGACATTGAATCCGAGTATGGCGAGATCGGCTCACAAGCCGACCGCTATGGGCTTAAAAGTTCGACCTACTGGACAGCTTATAATAGCGCGTACACGCTGGCTATACAAGCGCTGACGAAGTACACAGCCTCGACTCCCGAAAGCATTCCGGTCGAGTCCGACTACGACTATATCGCAGCATACTATCCCAAGCGGCAGATCATGCTCGATCAGATTGCGGCTGCGGCGCAAGCATATACAGACGGCTTACAGTTCGGTTCGGTAAATCTGATCGACGGCAGTGAGGCTATCAAGATAACGGCAAGTGCTTCGGCTACCCATGCTTATTTACGTTTCCCGTTACACGTTCGTCCGGGGGATGAGTTCGCTCTTTCGATAGGCTCTATTGAAATTCTTGCCGGAAATCCTACGGAGTTTTCATGCAACATTCTAACATCCCAAATGGACAGACCGCTGGCACACAAACAACTGACTTTGGATAATAGAACGGCTGTCTACAAAATACTGGAGAAAGAACAAGAGCAGGATGCGTGGTTTCTGATGTATGCGGGAAAAGAAACTCAAACCCAAGGAGTTTCAGTCATCTATCACGAAGTCATGCTCGTCAAGGGTAACCGCCCGGCCCTAACATGGTCTCCGTCATTGAACGATCAGAAAGCCCAGACTCAGGAGCAAATCGATTCGATTCAGGTTGGAACCGTGAATCTTTTGGATGACACAAAAAACATGACGGGAACAACCACCGATTGGTATAGGACCTTTTGGGATTATATCCCAGTCCCGGGCCGTCAATATACTGCCCGTCTTCTTAATACCGGTAATACGCCTATTCGGGTTTTCATTGGAGAAAAGAAATCCGACGGCGGTTACTTAGGTGATTACGGTGGAAATATTGCAGCCTCGGGAGAGGTGAGCGTATACACTTTCACCACAAAAAGTGATGCGGGCCATATCTTGGTCGGCATTATGAATAAAGAGCAGTCTGCCTCTATTCCTATCGGTGATTACGACATATCTGACATAATGCTTGTCGAGGGGAACAAGGCTCCTGCAACGTGGTCGCCATCGTTGAATGATCAGAAGGCTCAGACTCAGGAGCAAATCGATTCGATTCAGGTTGGCGGAGTGAATATCCTGAACGGCACAAAAAATTTTTCCGATCATTGGAGCGGAGAAGGGCAGATTCTGTCTGAACAATATTTAGGTCTAAACGTCGTATACTGTAAAACTACGCCTTCCGCTGGTTATAGGGAAGTTCGCCAGCAGGTACATGTACCGTTCACGCCATCGGAAGAATATACTCTTAGTTTTTGGGCCAAAGGGACAGGTTACGTTCATACCTACTGCCATCCGGAAGTTTGTCAAAGAATTATATCTACCAACGGAGATGCCTACGAGGGTTCCAAGGTCGATACTCGTATGAGGTATGCTCTGACTTCGGAATGGAAGCGTTTTTTCGTAACATTCCTAACTTTGGGAACTGTCAGTCCAAACGGAGATAACAGAGTCTTGTTTAGAGTTAATTCAGGAAACAATGAGGTGTATTTGTGCGGAGCCAAGTTGGAGCAGGGCAATAAGGCTACGGCGTACTCCATATCAGAAAATGACCAAAAGGACTACGCTGACCAAACGGCCTCGGATCAGGCGAACGAGATCCGCGAAGAGGCAAAGGCTACGGGCATTTATCTCTCCGAAAAGAAAATCGACGTAGTGGCCGACCGCTTTCGCATCACATCGACGGCAGGTCGTGAAATCATGCGGGCCGATGCCGACGGTAACCGCGTGAGCATGGAGAATCTCGACGTACAGGCGGGAGCGACAATCGGACCGGTCGAGGTAACCGAGACGGGATTGGCCGTAAAGGCTGAAGACGAGGACTTGCAGACTGTAATAAGCAATCAGGAGTTCGGCAGTCTGTCCGACGCTTTGGGCACCGGGAAAACGTCCATTGTCGCCCTTACCGCTCCATCTGTATCTCAACCTGGCGGGCAGTTCGACATGGGAACCTTCAGCGCGCCGGATGCGACTGTGCGGATTCTATCCGTATCAGGCCGGGTTATCATGATGAACGGCCTAAATTCGGTGAGAATTTACCTGACCAAACAAGTAGGTTCCCAATGGACCGATTTGGGCATCGAACTATTTTCTATGGCTTCTAATTCTCACTATGATGAAAATTTCACTAAATCAGTTGTCATATCATCCATCGGTAACTATAAAATTGCCTGCACTGCCGTATGCGGCGGCGTGATAACGATCTCAAATATGAGCGGGACCTTGCAGGAGCAGGTAAAAAGGATGGAGGTCAGGCCCTCTACGATATTCGGGATGCTCAATTCGACACAATACTTTCTTTTAGGACGAGAAAAACCGTCGGCCTCGGGTTCCGAGATTTTCCGTGCTAAAATTCAGAACGAGGACGGAGGATTGGAAGTCACTTCAACCGGCGTAAACATCGATGGAGAAACATATATAGACGGACAGACAACTATCAATGGCAACGCATCGGTCGTGGGTAAATTTTCCGCCACAGGTGAAATTAACGCTACGGGAAATATCCAGTCCGATACGGACATCGAAGCGGTACGCGATATTTTAATAGGCCGCTATCTGAAAGGATTGGCTATTCCATCCGAAAAAATACCGAGTTCCATGACATCCGGCTCAAACTACCAGATTGCCAACTCGGCTACCTGTATCGATGCGATGAATAAAAATGCGATCAACATTACGCTTCCAAAGAATCCGAAAACAGGACAGATCGTTTTAATACGGCAATATTCGGCAGGATATACGCTCAAAGGGGGAGGCAAACAGATACATCGGGCAGGATCAACGGTCTCCGAATTCTGGAACGATGCCTACGGGTCTCTCATGTGGATACGCTTCGACGGAAGCTACTGGGCGCTCAATTATATGCCATCACTTTAAACTCATACATATGAAAACGAAAACCAAATTCATCATTAACGTATCGCTCACCTTGCTGGGCGTTATCGGGCTGATTTTCCTACCCAAGCTGACGCTTCCCATACTGCTGGGCGTTGTAGGAACAATCGCGTATCAAAAATTCGTCAAATAATCAAAAATCGAAATGTCATGAACAATCATCAACTGAACAATCTGTCCGTGTATTACTCGGGCGACGACGGAACGTACCATCTTGCCGGCCGGTACGACATCGGCAACAATGGTAAAATCACTCGGATCGACGTATCGGCCTACGTGAAACAAGGAGAGGCAAGCATCGAAGTCGGCAAGCTACTCTCGGACGACAACGGCGCAAACTACATATTTACGCCGGATGCGAAAAGCGAAGGACTGACCGATGCGGTTTTCGCAGCTCTGCAAGCTGCGGAAGCAGAAATAGCAGGGAAGGTCGAACAAGTCATGCTGCTACTCAAAGACCATCTGTCATACACTCAGAGTGAATAGTCACGCAGACTCTCACTGCAGGAAACCAGTTCATACCAAAATTGAAAGACAAATGATGAATTGAACGTCATGGAAAAGATCAGCGAGATACTGACCATCGTCAACACCGCCTTGTTGCCGATCCTCGGATTTTTCCTGTTCTACAATTCCCGCCGCCGGGAGGCTCGGGCAAAAGCCGAGCGCGAGGAGATACACAACGTCTCCTCGATCTCGGATGAGTGGCAGGAGCTGTACAAAAAGGCCGAAGACAAGCTAAAGGCCAAAGATGCCAAGATCGACCAGCTTTACGCGGAGAAGGAATCCGACCGTCAGCGAATCCGCGAGCTCAATGAGCAGCACAATGCTCTGAAGATGGAGCATCAGGCGGCCAAATTCAAGGAATGTACGGTCAGAGGCTGCGAGAAACGACAGCCGCCCAGTAATTACTAAACCGATCACACGATGAAATACTTTACGGACACGGCCGAAAACGTGCAGGCAAACCTGGTCCTGATGGCAAACGCTCTGAAAACCACCGGTATTCTGAAATAGCTATGCTTATATCTCTCAAGCGAATCTATTTCGCGTCCACCTATACCATCGGGCGGTTAAGCATCCCGTCGGCATCCTTCAAGTGCGATACGCTGGAAGATACCGACAGGGATGCCAACGCCAATGGCGTATTCGACGGTCAGGAAGTTAAGATATACGGCAAGACGGCTATTCCTTACGGTCGCTATCGGATCGCTATGACACAGTCGCCCAAGTTCTCGCCTCGCTACGGAGACCGCAATGTCCCCCTGCTGCTGGATGTGCCTCACTTTTCAGGAATACTTATCCATTCGGGGAACACGCCGGCCGACACGGAGGGCTGTATCTTGGTCGGAGAAAACAAGGTAAAAGGACAGGTCATCAATTCCCGGGCTACCCTGTTCCGCCTGCTCGACATTCTCGACGAGGCCGACTCCCGAGGCGAAGATATTTACATAACGGTTCGTCGTGATTGTTGTGATTTGATGTAGAAAGCGATATTCCAATATTTGGGGGTACCGCATGGCGGATAGGTTCGGGCATTTTTATTTTACGGAAACATGAAAAACGTTGTTATAGCTGTTATAGCTTTAGCCCTGATCGCAGTCGCATTTCTGCTGGGCCGCCGGAGCGTGAAGCCGGAGATCGTCGAGATACAGCGGACGGACACGGTGGTCGTGCGCGACACGGTCCGGGAAACGGTTCTCGTGCCCAAAATCCGCTACCTGACCCGTGTCGATACGGTGCTGCTGAAAGTTCCGGGCGATACGGTGGAAGTCCCGGTACTGGTCCCGATTTCCCGAAATGTGTATGAAGGGGAAGATTACCGGGCCGTCGTGTCCGGTTTCCGCGTGTCGATCGATACGCTCGATACTTTCCGAAAAACGCAGACCTTGACGAATACGTTCGTCCAGCGGGGCGAGGTTCCCGGCGAACCTAAGCGCTGGGGAATCGGCGTGAGCGCCGGGTATGCTCTCACGCCACAGGGTGTGAAACCGTACATCGGGCTGGGGGTGCAATACTATTTGATATCTTGGTAAATTTGCTCGGCATCACTTTTTTGCAAAAATTGGCAAATAGTTGGCAAAAATTTTCTTCTATTTTTATAATTTATTGTTTTTCAATTAATTATAATGATAGATTTAAAGTTTCCTAAACTTTAAATCCCAGTTCGAGTCTGGGTAGAACCACTACACGAATTCCTGACAAAAGCTCATTGTCAGGAATTTACTTTTCCACGAAATAACAGAGCGACGTTCTTCAGGGCGTTCATATCGCCGCGCAATCCAATCCAATCCAATCCAATCCAATCCAATCGTTGTATTTCCTCTTTCGGCATACGGCTTCAAATCCTGCAACGGCGGGAACACATATCCGACACCTACGCCGATTCTCCGTCGCTACGGCCCATCGGAAATAGAATTGCGCCGGCCCCTCGTCACCGTTTACGTGTAACGATAAAGGCCGGCGTATCGGAAGACGGGGGTAGCCGGACACGACGGCCGGCAATCCTCGCTCATACACCTTTCGGGAAAATCGGAATCGGCATCAATACCTCAACCGCAACGCCGGAACGAAACCGTACCGCACGGAGCCCGCGCAGGAACAACTGAAATGCCGAAAATCGAACGCTCCAAGGCGCCTCTTCTCCTTGAAGTCCGGGACG
>OGRO01003826.1_pt1 | contig 10457 bp, 10 predicted proteins | sample 1553451 | NCBI WGS metagenome assembly OGRO01 (sample SAMEA2580021, study PRJEB22360) | human gut metagenome
GCCCCCTTGCGCAATGGCGGCTGATAGGGTAAAATAAAAAGACGAAAAAACAAAGAAACAGGGGATATTATGCAATACAAAGTTCTGGCACTGGATCTGGATGGCACACTGACCAACAATGCCAAAGTCATTACCCCACGCACCAAAGCTGCCCTGCAGGCAGCGGCGGACCGCGGCGTGCGCATTGTGCTGGCCAGCGGCCGCCCCACCGTGGGCATTGAGCCGCTTGCCAAAGAGCTGGAGCTGGACCGCCGCGGCGGCTGCATCCTGAGCTATAACGGCGGTAAGATCATTGACTGCAAAACCGGCGAAACGCTGGTGCAGCATGAGTTCCCGCCGGAGCTGATTGACCCGGTGTGCACCTTTGCCCGCTACTGGAACGTGATGCCGCTGACCTATGATGCCAAAGGCATTGTGACCGAGGATGCCGCCAACCCCTATGTTGGCGAGGAAGCCCGCATCAACAAAATCCCGGCCCGCCAGGTGGAAAACCTGCCCGCCGAGATCCAGTGGCCCATCAACAAGCTGCTGCTGGTTGGCGACCCTGTGGATATGCCCCATGTGGAGGAGCTGATGCAGCAAAAGTTTGCGGGCAAGCTTTCCATTTACCGCTCGGCACCGTTCTTTATTGAAACGATGCCCCTGGGGGTGGAAAAATCCGCCTCGCTGGCGCTGCTGCTGAAAAACATGGGCCTTGGCCCCGAAAACCTGATGGCCTGCGGCGATGGCTGGAACGACCTGCCCATGATCCGCTATGCGGGCATGGGCGTTGCCATGGGCAATGCTGTGCCGGAAGTAAAACAGGCAGCCAAATACGTTACCGCAGATAATGAGCATGACGGGGTAGGGCTGGCCGTTGAAAAATTCATCTTGGAGGACCCGCAGTGAACCTGATCGTTTTTGACTTGGAATGGAACATGGGCAATGCGCCCAAAACCTTTAATTATCATGGGGCGGAGCTGACCCTGCGGGGTGAGATCATCCAGATCGGTGCAGTGCGGGTGGACGAGAATGGCGATGTACTGGATACCTTTGAGATGACCCTGCGCCCCCGCATTTTCCGCAAGCTGCATTGGCGCATTGCGGAGGTGACTGGCCTGAGCCAGGGCGATCTGGAAGCCGGGGTGCCCATTGCTGAAGGCCTGCGGCGGTTCCAGGAATGGGCCGGCCCCGACGCCGAATTTGCCGAGTGGGGCCTGGACGATGTGCCGGTGCTGAAACAGAACCTGTTCCTTTATAATATGGACGAAAGCTGGCCCAGCCGCTGGTATGACCTGCAGCAGATCTTTTTGAAAAATTTCCCCCGCGGGGAAGGCGAGGGCCTGACGCTGGAAAGCGTGGTGGACCGCCTTGGCATTGAGCATGACGGCGATTTCCACAATGCGCTGGACGATGCCCTGTACACCACAAAAATCTGCCGCCGCCTGCCGCTGGCCCAGGGCATTGCCGAATACCCGGACCCCGCCGCCCAGCTGACAGCCGCCCTGCTGAACAATACCGATACCGAAACGTACGATATCCAAACCTACTTTGACCGCCTGGACCACGATGCCTACAAAAATGACCCTGCGCTGTATCAGGTGGGCTGCCCGTTCTGCGGCAAGCCGCTGGTGCTGAACGATATCTGGCTCAAGCGCGGCAACACCGGTTATTATACCGAAGCCACCTGCCCGGACCACGGCCCGTGGTTCCTGCGCTTTAAGCTGAACCGCCGCGACGGTCTGCATTGGAACTTTGCCCGCTGCATTGAGACCGTGCGCCCCGAAAGCTATGCCCGCTATAAAAAACTGGAAAAATCCCAGCGCGAGCGCATCCGCATGAAAGCGGAACGTGCTGGAAAGAAAACCCAGGAATAAAAATAAAACGCTCCCCGCCCTGTGCATAAGAGAACTGCATGGAGAGGGGAGCATTTTGTAATGAATAAAGAATAAATAATAAAGAAGAATGGTGGTGGGCGCTGCGCGCCTTTTTTGGATATTAGGCGCGATGCAGGATAAAGAGTGCGCTCCGGGTGGGGGCGCTTACTTACTTCATTTTGCCGATGTAGACGAGGTAGGAGTAGAGGTAGATCCAGACGGAGCCGCCAAAGACAACGGCCAGCAGCAGGATCATGGTGGCGACATCGCCCAAAATGGTGGCCAGCAGTGAAATTACAATCAGAGCAGCACCCATAACAACAAACACAATGCCGCCCATGCGCTGGGTGCGGTTCCAGTTGTGTTCGTTGTTCAGCGCCCAGGGAGTTTTGCAGCCGAACATATAGTTCTGCTTGATGCGCGGCATATAGTTGCCCAAAAAGATGAACAGTACCCCGCAGCCGCCGCAGACCAGAATACCGACCAGGCTGCTGCCTTCCGGAATCAAGCCGAACACGCTCAGCTCCGAAAACCAGCTCATAGCTGACATAAATATTGTAAGGGCAGTGAGGGAGGCGTTCCAGACGCCCTTGAACTTTTCATAATTCTGGTGTTTGGGGTCAATGCGGGGCAGCACTGCCATCAAAATCAGCATCAGGGCGGGCAGGGCCGCCATAATCAGCACAGTGGATTTTGGCCCCCAGCCGTTGGCCTGGCCGTCCGCGCCCCAGTGGGTGGGCACAACATCCGGCAGGGAGCCATAAAAGCAGAGGTGCGCCGCAAAGTTGATGGCGCAAAAAATCAGCAGCCCCCAAAACAGTTTATTTCGTTTCATCATCAGGTCCACCTTTCACAAAGCCAAAATCGAAAAACCACTTAACAGCTTCCTGGAACACGGTCAGGTTCAGGCAGTACACAATGTTCTGGCCGCGGCGCTCATCCGTTACCAGCCCGGCATTTTTCAAAATGTTCAGGTGGTGGCTTACGGATGGCTTTGCCATATCAAAGTGCGCAGCAATATCACCGGCACTCATTTCGCCTTCGCTCAACAGCTCCAGAATGCGCCGCCGGGTGGGGTCCCCCAAAGCCTTAAACGCATCGCCTACCATAGGTCAGCGTTCCTCCTTATCGAATAACGTCTGCTGTTCCGGTTCTTGCAATGCACAATACTGCTTTTTGGCGTAAGCCGCGCAGCCCAGGCAGAGCACCAGCAGCAGTGCTTCCACCAGCCAGGTACTGTGCAGCACGCCGCACTGGAATAAAGCGGCGGGAACATCGAACAGCGCATGCAGCGCCACCGCCAATCCCAGATACCCGGCCTTGCGCTGCCGGACAGCCCGGAATACAACCACCGAGAGGGAAATGTGCAGCGTCATGGCAATCGCGCGTTCAGCCAGCCCCAGCAGCAGGTTGGCGGCCCCAAAGCTGGCAACGGCGGCGATCTGTGCCTGTACCTGGTCCAGCTGCGCGCCGGTCAGCCCATTGGTTATGCTTTCAATGCTGCCGCTGTTGACAAGCTGCGCAATCGCAATATTATTGATGGCGGTGAGCCCCAGAACCAGGATTGCCTCGATCCCGCCGTGGCCGATGCCATAGGTTACGGCGTCCCGCCGGTTGGTATAGCGCTTGAGCAGAAAGCGAAACGCAAGATAGCGCCCGACTTCCTCAAACACGCCCGCCAGCAGACAGCCGATCAGGGTGTAAGCCCACGCATGGGTCAGCACATACTGCGAAACGCCGGTGCCGCCGCCAAAGAAAATAGCCTTGGGCACACCTTCCAGTACCTGGGCGAAAACAACGAAGGTCACCGCGCCGACAACAGCAGGAAACAGCTTTGCACCCCGGCAGAATTTGAACTTCCATACCAAAAAAACCAGAACCGGCAGCCCGATACCGGCTGCGGCGGCCAAGGCGCTCCACAAAATGGTCTGCAAAGAAATCATCGTGCTCATACCATATATCCTTTCAGAAAAACACAAGAATTATATATTTAGATAAACGTCTAAATATTATGGCCCTAATATACCACCCGCACACGGCTTTGTCAAGCGGGCGCGGGTGGTACGGTTAAAACTTAATGGTCAGGGGGTAGCCAAACAGCTTGGGCAGCTTAGGCAACGTTGTCGATCTGGTTCTGCATCACAATGTCATGCAGAATGTTGGTTTTCACGTAGTTTTCGCCGTAAGCGTTCACATAGCTGGTCATATCGGTGGAGCCAAAGTAGCGGGAGAACTCAGCGTTCAGAATGTCGGTATCGCATACAATGTTGTTCTTCTCCGCCAAAGCCTGCATGATCAGGATCTGCTTGATCATGCTCTGCTTGGAGCTTTCGCTGTTTTCCAGGTATTCATCCACACTGCTGTAACCGGCCTGGCTCAGCATGGTCTCCAGCGAAACGCCGCGCATCTGGGCGTACAGGTACGGCTGGTACAGCACGGTATTGGTGAAATACTGCTGCACATCTTCGGGCAGGGTATCGGTATTGACTTCGGCAGCATCGTACAGCTGGCCGTACAGCTCATTGGCTTCCTGATTGAACAGCAGGCTGTTGCTGACAAAAGTTTTCAGCTCAGCCACATTGTTCATGCCCATGGACTCGGCCAGGTTGCTGCTGACCCAATCATCAGTCAGGTCGGGGGTCACATCCTCGTTGATGTAGTTCAGCGTGGTGGCGAACACTGCGTCCTTGCCGGCCAGGTTGGTGGCCTGGTAGTCATCCGGGAAGGTGACATTCACATCAAAGGTTTCGCCGGGCATGTGGCCAACGATCTGATCCTCGAAGCCGTCAATAAAGGTGCCGCTGCCCAGGGTCAGATCATAATCGCTGCCGGTGCCGCCGTCAAAGGCAACGCCGTCAATGGAACCGGCAAAGTCAATGTTCACAGTGTCACCGTTTTCGGCGGCGCGGTTGGTGATCTCGTTGGTGGTCTTATAGTTGGAAAGAATGTTGTTGGAAATGTAATCGTCAATATCACTGTCGCTCACGGTGGTGGCATCGTCCGAAAGGGTAAAGCTCTCAGTATCCGGCAGCGTGACGTAATCCAGCGCGGTGATGCCTTTCAGGTAGCCGTTCTCGTCATAGGCATCACTGAAAGAAAAATCAGCCAGATAAGAATAATCATCGGCGGCGCTTTCTGCGGTAGCGTCGTCAGGAACAGTACCTTCACTGGCAGCTTCGCTGGAAGCTGCGCTCTCGGCGGTTGCTTCGCTGGAGGATGCGCTGGAACTGCAGGCAGTCAGGCCAAAAACCATGCCGCATGCCAGCAGGCTGGCAGCAGCGCGGGTCAGGTTGGTGTTTTTCATGGGTTGTCTCCTGTCTTTTTTGAAAAAATACATCGCGTACCGCAGCAGGGAAAAAATACCCCCGTCAAAAGCGGATACTTTTTTATTATACAGCTTTTTTGCAAAAAGTACAGCCCTGCATTCACAAAAGGAAAGCGGGTGTGTTATAATACCCGTGGCAGAGCACCCAATGCTCTGCCATGGGCGGCAGATCTGCTGCCCGGATATCCTTATATAAGGAAAGGAACAGAACCCTATGGAAAAAGAAAAAATCGCGCGCATCAATGCGCTGGCGCATAAAGCAAAAACTTCTGGCCTGACGGAAGCCGAACTGGCGGAGCGTGACGCCCTGCGGCAGGAATACCTGGCCGATATCCGCGCATCCATGATTGACCAGCTGGAGCACACCACGGTGATTGAGCCGGACGGCACCCGCCGCAAGCTGCAGGTGCGCCACTGATCCCCTGTTCAAAGTGGCGGCCCGGCTGGCGCGGGGCTGTGTGGTTTGCACAAAATTGTGCCGGGGTATTGGAATTTGCAAGCGGGTTTGCTATAATATAGCTGGCGGCGAATCCCGGCTACAAGAAATCAGTCAGCCACCCGGCAGACTGAACGGAAAAGGCTGTACATTTTGCCAAAGCGAGGTTATTTTTCATGCTTACTGCAATTACCGGTATCAACTGGGGCGACGAGGGCAAGGGCCGTATGGTGGACCTGCTCTGCCGCGATTATGACATCGTTGCCCGTTACCAGGGCGGCGACAACGCCGGCCACACCGTCAAAAACGAGTGCGGCAAGTTCGTACTGAACCTGGTGCCCTCCGGCATCCTGCACCCCAACATTGTCTGTGTTATGGGCGGCGGTATGGTCATTGACCCGGAACATCTCGAAAAAGAGATCGCCGCCCTGCGCGAACAGGGTGTTAAGATTACCCCGGACAACCTGAAAATTTCTGACCGTGCTACCATCACCATGCCGTTCCATGTGGAGCAGGATGGCCTGGAGGAGGCCCGCCTTGCCAAAACGGGCGCACAGTTTGGTTCCACCAAGCGCGGCATTGCTTACACCTATGGTGATAAGTACATGAAGAAAACCCTGCGCATGGGCGATTTGGTCCACATGGATGCCGGTGTGCGCAAGCGCCTGGAAACCCTGGTGGAATCCAAGAACCTGACCATGGTCAACATTTATAACCAGAAGCCTGTCAGCGTGGACGATATGTGGAACTGGTGCAAGCACTTCCAGGAAGTGTTCGGCGCTTACATCTGCGATGTCGGCCAGTACCTGGCAGATGCTGACGATGCCGGCAAGAAGATCATGTTTGAGGCCCAGCTGGGAGCCCTGCGTGATATCGACTACGGCATTTATCCCTACACCACTTCCTCCAACACCATCGGCGCTTATGCACCCATCGGCGCTGGCATCCCCGGCCGCAAGCTGAACAAATCCATCGGTATCATGAAGGCTTATTCTTCCTGCGTGGGCGACGGCCCCTTTACCACCGAGCTGGCTATGACCGAGGAAGAAAAGCACCTGCTGCGTGAAGCCGGCCATGAATACGGCGCTGCCACCGGCCGCCCGCGCCGCGTTGGCCCGTTTGATGTGGTTGCTTCCCGTTACGGCGTTCAGTGCCAGGGCTGTGACGAGCTGGCTCTGACCCTGTTTGACGTTCTGGATTATATGGAAGAAGTTCCCGTTGTTGCCCAGTACAAGCTGGCTGACGGCACTGTGACCGACCGCTTCCCGACCGGCAAGACTTTGGATGATGCACAGCCGGTTGTCGTCAAGCTGCCGGGCTGGCACTGCGATATCACCTCCGTGCGCAAGTACGAGGACCTGCCGGAAGCTGCCCGCGGCTATGTGGAATATCTGGAAAAGGCCGTTGGCTGCAAGATCAAGTATATCTCCGTTGGCCCAGAGCGCGATGCCTGCATCATTCGTGACTGATCTGCATAAGATGGTCAGCAGGAACGCTGCTTGAACCTGAAATGATAAATGGCGGACCCCCATCGGTCCGCCATTTTTGTAAATTATCTGTCTGTGGGTTTTGTCGGATACAACGCCCCAGCAGGAAACTTCAATTCCGAATATCCATATCTGTAGGGGAAGGGAAGAGCAATTCTTGACAAAACTTCTGATCAGACTTTTTATCCGTGATCCGGCCAATATTCAGGACCGCACCGTGCGCACTGCTTACGGCAACCTGGCCTGCATGGTGGGGATTGTGTGCAATGTGCTGCTGTTTGCGGGCAAGTTTACGGTGGGCACCCTGTTTGGCAGTATGGCCATTGCGGCGGACGCATTGAACAACCTGTCCGATGCAAGCTCCAACGTGGTCAGCCTGGTGGGCTTCCGCCTGGGGTCAAAACCTGCCGATGATGAGCACCCTTACGGCCATGCACGGTACGAATACCTGGCGGGGCTGGCGGTTTCGGTCATGATACTGGTCATCGGCATTGAGCTGCTGAAAGAAAGCTTCCTCAAGGTGCTGCACCCCACGCCGGTCACCCTTAGCGCGCTGACCATAGCGGTGCTGGTGGTGTCCATCCTGGTCAAACTGTGGATGAGCAGCTTCAACCGCAGCGTTGGCAGCCGCATCAAGTCCGAAACGCTCATGGCCACTGCGGCGGATGCCCGCAACGATGTGGTTACCACCGCCGCGGTTCTGGCCGCTACCATTCTGGCTCACCTGACTGGCATTGACCGCATTGATGGCCTGATGGGTGTTGGCGTGGCGCTGTTTATCCTGTGGAGCGGCGTCGGCCTGGTGCGGGATACCATCAGCCCGCTGCTGGGCGCGGCCCCTGACCCGGAACTGATCGATTACATTGAGAAAAAAGCCCTGAGTTACCCCGGTGTGCTGGGCATCCATGATTTGATGGTGCATGATTACGGGCCCGGCAGCAAGCTGGTCAGCTTCCATATTGAACTTTCCGCCGACAGTGATGTGATGAAAAGCCATGACCTGATCGACTCTATCGAGCGGGATTTCCAGGTGCATGACCATCTGCTGGTCACGATCCACTTTGACCCCGTGGTGACGGATGACCCGCATATCAACGAACTGCGGAAATTCTTGAAAGAACAGCTGGCTGAAATTGCGCCGGAAGCGGATATCCATGACCTGCGCATTGTACCCGGCCCCACCCATACCAATGTGATTTTTGATTGTGCCGTGCCCGCAGACTGGCTGGCCGCCAAGGACCACCGCGCCAACAAAATCCCGGCTGCTTTGCGCAAAGCGGTATCGGACCGCTGGCCGGACCATTTCTGCGTGATCCAGCTGGAACCGATTTATGCAAAACTGAAATAAAAACAAAATCAATACAGGAATACGAACAAAGGAGCAACTACCATGGATTACAATGCCGCCGCACTTGAAATGCATGCAAAATACCCCGGCAAGCTGACGGTCAACAGCCTGTTTGAAGTCAAGGACCGTGACGCCCTGTCCACTGCCTACACCCCCGGCGTTGCGGAGCCCTGCCGCCAGATCAAGGCGAACCCGGACGATGTGTATAAATACACCTTTAAGGGCCGCACCGTGGCAGTTGTCACAAACGGTACTGCTGTGCTGGGCCTGGGCAACATCGGCCCCGAAGCTGGTCTGCCGGTCATGGAAGGCAAGTGCGTTCTGTTTAAGGAGTTCGGCGGTGTCGATGCGTTCCCCATCTGCCTGAATGCTTCCACCCGCGAGGAAGTTATTGCCGCTGTCAAGGCCATTGCTCCGACTTTTGGCGGCATCAACCTGGAGGATATCCGCAGCCCGGAGTGCTTTGATATTGAAGCGGAGTTGGAGCGCGACCTGGATATCCCTGTATTCCATGACGACCAGCACGGCACCGCGATTATCGTGCTGGCCGGCGTGCTCAACGCCCTCAAGGTTGTTGGCAAGCGGCTGGAAGATGTCAAGATCGTGCAGAACGGCCCCGGCGCTGCCGGTACGGCCATCATCAAGATGCTGCAGGTTGCCGGTGCCAAAAACATTGTTGCTGTGGATGAACACGGTATCCTGTACCCCGGCCGCCCGGCGGGCCTTGCCGACCATAAGGAATGGCTGGCAACCGTGACCAACCCCGAACACCTGACCGGCACCCTGGCCGATGCCGTGCGCGGCGCAGATGTCTTTATCGGCACCTCCGTTGCCGGTGCGCTGACCACCGAGATGGCCGCCACCATGGCACCGGATGCCATTGTGTTCGCCATGGCCAACCCCAACCCGGAGATCATGCCCGATGCCGCCAAGGCAGCCGGTGTGCGGGTCATCGGCACCGGCCGCAGCGATTTCCCCAACCAGGTCAACAATGTTCTGGCGTTCCCCGGCATCTTCAAGGGCGCACTTTCCGTCCGCGCACGGGACATCAACCCCCAGATGAAGATGGCCGCCGCGAAGGCCATCGCCGGCCTGATCCCGGAGGACGAGCTGAACGAGGAAAACATTCTGCCCAAGGCCTTTGACCCGCGTGTGGCACCGGCTGTGGCTGACGCTGTGGCGCAAGCTGCACGGGAAAGCGGTGTGGCGCGAGTATGAGCATCCGGGAAGTAAACGCCGTCGCCATTACCGATGCGGTGGAAGAACTGTGCATCCGCGCCAACACCCAGCTGCCGCCGGATGTGAAGCAGGCGCTGGATAACGCCCATGCCGCCGAACCCTGGCCGCTGGCTCGCCAGACGCTGGAACTGCTGCAGCAAAACCTTTGTGTTGCTGCAGAAAAAGACCTGCCGATCTGCCAGGATACCGGAATGGCATGTGTGTTCATCGAGCTGGGCCAGGATGTGCATATCAACGGCAATCTGGACGAAGCTGTGAACGAGGGCGTGCGCCGCGGGTATGAGAAAGCCTACCTGCGCAAGTCCATCACCGCGGACCCCTTGCAGCGCGTGAACACGGGGGATAACACCCCGGCGTTTTTAACGGTACATCTTGTGCCGGGGGATGTCTGCAAAATTACCGTAGCCCCCAAGGGCGCAGGCAGCGAGAATATGAGCCGCCTGACCATGCTCAAACCTGCCGATGGCGTGCAGGGCGTAAAAGACTTTGTGATGGAAACCGTCAAGCAGGCGGGGGCCAACCCCTGCCCGCCCATTGTGCTGGGCATTGGCATTGGCGGCAGCTTTGATAAATGCGCAGCTCTGGCCAAAAAGGCACTGCTGCGCCCGCTGGACCAGCCCAACGCGGACCCCTATTATGCCGCGCTGGAAAAAGAGCTGTTGGATGCCATCAATGCAACCGGCTTTGGCCCGCAGGGCTTTGGCGGTGCAACCACCTGCCTGGGCGTCTGCATTGAACAGCTGCCCACCCATGTGGCCTGCCTGCC
>OGRO01003830.1_pt1 | contig 10445 bp, 13 predicted proteins | sample 1553451 | NCBI WGS metagenome assembly OGRO01 (sample SAMEA2580021, study PRJEB22360) | human gut metagenome
GTTCGTCTCATAAACTTTCTCCTTTGTTTCTCTCTTTCTACTTTCCCTATCTTATACCATTTTCAATTTTTTGTCAACACAAAACCCCAAAATTTTCTTAAAAATACTTTTTAAATAAAAATTTTAGAAAAACTATTCCCATTTTATTTATTTTCCTCCTAGTTTATTGCTACACCATTTACATATAATTTGTATCCATTGAAGTTTATATTGCTGTAACTTGTATCTGATGTTTCAAGTGCTGTTATATAGCTATCTCCTGTTAAAGTAATCTCTGAACTGCTATCTAATTTTAGTGTTATTGATTTTGCTGTATTTTCGCCATTTATTGTTCCTGTGTAATTGCTATTGCTTAAGTTCATAACTATAGTTGAAATACTATCTGCTTCAATGTTTCCTGTAAGTTCTTGGTTTTTTGCAATTACTGTTCCCTCACCTCTATCTGTTGCAAGTGTTGCTGAGCTTCCTCCTAAAGTTTTAATAGTTACATTATCTGCCTCAATATATCCACCATAAGTTGCATCTAAACCTCTTGCTGAACCACTTACAGTTGTATTAATAGTTGTATCACTTACATATATTTTTGAATTCGTACCTGTTGAAAATACTGCGTTACTGCCTTTTGCGTTTGTTGTTATTTGAGCATTTTTTATTGTAGCTGTTGAATTCTCTGTTACTAATATTCCAGCATTTACTCCATAAAACTCTGAGTTTTCAGTGTTTGAACTGTCTCCTCCTAATTTAGAAATTGTTGCGCCGTCTATTGTTGCTGTTCCGCCATTTTGAACAAGAATGGCACTTTCATCGCTAGTAGAAGTTTCATAACTTTCTGTTAATGTTTCTTCGGTTCCGTCTACTGTAGCTTTTCCAGTTTTTGTAACATTTTTTCTTGATTCATTCCACCTTCGCCTGGTTTTTCAGGTGGTTCTTGCATATTACCATTATTACCATCTGGTCTCTCTGGTGGTTCTCCCGTGTTGTTTATCTCTCCACCACTTTGCTTTTGCTTAAAATAGTTCACTGTAAAAACGCTCAATATGGCTACTATTATTATTAATAAAACTATTATAATGTTCTTAATTTTTTCCTTCATAATTCTTCCTCCTTAAATTTGATAATAATAATTTAATATATAAACACTAAATTTCCATTAAAAGAATTTTGGTTTTTATTGATTTTTTGTTAAAAATATGTTATAAACATTTTATATTATTCTTGGCAATTTCAATTTGCCAATTATGCTTTTATTTTCTTAATATTTTTTTCTTTAAGAAAATCAATTAAATTTTAAATCAAATATAGTATTGACTTTTGATAACCAATATGTTATCATTATATTGTGCTATAGAAGGAGTTCTATATGTATAAAATTGTTTTTTATCAAAATACTAAAGATGAAAATGAAGTTTTAACCTACATTAATTATTTGAATCAGCATAATAATAAAGATAGTAGGATAAAACTCGAAAAAATTACTGCTTATATGAGACTGTTGCAAACCAATGGTCTTGCTCTCGGAGAACCATACATAAAGCATTTGTGTGATAATATATGGGAATTACGACCACTGCGAGATCGAATAATATTTGCATATATTACAAATAACACATTTTTGTTATTAACATGTTTTATGAAGGAAACTCAAAAAACTCCCAAAAGAGAAATTGACCGAGCCAGGAAATTATTAGCAGAATACATGAAAAAGGAGGATAAAGAAAATGAATAAAGAAGTAACTTGGAATGATATTGAAAAAAGTTTGAATTTTACACCTGAGGAGGAATCTGCAATTCAGCTTGAAGTTGATTTAATTCAGGCAACAATTAATGCTAGAGAAAAATCTAATCTTTCTCAAAGAGATTTAAGTAAAATTTGTGGATTAAAACAACCAGTAATTGCTAGAATTGAAAGCCGTGCCCGTTCGCCTAAAGTTGAGACCTTACTTAAAATGTTACTACCTATGGGATATACTTTGAAAGTTATGCCTATTGATAGGCATATTACAAAAAAGTAGTAAAAGTAAGCATCACTTAGGGCTGATTTGAAGATGTAGTCTATCATAGTGTAGCCTAGTGGTAAGCTTAGTATTATTCCTAGTTTTCGTAAAAGCTTTAAAACTTCAACACCTGTTGCAGAATCTAGTGCACCTGTTGGTTCATCACATAGTAATAGTTTTGGGTTTTTAGATATTGCTCTTGCTATAGAAACTCTTTGTTGCTCACCACCTGATAATTGATTTGGAAACTTATTCATATGTGCTTCTAGTCCCACAGCTTTAATAGCTTCTTTGCTGTCTACTCCATTTTTAGTAACATCCTTTATTAACTCAACATTTTCAAGCACTGTAAGTGTTGGTAATATGTTATAAAATTGAAAAATAAAGCCTACATTTTCAGCACGATATTTAGATAATTCATTTTCATTATATTTAGAAATGTTTTCTCCATCAATAATTACATTACCACTTGTAGGTATATCTATTCCACCAATTAAATTAAGTAATTATAAACTTTTTTTCATGTTTTTGTTTAAAAAAAGTCATCCTAGTTTAAAATCTTTACTAGTATGACTTATTAATTATATAATATTCCAGATTTTTGGTACAAAAATTATTAACCCTATTATTGCTGAGCCTATGGCTAAAACTAACACAGCTCCTGCTGCTACATCTTTTGCAAGTTTTGCTTTTTCATTTCTTTCAGGCATTGCTATATCTACTGTTGTTTCTATGGAGGTATTTATTAGTTCCCCTCCTATAACAGCCATAAAGCAAATTATGCATATTATCCATTCAAATATGTTTATTTTAAAAATTATTCCTGCAAGTATTACTAGAATCATTATTATTACATGTATTTTCATGTTTCTTTCTGTATTGAATGCTGATATAATTCCTTGCCATGCATATTTAAAGCTATTTGCAATCTTTTTTGTTTTTACTTTAAGTTCTCTTTTCTTTCTTAAAGTAGTTCTTCCATCATTTTTCTTCATTATGAATTTATTAACAGCCATTATGTATATTATTAAATATGAAACTGATATTAGAAATCCACCTATAACATCACTAGTGTAGTGTACTCCTAAATAAATTCTACTTACTCCTATTGCTCCTATAAGCAGTCCTAATAAAACCGTTAATCCCCATTTTATGTATTTATTTTTGATATATTTATAGGTTAAATATATCAAATATCCATAAAACGCCATGCTAACCATTGAATGACCAGATGGGAAGCTGTAGCCGCTTTCCTCAATTATTCTAAATTCCGTTGGGCGTGGTCTTTGGAGTATTCTTTTTAATATTTGGTTTAATAGAGTAACTATAGCTAAATTTGTGCATATTGATATTCCTATTCGTTTATCTTTTATAAAGATTATTAATAATATTGTAAGAGTTATTAGAAAAATTGCTCCTCCAAACTCAGTAATAAACTTTGCAACTGGTGTTGTTGAATCTCCTATTAAAAACCCTGATACCAATTCATATCCTATTATATCGCCTTCCATTATTTCTTTGTGAAATACATCCTCAGCTAAAGCTAGAAAACATATTAAACATGCAAATAATACTATCCATTTAAAATACTTCTTAAAAAATTCTTTCATTTTACTCCTTATTTTCCCTTGCCATTTTTATTGCATCTTTTAGGCTTAATCTTGCACCTGTGTTTAGTATTGTTGATGAATATACTTTTATTGCAAGCATTGCTACAAGTGCTGTTGTTGCTATTAATACTAATACTGAAGTTATAACTTCTCCAGTTGTTGCAGTTCCCATCATTACTCTAAGTGGCATACAGAATGGTGATGATATTGGAACTATTCCAGCTAATTTGTTTACACTGCTACTTGGATTCATCATTGAAAAATATGCTAAATAAAATCCTATTACTGCCACAAAGCTTACTGGTCCATTTGCTGATTGCACATCCTCTGGTTTGCTTACAGTTGCTCCTGTTAATGCAAAGAGCAGTGAATATAGCCCATATCCTAAGCAGAAATATATTAGTGTTATAATAAATAGTGTTGGAGTAATTGTTGATACATCAAATATTGAACTTAATATTTCTGAGTCCATGCAGAATTTTGCTGATATTATGGCAACAATCATCATTAATATTACTTGTATTAATCCTACAATTCCTATTCCTAATGTTTTTCCAAGTACTATTGTTTTACTATCTGTTGATGTAACTAGTGTTTCTATTATTTTAGATGTTTTTTCAGTTGTTATTGCAGTTGATACTTGGCCTGCACAGAAAAACACTGCGTAGAATAACACTATTGATATCATCATCATTATAAATATATTACCCTTTGCTGCATTTTCATCTGTTTCTGTAAGTGTTACATCAAATTCAGGTTCTAGGATTGATAGTTCTTCTGGGCTTAGGTTTAATTTTTTTACTTGCAAGTTGCTGTATAAATTTGTAAATGTTGCAACTAATGTTTGTGGAACTTCTCCATAATTTACTGCAGCACTTTCAACTATGTATTCCATTTTTACTGTATTTTCTTGTTTTGAAAATTTGATACACGCATCTATATCATTTTTTATTTTTTCTTTAATTTCTTCTAAGTTTAATTCTTCTGTTGTTGTTTGGAATTCGTAGCCTAAACCTGCTTCGTTTAGATTGCTTGCCATTCCTTCAAAAAGATTTTCTGGGTCTATTATCAACACTTTTTCGCCAGAGCCATCATTTCCAAGTTTTTTCATTATATTTGGTATATTGAATGCCAATGCGATTATGATTAATATAACCAATGTTGATATTATAAATGATTTTCTTCTTACCATTTCGCTTATTGTGAACGCTGTTACTGTTTTTAAATTTTTCATGTTACATAGCACCTACCTTTTCTATGAATATTTCATTTAAAGTAGGCTTTTTAAATTCGAATTTTGTTACATTTATATTGCTATCTGCCAACTTTTTGAATAAGTCATAACCTTGATTTTCTGTTTTTATTTTGATTAAATAATGATTTTCTGTGTTTTGTATTACTTCTAAATTTTGTTCTTTCAATAATTCATCTATATTTTTACTGCTTATTACTTCAAGTTTTTCTGATGGATAGCTTTGTTTTATTTTCTCTAAATTTCCCTGTAATACTGTGTTTCCTCTATTTAGAATTGTTAAATTTGTGCAAAATTCTTCTATTGAATTCATTTGATGGCTTGACATTATTATGTATTTTCCTTGTGCTATTAACTCTTTCATAACCTCGCTTAACATTTCTGTATTTACTGGGTCAAGTCCGCTAAATGGCTCATCTAGCACTATTAATTCTGGATTATTCATTACTGCTATTATGAATTGAATTTTTTGTTGATTTCCTTTTGAAAGTTTTTCAGCAAGCATGTTTTTGTATTCTACCATATCTAGTCTTTTTAACCAATAGTCAATTGCTTCTGCCGCCTCTTTAACTTTCATTCCTTTTAATTTGGCAAAATACATTAGTTGATTAAATATTTCTGTTTTTGGATATAATCCTCTTTCTTCTGGCATATATCCAAAGTTCACATTTTCTCTTTTTACTTCTTTTCCGTTCCAAGTAATAGTTCCTGATGTCTTTTTAATAATTCCTAAAATCATTCTTATTGTGGTTGTTTTTCCTGCACCATTTGTTCCAAGAAGTCCATAAACTCCTGGTTTATCTATAGAGAGATTCAAGTGTTTTACCGCCTCTTTTGTGCCAAAGTTTTTGCACACATCTTTAATTTCTAACCCCATTTTTATTCCTTCTTTTATTCAACGTTTACACCTTTTTTAATTTGGCCGTTTCCAATTATATAATAAATTATAATATATATCAAGTATAAAATTATGCCTCCTACCATTAAAAGCTGCATAGTTTCTTTATTTGGAGCTTCTACGGTGTTAAATAAATTCATTATGTTTTTATTAAATAGCCCAGTAATATATAGAAGTAGAACTGTTGTTATGCTCATTGCTATAAATAAAACTATGCCATATATTACTGATTTTATTATTCTTTTGTTGTTTGATTTATGTCCTAAAATTATACCTAAATATCCACATATTAGCATGAATATAAATTCTAAAATTAGTATTATACCTATTACTGCAATTATTACTCCTGTTTTCATTTCAAGCATTGTTGCTATTGGCATTAATGCATTTTTTATAAATTCAAAATTTGCCTTTGTTCCATATCCTATTACAATGCAAGCAAAAATTATAGCAAATGAAATTAGCATAAGAATTATTCCTGATAATACTTTTGATAAGAATATTGTTTCATTTTTTACTGGTAATGTATGTGTTAAATAAGATTCATCTTTATAAATATTTCGTATAAATCTTACCCAACATCTCATGAGTGAATTAATTACAATGCTTGCCATCATTGAAATTGCTGCTCCATAGCATATTTGTGTTATAACTGTAAACACTATTGAGTTTTGGATATTACTCAAAAGTCTTGCTGCTCCTGAAAAAGCAAGCCCTAATATATAGAATACAAGTAGTGGCTTACAAATCCATTTTAAATCATATTTCATTACTTTTCCTAACATTTAAAGTACCTCCTAAATATTTCATCTATTGAACTTTTTTCTTTTTCTCTTAGCTCATCTGCTGGTGAGGTTAATATTATTTTTCCATCATTCATAAATATTACCTCATCTAGAATTCGCTCTATATCTGAAATAAGATGTGTTGAGATTATCATACTTGCTCCTTCTTTAAAGTTTGATAATATTGTATCTAATATATAATCTCTTGTTGCTGGGTCTACTCCACCTAGAGGTTCATCTAATATGTATAGGTCTGCATCTCTGCTCATAACTAAAACTAATTGCAATTTTTCTTGCATACCTTTAGACATTTTAGAGATTTTCTTGTTAATATCTAGGTTTAAATCTTTTAGTAGTTTTTTAGCTTTTTCTATATTGAAGTTATCGTAAAATTCTTCAAAGTAATGGAAAACTTCTATTATTTTCATCTCTTTATCTAAGTATGTTCTTTCTGGTAGATATGCTATTGTTTTTTTAGAATTTACCCCTGGTTTCTCTCCATTTATATATACTTCGCCTTCTGTTGGCACAATTAGGTCATTAATTATTTTAATAAGAGTTGACTTACCAACACCGTTTTTACCTAAAAGACCTATTATTTTTCCTCTTTCAATTTTTAAGTTAATGTCTTTTAAAACTGGAGTATCATCATAGCTCTTACATAAATGCTTGCATTCCAATAATTCCATTATTTTTCTCCTCCTAATTCTTGCAAGTACTTAATTGCTTCGGATTTTTCAATTCCAATATCTTTCATTCCATCAAGATAGCTTTTCACCTTTTCTTTTGCCAAGTTTCTTTTTACCTTTTCAATTAATTCTACATCAGTTGTAACAAATTTTCCGTTTGTACGCTCAGTAAAAAGCAAGCCTTCGCTTTCAAGCTCAGCCAAAGCCTTTTGCATGGTGTTAGGGTTGACCTTAGCTGTAAGTGCTAGCTCCCTTACAGACGGAATCCTCTCACCCATTTTTAACTTTCCAGAAACAATTTGAAACCTCAACATCTCAACTAATTGAATGTAAATTGGTCTATCATCATTAAATATGTAATCCACAATCTTTATCCTTTCTTTATTGTATTACTTGCATAATACAATAATACTATTTTGTTTTTGATTTGTCAAGAACTTTTTTTGAAAAATATAAAAAATTTCCCTAGAGCTTTTGCTCTAGGGGTTGTTTTATAGGTGTTTTCACATTTTTATTTTATTATAGAAGATAATAAGCTAATTAACTCGCTTTCTGTTAGTCCTTCTGTTTCAATATCAAAATACATGTTGTTATATTTAAATGTTGCCATATACATATTATTATATTGTCCTACTACTAATTCAGTATCTCCAATTTTAGAAACTTGGTCTTTTTCTTCCATAAAGTAATCTCTTAATGGTGTTTCTATTTCTGATACTGCTATTCTTATACTATCCGTTGCATTTTTTGTGTAAGTAAATACATAATCGTGTAATATATCGTATTCTGTGCTGTCCATATCACTTCTAGTAGATAAAGTATATTTTGTTGTTTCTTTATATTCTGCTGGTACTTTTATATTTTTGATGAAGTCAAATTTTGATGGTAATTCGGTATCAATTATCTCTTGCTGTGCATCTAGCGTAGCTGCTCCAATTCCGTTAACATGGTTAATTTTTAATACAAGTTTTTGATTGTTTGCCTCTCCTAGTTGGTAATTTTTCTGTGGAGAATTTTTAGCCATTCCACCTAAAATTCCTATTCCTAATACAAATACTGCACAAACTGAAGTCACGAAATAAATTGTTTTTCTATTTTTATTTTCTTTCATTTTAAACTCCTCCTTAATGTTTGATACAGCTATTTTTTCTTTTACCATTTTTCTTATTTTATCTTCTAAATCGTTATTTTCCATAGCCATACCCTCCATTTTCTAAATTTAATTTGATTATTTTTCTAACTCTATGAAGAACAACTTTGACCTTGCTTACTGAAAGTTCTAATATTTTTGCGATGTCCTTTATTGGCTTTGCCTCATAGTAAAACATCATAAATATCTTATATTCTTCTTCTTTTAGGGTTTTCAAGGTTTCTCTTATTACCTTATTTTGCTCACTTTCTTCAACATATTCTTCTAGGTTATTGTTGTCAGTTAGGCTTTCTTCATAGTCTGATATGGAAAAGTTTTTTTCTGATTTTCTATATTTGTTTCTCACAACATTCCTTGTTATACCTGCAAGATATGGTTTTACCGGAGTAGTTGGAAGTAATTGACTTGAATTTTTCCAGATACCCACAAATACATCTGAAACAATTTCTTCTATATCCTCTTCGGTTATACACGTACTTACCGAATTTCTTGCAATAATGTACACATAGCTATAAAAATCATCCATTACTTTTTCTATATCAATTTTTTGTTGTTTTAGTAAATAATCATTCAATATTTTTTCTTTCAATTTAGATCTAAACTCCTTTTGTGTTTCAAGTTAACTTTCATACATATAGTAACAAGTTTTTGAAAAAGGTTACAACTATTTGTCTCTAACTTCAATTGTCATTTCTGGAATTCCTATATAAACGTCTCTGTCTCCTTCTAGTGTATGGCTTTTTATTATTGTTAGTTTTGGATATTTATAAATTATTGTACCTCCATCATCATACATATTACCTTCTATTACTCTGTTGTCTAAATCTTTATTTGCTTTTGCAATTATCCCATCTATTGTGACTTTTCCTTGTTTTAAGGCATCTTCTAGTTTTAGGTCTTCTTCATTGTTTATGTTTACATATATATTTTCAAAGCCATAATAATAAAGGTCATAACTTGAGTTATTTTCATAAATATCTTGATTGTTTAGAACTTTAGTTTTCTTAGGTGTTTGTTGTTTTTCATCTGAATATAGGTAAAAACCTGGGTAGCCTTCTGTTGATATTTCATCTGAACTAATTTGGGCTGGATATGTTTCTCTTATTTCTCCGTTATATGTTATTAGTACTTTTCTTCCTATTCCATATAGGTAATCCTTATGGTCTGTTCCAAAGCTTACCATTATTTTATCTGCTGATTTTCTTTCTTCTTCGTCTTCATTTGGTTCTACTACCATATATTTTGTTGTTTCTTCTAATACTGTTCCTATAAATTGCTGTTCATTTGCTTTTTTTTCGATATATGATTTCATATCAATTTCGAATATGCTTTTTACAAATGTTAAAAATTCTTCTTCTGTTATATTTTTAGTTTCAACTACAAAATGCACATCATTGTACTCAAAAATTGCTATTTGATACATTGCTTTGTTTATTGTTTTTGTTGCATCTACACGGAATAGTTCAGCTTCTTCTCCATTTATAACAGATTTTTGATACTCTGGGTCTCCTGAAAGTTTCGCATAATCTGTAAACGGTTCCTCATTTATTGCTGCTGTTATTGTTATTGCTTTATTTTCATTTGCAAAAGAGATTGAGATATCGTGCAAAATGTTATATTTATGTGTATCTACATCTCTGTTTGGAATATATACTCCAAGTACTCTTTGTACTTTCATTCCTTCTGGAATTTTAAATTTTTCTAGTATTTCTTGGTTTGTATTAAATTCTTTTGGTTTGCAATCATATTCAATGCAAGCCATTTTGCCACCATTATCATTAAATATTATTTTATCTTCTTTAGGTATATCTTTAGAACCATTTTTTATTTCTTTTGGTTCATTAACTGTATATCCCCATGTACTAAATATTGCTTCTTTGTTTTTTAGTATTCTGGTTGTGTCAATTACATACATTATACCTATAACTATTGCTATTAGAATTATTATTGCTAATACTATTATAGTTGTCTTTTTCATATAATCACCTTTTTTCCTCTCTTGATTTTAATACTATTTTGAAATTCAAAAAGTTTCATTTTTATTTATTATACTTTAAAAGCAGATAA
>OGRO01003833.1_pt1 | contig 10439 bp, 11 predicted proteins | sample 1553451 | NCBI WGS metagenome assembly OGRO01 (sample SAMEA2580021, study PRJEB22360) | human gut metagenome
TACAAGGCAGGAAAACCGATACCTTAAAAAAGGGATTTAAGTTCATTTTTTAGCTTAAATTCTTTTAACTGACATACTGAAAAAATCTCACACGCCCAAGCGTATTCAGTATGTTTATTTGAAAAACTGATTATTTAAATATTAATCCTTAATGTTTCTCAAAATGTTATAATACAAGTATTCAAGCGTGTTTTCTCTTCTGTCTTTTTTCAGTTCACATTCCCAAACCACAATCACATTCCAGCCCAATTTAGATAATACTGGATATGTTGCACTATCTCGGACAATGTTCCTTGATATTTTTTCGTTCCAAAATTCGGCATTTGATTTCGGCATTACAAAATATTTGCAGTTCTTGTGTGCGTGCCAAAAACACCCATTTACAAATACAACTGTTTGATATTTTTTCAGTACAATATCAGGTTTGCCCGGTAGTGTTTTCACATTTTTTCTGTATCGCAAGCCTTTTGAAAAAAGAAATTTTCTTACTAATTCTTCCGGTTTTGTATCTTTTCCTTTTATCATTGACATATTATAGCTGCGAACCTCTTTAGAATGTACATCCATAATATTAAAGTGCAATTTCTTCGCCAAACACCAGAGTTTTTTGCAGTGGTAGAATTGCCATTTTAATTGATTCAATTTTTGCCATTTCATCTAAAACATTTTGAAAATCTGCTGTTTTGCTATAAATTGGTGAGAATAAATCCTTTGCATTATCACAAATTTTTAGATACTTTTTATCATGGTTGGTATATACTCTGTAAATATAATATTTGTTTTCGCAACTATCTACAAACTTAATTTCTTGACTGCTAAACACCATTTTTTGCTCAAAAGAATATTTTGTAGTTTTTACATCCAAGTAATAGACTTCATCATTTAACTTCTGAACAAAGAAATCATAAGGCAAATATGATTCCGTTTCTTTATTTTTCCATTCGTAATATTTTATTATTCCCTGTGATAGCAAACCCGCAAAATATTTGTCAATAAGTTCTTCACCGTCTCTTCCTGTTTTTTTAAAGAGCTCTTTTGCTTTTTTTATATCATACGGGTTGTATGTACTTTTATACTTATGAGAAACTATTTCATTAGTCTGTACGGCGACTTCTAATTCTTGAATTATCTCTTGTCCACTGTTGTTCACTATCTGTTCAAGGTATTTAATTACATGTGCGAAGGTAGTATCACTGGGGTTTAATCTTCCTTTTGCTTTATCCTTTTTTAAATCAACTCCCATTTCTGTTATTCTTTCAAATTCGACTGAATGATTATTAAACAAGAAAAATACCAGCTGTGTACTTTTTAATCCGAACCAGAATAAATACCATTTTGTTTCATTATCAAATTCTTTTGCCTTGTCGCGAATGAATGACACTACACTTACAGCATTTACTCCCCCAGTTCTTATTTTAGGACTTCTGTATGTTTTTTGAGGAGTTTCTATTCTGTCGAAATATGCAGTTAAATACTCCAGAGACTCATTGTAAATAACCATAGCATTAGGTTTTTCTATGCTATCAGGTAAAAATGTCAATGTATCTTGAAAGAGACCAATATGGGTTTGCCCAGACGAATTGCTCTTTCCCAAATCGGCATCAGTTAATTCTTTATATCCAATTTTATTTTCTTCATTTAATTCAAAAAACACAGTAAATCACCTCAATTTCAAATGACAGAATAAATAATACATAACAGCATATACAGTATTTACACTTATTGCGTTTCCTGCTTGTTTATACAACTGTGTGTTACTATTTCCAGAATTCCAGACTTTTTCAAAAAAATTTTCATCAAATCCTTGTAGCATAAATGCTTCTTTGGGTGTAATTTTTCGAATGCGTTGCTTGCATAGTTCCTCTTTTGTATATTCTATTTTTAAATATTCTTCCGGATTATCTGAATTTATAAACCCATCACTAAAATAATTATCTTGACAGGCTCTGTGCATTTTCACCATTGTTGCTGTCAATGGTTTGGCTATCATTGGATTTATTTCGGATTTAGATTTATATTTTTTTGTACCGTTAGAAAGAATCGTGGGTTTAATCACATCTGATAAATAAAATTTTTCATCGACATTCTTTTCCAAAATATCATGAGTTGATACTTGTTTCAACAAAGATGTTTTATCAAGGATTTTTTCGAATATTTTTTTTATTTCAGTATGATTAAAAGTAAAGTTATTTATCTTTTCTGTTGTTGCAAATATAAAAACACGATTTCTTTTCTGGGCTAATCCAAAATCTTCAGTGTTGAAAACATCGTGGTATATATAAGGGTAACCACATTTTTTTATTGATTCTATGATAAACTCAAAAGTTTTTCCTTTGTCATGAGACAAAAGATTTCGGACATTTTCCAATAAAACATATTTGGGTTTTTTTCTTTTTAATATCTCCAGAATCTGAAAAAACACATTTCCTCTCATATCTTCAAACCCTTTTTGTTTGCCCATCATACTAAATGATTGACAAGGAAAGCCACCTGTTAACAGCTCAAAATCAGGCAATTCCCAAATATTACTTTCCTGCTCGCAAAATGAAACAATATCGCCAATTTCTATCTCTTCCGCAATATCATATACTGATGTATATGTTTGAGTAGCACTATAATCAATTTCAGAAAATGCTACTGTTTCTTGTTCTATGTTAAAATCATTACTGAGCAGTGTTAAAGCCTGTCTGAACCCTCCTACACCCGCAAACAATTCTACATGTTTCATATATGTTTTTTTACCTCCTCGCCAATAGCCTTAGCCAACTTAACCGGAACAGCATTTCCTATTTGTTTATACCAACTGTTTTGAGGACCACAAAACACAAAATCATCTGGAAAAGTTTGTATTCTTGCTGCTTCTCTGGGGGATAAACCCCTTGCTTGTGTCGGATGAATGTACATATTACAATCAAATTTCATATGAGAAGTAATAGTTTTACAAACATCACTATACCGCAACTTAAAATATTTGTCTTTAAATATTCCGTTTCTTTTTTTATATGGCATAATATCTTCTATACTTGGGTGCAAAGAATTTGCACCCTGTGGTAATCTTCTGAATATTTCAATATCCCGGTCATTATTATATCGGTTTTTATGGTTATAAAGGAATTCTATGTTTTCATTTTTGTTTATAAACGAATAGAATTTAGTTTTTTTATATTTATAATCAATTTTAAAATAACCAATATTTTTGTTTTCTTCTTTGGTGTTGTTTTTGATACGGTTAGGTTTCAATTCCGGCAAATCACCAATGGCATCATATAATGTAAATGAAGGAATTTCATTGCTATTTTCGATTATATTATCAATTATTTTTTTTGAATCTGCACCAACACAATTACCAATTAAGATTAATCTTTCTCTGTTTTGTGGAACGCCAAAATTTCGTGCATTCAAAACATCATAAAAAACATTATAATCTTTACCTAGTATGCGTTTAATATCTTCAATTATCTCACCCATTTTATTAAGCATTCCTTTTACATTCTCCATAATAAAGAATTTAGGCTTAACTCTACTTAAAAAAGTAAGATATTCTTTATATAAATTATTTCGGGGGTCATCTATTAGCCTTTGACGATTTGCCATAGAATAACCTTGACACGGCGGTCCCCCGCAAACTAAATCAATATCCTCAAACAATGAGGAATAATTCTCATAATCTTTATTGAGGTTTGAAATATCACCCACAAACATTCTTTCTTCTGGTAAATTCCTGTTATACAGAAACGTTGATGTACAAATCGGATCTATATCACTTGCAAAAATCAAAGAAAACCCCGCTTGCTCTAACCCCAAACTTAATCCTCCGCAACCGCAGAACAAATCAATCATTTTCATTTTTTAACAACTCCATTTTATCTTGCTTAATTCTTGAATCAGATGGTTTTGAAGATTCTTCCGGTATTGCCCATACTTCTCCTAGCTTAAATACACCATCTATTCTACCTTCAGCACAAAGAATCTGGACACGTCTTTGTGAAATGCCCCACTTGTGAGCTGCCTGTCCTGCAGTAATGTACCCCATTAATTTCACTCCAATATAACATAACTCATATTATATTATATTCGATAGGACGAACGAAGTCAAGGGTTTTAAAATTTTTTAGCAAAATCACCAAAAACTTTGGTAAAATCGTTTTTCGAGTGTAATAGTAATAGAGGGACAAGCAAAAATTTTTCGAAAAAATTTTCGTAAAAAGTTGTTTTTTCGGCATTTTATTTGTTACTTATATGAGAGGCAAAATAAGATAAAAAATTTTTGCTTTCAAGGTTGCCGAAACGGAATTTTCTGCACTACTTATATAGAGGGCGAAAGAAAAATTTTTATCAAAAAGGGTTTGGGAATATCCCAAAAATCCAAAATCAAATTTGCCGTGTGTGGCCGCACACGCTTTGCTTGCTATTCAACAAGAATGGCAGGCAAAACAAATTTGATTTTTGGTGAGTGGGTACTCACTCGCTTTGCTTGCTACTCTCAAAAAAACGAAAACAGAGGTGTTATTTAATGGATAATGAGAACAAATTTAAGGTGTCAATCAGCAGTATGCTTGACTACGAATTGCCGAATATTACAGTCAGATTTGACGATTGCAAGACAGAATATATTTTTACCGGCACATATGAAGGCAGCAGGGCAGTTTCGTCAAAACTGCTGAAAATGATTGATAACGACAAAATTTCTGCGAAAGGGGCTGACAAATAAGAAAATGGGCGTTAAAATAAACACAAGCAATTCTGTTTTGACAGGCTGTCCGAACGAAAAGGAGGATAAAAATTATATGAGACAGTCTGAAAAAATTACAGTTTTATATTGCCGTCTCAGCCGTGATGACGAGCTGCAGGGCGACAGCAACAGTATTGTAAATCAAAAAGAATATTTTAAGCAAATATGCAAAGGACAACGGTTTCAAAAATACACAGTTCATAGTTGATGACGGTTATTCTGGAACGAGTTTTCAGCGCCCCGGCTGGAATGAGTTGCTGGAACTTATAGAGAATGACAAGGTTGAAACAATTATTGTAAAGGATATGTCAAGACTTGGGCGTGATTATCTGAAAGTAGGTTTTTATACCGAAATCCTGTTTGTCGAAAAGAACATACGGTTTATCGCCGTCAATAACGGCATTGACAGTAATAATCAAACCGACAGCGATTTTACTCCATTTTTGAATATCATAAACGAGTGGTATGCAAAGGACACAAGCAAGAAAATCAAGGCGGTTATGAAAGCAAAAGGCGAATCGGGAAAAACATTGACAACAATTCCGCCGTTCGGTTATATGAAAAGCCCCGATGATAACACAAAGTGGGTTGTTGACGAGCCGGCAGCGGATATTGTCCGAAAAATTTTCGGACTGTGTATGGAGGGGTACGGACCTTCTCAAATAGCAAAATTTTTGCAGAAAGAAAAAGTTTTGACCCCTGCTGCATACTGGCAAAGTATAGGACGGATAACAAATTTGCCTGTGCCTGATAATCCATATCGCTGGGTATCCGATACAATTTCAACTATGCTTGAAAAGAAAGAATATTTAGGGCATACCGTAAATTTCAAGACCTATAAGCAATCATACAAAAGCAAAAAGAAGTTACATAACCCCGAAGAAAAACAAATGATTTTCGAGAACACTCACGAACCGATTATTGACGCTGATACTTGGGAAAGAGTGCAGGAGCTGCGAAAAAATAAACGCAGACCGTCACGCACAGGAAAAAGCAATATGTTTTCGGGAATAGCCTATTGTGCCGACTGCAGTCAGAAACTCTACTACTGCACAAGTAATTATTTTGAAAGCAGGCAAGACCATTTTGTGTGTTCAACCTCACGCAAGGGCAAGGAAAATTGTTCGACACATTTTATTCGTGCTGTTGTTCTTGAAAAGGGCGTACTTGCACACCTTAAATATGTGATAGGCTTTGTTGCAGCTTATGAAAATCAGTTCCGTGAAATTATGGGTGCAAGGCAGAAAGCAGAGATAAAAAAAGAAATATCCGCAAAGAAAAAACTGCTTGCAAAATGCGAAAATCGTATCAGCGAATTAGACCGTCTTTTCAAGAGTATTTATGAGGACAAAGCAAAAGGGATTTTAAGCGAAAACAGATTTCAAATGCTTGCAGACGATTATGAAGCCGAACAGCAGGAATTGGAATTGAAAATCACTCGGTTGTCTGCCGAAATATCCGATACAGAGGAACAAAGCGATAATTTGGAACGGTTTATTTCAAAGATACATAAATATCTTGATTTGCAGGAATTAACACCGTCAATTCTGAATGATATGGTAAAACGGGTATATGTTCACGCACCGCAGATTATCGACGGAAAACGCACACAGCAAATTGATATTTGCTATGACTTGGTCGGCATATTGCCGATGTCATTATTAAAGCAAAACAACGAAACGGCATAGAACAAACTATGCCGTTTCGAGGAAAACAATATTACTGTTTTATTGAGGACACCCATTTCCCGCGCCGTTTGTTTTGAATGAAGGCAAGATACTGTCCGAACGCTTTAATTTTTGATATAATAAATATCACGGATTGAAGTGTTTTGTTATGTTTGAAAAATAAACAGGCAGAAAACAGAGGGCAGCTTTATATGCTTTGCATAGAGGACTTAGCACAAAATACATATGCGGCGAGGTAGGGACGGGAAGATTGTTTTTACCCATTCACAATTTTTCTCAAAATCCAGTAAAGCGAGGAATACTCCGCGTTTTGGCGCGCTTTGTCAAGCGCCTTTACCGCGCGGTCTACCTCGGTAATATTAACCCTTCAGCTTTCTGTGCATAAGCTCCCGGATTATATCGTTCGCGCTTGTCAGCTCCGTTTTCACATATCCCGCCCCCATTTTTGATTTCCTCAAACGGAAAATTTCTGCCCGGACACGCGGTCGCGTACAATGAATAAACCGCGTTCGCCGCGAATTTTACACGGCAAGCGGCAAAACGGTGATATTTTTGACCTGATTGTTGCGGAAATTGACTTGAAAGGCGGCAGAATTTGTCCTATAATACAATTTAAGAAGGTTTGCTTAAATGTATTGCGGGGTGAAAACGATGCCGAAGGGTATGCTGTTAAATATTTTGGCGCAGGTCTTGGGACTTGGCGGAACATATATGCTGTTTACGCTGTATCAGCAAAATGACAGAAAAAAGCTCCTGTTACGCAAGCTGTGTGCGGACGCATTGTGGGGAATCCATTATGTGTGTCTTGGCGCGGCGGCGGGCGCAATTCCCAATATTATGGGAGTTTTCAGAGAAACGGTTTTTATGAACAGCGATAAAAAATGGGCAAAATCGCCGCTATGGCCGGCGGTATTCATTATTATAAGCTGGATTCTGGCGATTATTTCGTGGAAGTCCGAGCTCAGCCTTTTGCCAATGTGCGCGTCCACCGTGGTAACGGTATCGCTTTGGGTAAAGAGTCCGAGGCTGACAAGAATTTTGACCGTTCCGGTTTGCACGGCGTTCATTATATATGACGTTTTTGTCGGCTCGTACGCGGGGATAATAAACGAATCAATATCGCTTGTGTCGATTATAATTGCGTTTTTCAGAAACGATTACAAGGGTCATTCCGCGTCAGCGGAGTGACCCTTAGGTCTTGCGTGGACAATGGAATGACCTTTAGGTTTTGCGGGGATAACGGAGTGACCCTTGGGTCTTGCGTGGATAAAGGGACAACTGCTTAAAAGGCTTAGTTACAGGGAATATCGGGTCAGGCTCAATTTTGGCTGTCATGTGAAAAATTCCTTTTGTATTCCTTCGGCGTTGTACCCATATGCTTATAAAATGCGCGGTTAAAGGTGCGTATGCTGCCAAATCCGCTGCGCTGTGCCGCCTCGGTAACGGTTATGTTATCACGGCGCATAAGCAGGGCGGCTTCGTTGATTCGGAGCAGATTTATATAACTCCGAAAGTTTATTTTCAGCTTGCAGCAAAATATATGCGATATATAGCTCTTGCTCACAAACAAGGCGTTCGCAACATCGGTCAGCGTAATATCCGAGCGGAAATTCTGTTTGCAGTAGTCAAAAATTTTACTTAAAATACTGTTGTCCGGAGACTTGCGCTCTTCGAGCTCACATAATTCAAGGAGCTTGCCGGTAAGCAGAAGAAGGTACGCCTTTTGGACAGGCGCCGAGGAGGATTTATATGACGCAAGAACTTCCCCCGCAAGTGCGCCGAGGTTTGTTTCCGACACACGCTCATGCTTTATGACAGGGGACAGGGGACGCTCGTTTTTTAATATAGGAATAAGGTCGGGGACGGCGTCGGGACTGAAAATAAATTTGCCTACGTCAACATCCTTTTCAAGGGTGTAGCTATGCACAACATCGGGGAATATGATAACAAAATCGCCTGCGGACAGCGTGCAGGCAAGACCGTCCGCCATGAGCGACGCGCTGCCGCGAAAAAGCGTGATGATTTCTACCTCGTCATGCAGATGAGGGGCAAAGCATATTTTTTGATTATGTATAATTTGAGTTTCCGTGTGGTATTGGTGAAAATAATTCATAAATCCTCCGGTAGTGATATTTTTGACCTGATTTTTGCTTTATTTGACTTGTATTATATCACAAATTGTCCTATAATACAATAGAAAGCTAAGATTTTTCGGAAAGGGAGAATAATATGAGCGGAACTGTGAAAAGGAAGGCTGCCGAAAGCAATATTTTTAAGGCAAATACGGCGGCAAATAAGGAGCATAAGATAACGCACGAGGCTCCGATAATGATGTATAACGGGTACATTGTTCCGGGTGATGATAAAAAAGCGAAGGAACTTGGGATAAGGTGTGTTGACGAGATAAAGAAAAATATAATTGCGGATTTTGAGAGAACGGCAGAGTATTGCGAAAAGAACAGTGAATCGGAGCCCGATTTAATGGTACACGTTTCGACCTTCAGGATAATAGACGGCATTGTGTATATGACATATTATGCAAATACGGGAACGGACGCGGAGGACCCAAGCAAACAGGAGGCAAGACTTGCTTTTTGTCCGCTTGACAATACCGCCGATATGACAATAGTGCGGATTCAGAAGGTCGGAGATATGCTTGACGGAAAGAAAATCGACGCTCTGTACGACACGATTTTACTTTATAAGGGCGGCGACGAGCTTTACATATTATGGACTGCGTCCGTGGATAAGCTGTATTACAGATTTTACTGCACCTTCAGCATTTCCGAAAAGGAGCTGAGTGCGATAAGACCTAACAGATTCAAAGTAGGAGAGGTTACAAACGATTTCAGCATGGACGGAATCAAGGAGGCTCTCGCTTTTAATGACATTCCGTATAAAACCATGTTTACGGATATAGGTATTATGCAAAAGCTTTCCGTGCGTGTTGAAAACGGCGAGGAATATTACTATACCGGGGCATATTCGGGATATTTTAACTGTATCATCAAGAGCAGGGATTTTATAACATGGGAGTATGTTTCCGCGCCCGATTTTATAAATCTTTCGCTGTGGGAGAACGCGACCTATGTTATAGGCGATAAATGCTATTATTTTGTGCGTCAGCACGAGTGTATGCAGGGATTTTTAACCTGTTATGATTTGGCGGAGGACAAGTGGGAAATGCCTTGCGTCATACGCGATACCCAGTCGCGCTCGGATTTTGTTTTTTATAATAACGAGCTTTATCTGATTCATGCGCCGATAGACCGTGACGGCTTCGGAATAATAAGAATAAACAGAGAAAACTTAAGCCAAAGCGAGGTAGTGCTTGTTGCGGAGATGAAAGAGAGTATGTTTTATCCGTTTACCGACATTTACGGAGATGACGCATATATTTCATATACGGTTGACCGAAAGCATATAAGACTGTCAAAATTCAATTTAAAGAATTATATTAAATAACCGTTATCTTATACGAAAAATAAGAAACCTAAGCCCCCGTCATGCCCGGCAGCTTTATGCCGGACATGGCGGGGGCTGCTTATTTCTTCCTTTGAATTTTGGGACAGCTTTCGCGCCGGTGACCATTCAACATTGGCTGCGGCAAACCGATAAAAGATACTGGACAAAAACGGAAAACCGTGCTATACTAATATAATGAGTTATTTTTGCGTATTTTGAGGAAACGGAGGACACTTCCTTGTATTTGAAAAGCGTTGAGCTGCAAGGCTTTAAGTCGTTTGCGGACAAGATATATCTTGATTTCAATCCGGGAATTACGGCGATTGTCGGACCTAACGGGTCGGGCAAGAGCAATATTTCCGATGCCATAAGGTGGGTTATGGGCGAGCAGAGCGTAAAAACCCTGCGCGGCAGCCGTATGGAGGACGTCATATTTGCGGGAACGGAGGTGCGAAAGCCGCAGGGCTTTGCGGAGGTATCGCTGACGCTCGACAACTCGCAAAGAATTTTTGACGTTGATTTTGAGGAGGTTACCGTTACAAGGCGCGTATACC
>OGRO01003837.1_pt1 | contig 10433 bp, 9 predicted proteins | sample 1553451 | NCBI WGS metagenome assembly OGRO01 (sample SAMEA2580021, study PRJEB22360) | human gut metagenome
CTAAAAAAGAATTTGTTAAATATTTTTTCAATTGTAATATTTTCATTTATAATAGCTTTTATAAATAAATATGTTTTAGTTACAAATTATTTTAATTGGTTTTTATATTCATTAGTTTTTTGCATTATATTATTACTATTCCTTATACTAATGTATTATCTATTTGATAATAGTTTTAGAGAACTTATTAAAGACTTTAAAGAAATGATATTTAAAAGAAAGGAGTAAAATAGTATGAAAAAAGTATTAAGACCTATTTGTTATTTTTTATATTATTTAATAGCTAAACATTTACCTGAATCTCATTCTATATTTTCTTTAGGAATTAGTGGTAAAATTAGAACACTTTTAACTAGAGGAATAATCGATAGTTGTGGTAAAAGTGTAGATATAGAGAAAAATGCTAAGTTTTCTCCTCATATAAAAATAGGACATCATTCTGGTCTTGGAATAAATTCATTAATTCAAGAAAATGTAGAAATAGGCAATTATGTTATGATGGGACCTAATGTAAGTATTTATACCAAAAACCATAAAACATCTTTAGAAAAACCAATGATTTTTCAAGGATTTGAAGAAGCTAAAAAAGTAATAATTAAAGATGATGTTTGGATAGGATCAAACGTTATAATATTGCCAGGAGTAACAATAGAAAGTGGAGCAATAATCGGAGCAGGTAGTGTTGTTACAAAAGATGTTTTAAAAAATACAATAGTTGCAGGTAATCCTGCTAAAGTAATAAAAGAAAGAAAGTAATATGGTGAAGTTATGAAAATTTATATTTTAATGCCTACTTATAATGATAGTAGTACAATTGTTTATTCACTTGATTCAATATTAAGTCAAAATTATAAAAATTATGAAATAATAATCGTGGATGATGGTTCAACTGATGATACGAAAAAAGTAATAAATAATTATAAGAAAAAATATGATAAAGATAATAAAATAAAATATATCTATCAAGAAAACAAGGATCAACTTAATGCTTTAAAAACAGCATGTAACCACATTAAAGAAAAAAATTCTTTAGTTTATATTTTACATTCTGATGATTTATTAGATAACCCTGATGTTTTTAAAAAAGCAATTAATTATATGAAAAACAATAATTATGATGCAATCATATCAAATGTCGATACTATTGATGGAAATGGTAATTTATCAGGTAAAATAAAGATAAACAAATATATTAATAAAAAATATATTATGCCATTACAATTATTATGGCTCGGGAGAAATCTTTATATTGATTCTGGTTTTTTTAGAGCAAATATTTTTCTTAATCAAGTGTATAATAATTATTTAACATGGAATGGACCATTTTGGTTAGATTTAGATTCTAAGAGTATTTTAAATGTTAAAAATGTTGATTTTAATTTTTTTAAATATAGAGTGTTTGAAGAAAATTATATCAATAACGATTTAGGAAAACTATGTGTTATAAATGGTGAAATAAGGGTAGTGACAAGACTTTTAAATTATTATTATATCCCATTTTACAAAGCTCAGTTTTATATGTATAGATTATTTAATAAAATAAAAATAAATAAATTATTTAAACCATTTTACTTTAATAAAGAAGCAAAAAATAAAAAAGAAGTAATAAAATTTTTTTTGCGAAAAAGATTTACAGATATTGAAATAAAAAATAATTTGTATTTAAATGCAATAGATAATTTTTACTCAAAAAATACTAGTAGAACAATTGTAATAGATGAAATACCAGATGATTTACCAATTTATTTAGGAAGTGATCTAAGAACATTTAATAAAAAAATTATAGAAAACAAATTAGAAGAATTTTATGTTAATTTTTTAAACGAAATGCAAATAGGTTTTGATAAAATAATAATAAATGAAAAATATAAAGAAAAGATAACAAATATTGTTAAATTTTTATCAATATATGGTAGCGTTGAAATTGTATTTAAAAAATAGTTAGGAGTAGACATATGAAAGATAAAATAATTAAAAATAATATATTATTAAAAATACTTACAATTTTTGTTTTATTACAACCATTTTTAGATACATACATTTTATTTGATGCAAGTTTCACAGGAGAAATTGGCTTTTCTCCATCAACACTTATTAGATATTTGTTTATAATGGTGTTGGCAATTTTATTTGTATTTACTATTAAATCTAAGAAAAAATATGTTTATTATCTAGTATATGGATTAATGGTAATAGTTTATGTTATCCTTCATCATTATTATTGTTTAAACATGACAACATTATTTCCTAATAATTTTAATTATTCATTAATGCAAGAAATAGAATATATAATTAGGTTAACAGTTCCACTTGTTAATCATTATTGCATCTAATTTAAATATAAATAAAAGGTTATTTAATAATGTTTGTATATGGATTTCTTTAATTATTTCTAGTATTATTGTAATAACTAATATATTTAAAATATCAATTGGAGCATATTATACACAAACAGTTCAATATAATATATTTGATTGGTTTAATGGAATACATAACAGTGTTAGTTTTATGTATACTGCTACTAGAGGATATTTTAATTATGCAAATTTAATTAGTAGTTTACTTTTTGGACTTACTATATATATTTTATATTTAGTTATAAGTGAATGTAATTTTAAAAATAGTATTTGTTTGATATTAAATTTTTTTGCTATGTTTATGTTGGGTACTAAAGTTGCTACTCTTGGAATGTTAATTTGTTTGATTATTATGATTTTATGTTATTTTTTCTTTATAATAATTAAAAAAGAAAGATTTGTTTTAAAACCATTTATTATTATCGTAGTTCTTATAGGTTTATGGTTTGTAATTTATCCTTATTCACCTTGTTATAATAGATTAAATGGAAATAATAATGATAACAATAAAAATAATGAAGTAATTGAAGATGGAAAATTTAATAAATTTTTATTAACATTAAATTCTTTATCAGAATATGATAAAATTAATTATTCTAAAACATTTATTAAAGAAAATTATAAGTATTTTGGAATTAGAAAAGATTATATGTTTAAAAAATATTCATATGAGTATGATCCATTATTTTGGATAGAAATGTATAACGAAGATACTTTTGATAAAAAAGATAATAGATTTATTGCCGAAAAAGTTTTACAAAGAATTGAACAAAATAATACTAATAATAAGACAGGAGTAAAACTATTTGGTGAAGGATATTCAAGAATGACTAATACAATTTATCTTGAAAAAGATTTTTTATCACAATATTATACAATTGGGATAATAGGAATATTATTATTTATATTACCTTATATACTTATACCTTTTGTTTCTTTATTTTATATTTTATTTAATAGAAAATATTTTACATTTGAAAATATAAGTATAATTATTTGTATTTTTGCTAGTTTAGCAGGAGCATATTTTTGTGGAAATACTTTAGACGGACTTACTTGGTCTATTATATATTCATTTATATTTGGATATTTAATAAGTAAACTTTTTAAGAAAAACGAAAAAAAATTAGATGAAAAAAAGATTACAATTGTAGCATTACATCTTGGAACAGGTGGCGTTGAAAAATATATATCTTCTTTATGTAGTATGTTAGAAGACAGTTATAAAATAAATATAATTTCATCATATAAAGTAAGTAATACTCCAGGTTTTTATTTTAGTAATAAAATAAACATTAAATATTTAATTAACGATAGACCATATAAGAATGAATTTATTAAAGCTGTTAAAGATTTTAATATTAAAGATATTATGAAATATGGTTATAAAAATTTAAAAATATTAATATTAAAACCTATAAAAGAATATAAAGAAATAGAAAAAATAGATAGTAAATATGTTATAACAACATTATTTCATAATAAAATAGTTAGTGATGTTTTAGATGAAAACTATATAAAAATAGCAACTGAACATAATTATCATAATAATAATAAACAGTATATAAATAAGGTTATTACTTCTTGTAGAAATAGTGATTATTTAGTTTGTGTTTCTAACGAATTAAAAGATTTTTATAAAGGAAAATTAAAAAACTTTAAAACCAAAGTTGTATATATTCCAAATGTAATTGATAAATTACCAATTATTAAAAAAGAACATAATAAAAACACATTAATTGCGGTAGGAAGACTTGCTAGAGAAAAAGGCTTTGGTGATTTGATTGATATAGTTAATATAATAAAAAATGATATTCCAAATATTAAAGTCAATATAGTTGGAGATGGATATGAAAAAGAGGAATTAGAAAATAAAATCATCAATTTAAATTTAGAAAAAAATATATTTTTATTAGGAAAGAAAACATTTGAAGAAGTTGAAAATTTGATGCAAGAAAGCTATATATATTTAATGACTAGTTATACAGAATCATTTGGGCTTGTTTTAATCGAAGCTATGAGTAATAAACTATGTTGTATTGGTTTTGATACTTCTGCTGGAGCTAGAGAGATATTAAAAGATGGAAATGGAATTTTAATTGAAAATAGAGATAAAAGTTTATTTGCACAAAAAGTTGTCGAATTAATAAACGATGATAAAAAATACAATTTAATTTGCAATAATGCATATAAATATTGTAAAATATATTTAGCTAGTAATGTTAAAAATAGTTGGCTAGAATTATTGGAGTGTAAAAATGAAAAAATATTTTGAAAGAATTTATAATAAAGGTATTGATAGTTTTTATAATGAATTAAAAGAATCACTAAAAAGTAATAAAAAAAGCTTTATCGTAACTGCTAATCCTGAAACATTTATGTATGGGGAAAAAGATGATGTTATTAATAATATAATACTTGATAAAAAAACTATTGTTGTTCCCGATGGAATAGGTATTGTTAAGGCAAGTAATATGCTTGGTTATAATATTAAAGAAAGAATACCAGGAATTGATATAGCAACAAAATTACTTGAATATGGAAATGAATTAAATAAAACAATATATTTTTTTGGAGCTAAAAAAGAAGTTGTTGAAAAATTAGTAGAAAAAGTAAAAAAAGATTATCCAAATTTAAAAATAATTGGATATACTGATGGATATGTAACTAATAAAGATCAAATTATGGATAATATAAGTAAGTTATCACCTGATATTGTTTTAGTAGCACTTGGTATTCCTTATCAAGAAAAATTAATTTATAATAATCTTGATAAGTTTAAAAAAGGTATTTTTGTTGGTGTTGGTGGTTCATTTGACGTATTAAGTGGATGTAAAAAAAGAGCTCCTAAAATATTTATAAAAACCAATACAGAATGGTTATATAGAATAATAAAAGAACCAAAAAGAATTAAAAGATTTTATAATAGCAATGTTAAATTTCTATTTAAAATTAAAAAAATAGATAAGTGAGGTATAAAATGATAAAAGTATTAAGTATATTTGGAACAAGACCAGAAGCAATAAAGATGGCGCCTTTAATAAAAAAATTAGAAGAAAATAAAGATATTGCAAATATTGTTTGCGTTACGGCACAACATAGAGAAATGTTAGATCAAGTACTAGAAGTGTTTGATATAAAACCTGATTATGACTTAAATATTATGAAACAAGGGCAAACATTAAGTGATATAACAACAAGAGCTTTATTAGGATTAAATGAAGTTTTATTAAAAGAAAAACCTAACATAGTTTTAGTACATGGAGATACAACAACTAGCTTTGTTGGAGCTTTAGCAGCATTTTATAATCAAATAGATGTAGGTCATGTTGAAGCAGGACTTAGAACTTGGGATAAGTATTCTCCTTTTCCAGAGGAAATGAATAGACAAATGGTTGATTGTATTGCTGATATGTATTTTGCTCCAACTGAAAAGTCAAAACAAAATTTATTAAAAGAAGGAAAAGAAGAAACAAAGATATATGTAACAGGCAATACTGCGATAGATGCGATGAAATTTACCGTAAAAGAAGATTATACAAATGAAGTTTTTGATTGGATAGGAAATGATAGAATGATTCTTTTAACAGCTCACAGAAGAGAAAATTTAGGAGAACCATTATATAATATCTTTAGAGGAATAAAAAAAGCAATTGATGAATTTGAAGATGTTAAAATAGTTTACCCAATTCATAAAAATCCTCTAGTTAGACAAGTAGCAAATGAAATTTTTAAAGATGATGATAAAATAAAATTAATTGAACCACTTGATGTCGTTGATTTTCATAATATGATGAATAAAGCATATATGATACTTACTGATAGTGGTGGAGTTCAAGAAGAAGCTCCTTCTTTAGGAAAACCTGTTTTGGTTTTAAGAAATACAACAGAACGTCCAGAAGGAGTAGAGGCAGGAACATTAAAACTTGTAGGTACAAACGAACAAAATATTTATAATGCCGTAAAAGAATTATTAACAAATGATGATGAATATTTAAAAATGAGTAAAGCATCTAATCCTTATGGAGATGGTTTTACAAGTGATAGGATTGTTACAGCAATTTTAAAAAAATATAATGAATAATTATTTAAAATTACCATAATTTGGTAATTTTTATTTTACCAAATTTTAAGCATTATATATTTTATAATTTAGTAGATAATAATAATGTAGTTTGAAAGGAATGATTATTATGAATTTTAAAAAAATTTTTAACAAACTACTAATTTTCATATTTCTTATATCTATTATTAGTGTACCAAATATAGTTTTTGCTTATACAAAAAAAGTTGTACTTGGTGGAGAAAATATAGGAATAAAAGTTAATTCAAATGGAGTGTTAGTCGTAGGTTTTTACCAAATTGATGGAAAAAATCCTGCAAAAGATGCTGGACTTAGAATCGGTGATAGAATAATCAAGATAAATGATACTGATATTAATATAATATCTGATTTAACTTCTTCTATCAAAGATAATACGGAAGTATTAGAAGTCACATATGAAAGAAATAACAAAATTTATAATACTAAAATAAAATTATATAAAGACTCTAATAATGTGTATAAAACAGGTCTATATGTTAAAGATAAAATAATAGGAATAGGAACATTAACTTTTGTTGATCCAAATACTAAAATGTATGGTGCCTTAGGACATGAGATAATAGAGAAAACAACAGGGACAAAGTTTGAAATTAAAGATGGAACAATATTTAAATCAAATGTTACAGGAATAGATAAAGGTACAAGAAATTCTCCTGGTGGAAAAAAAGCAAGTTATATTATGGATGATAATTATGGAACAATAACTAAAAATGAAATAAATGGAATATATGGATTATATAATAAATCAATAGATAAAAATAATTTAATTGAAGTAGGGGATAGTACTAGTATAAAGCTTGGTAAGGCTTATTTTACAACAGTTATCGAAAATGATACTAAAGAAACATTTGAAATAAATATTTTAAAACTTAATAAAGATGTTGCAACAAAAAATATATTCTTTGAAATAACTGATGAAAAACTTCTAAAAAAAACAAAGGGGATAGTTCAAGGAATGAGTGGTTCTCCAATTATACAAGATGGAAAAATAATTGGTGCTGTAACACATGTTGTTGTAGATGATTTTAGTAAGGGATATGGTATATTTATTACATCAATGTTAAAAGAAATTGAAAATTAAAAAGGATAACTTTTGTTATCCTTTTATTCTACTGTAACAGATTTAGCTAAATTTTTAGGTTTATCAATATCACAACCACGTAATTTTGCTATTTCATAAGATAATACTTGAAGTGGAACAATAGTAAGCATACTTTGTAATAAATCACTTGTTTTTGGTATTTTAATTAGGACATCATATATTTCTTTATCAATATTAATATCATTTGTAACAAGAATTACTTTAGCGCCACGAGATTTTACTTCTTTAATATTGCTTATTGTTTTTTCTTTAATACTATCTTTTGTTACTATTGCAAATACAGGTGTATTATTATCAATTAAAGATATTGTTCCATGTTTTAATTCACCAGCTGCATATGCTTCACTATGAATATAACTTATTTCTTTTAACTTTAAACTTCCTTCCATACATAAAGCATAATCAACATTTCTACCTATAAAGAAGATGTCATTTTCATTATGTATATCGTTTGCAATTTCTTTATAAACTTCTTTATTTATAATAGAATTAATATTAATTGGAAGAGATTTTAATTCATTTATTAAATTTTCTTCATCCTTTTTAGTTAACTTATTGTTTTTTCTTCCAAGATAAATAGCAATTAGTGATAAAACTAGTACTTGAGCTATATAAGCCTTAGTTGTAGCAACTGCAATTTCAGGTCCTGCTTGAGTATATATAACATTATCACAAATTCTAGCAATTGAACTTTCTTTAACATTTATTATTCCTAAACTATCACAATTTTTAGATTTTGTTAATTTTAAGGCTTCAAGTGTATCAGCTGTTTCTCCAGATTGAGAAATAGGAATAATAAGTGTATCTTCATCAAAAAAGTTTGTTTTATATCTAAATTCACTAGCTATTTCAACGTCAACTTCAATATTGGCATATTCTTCAATTAAATATTTTCCTATCATTCCTGCATGTATGGCACTACCACAACCAAGAATACATATTTTTTTATAATTTTTCTTAAAATATTTATCTAAATTAATTTCATTATTTTCAAGAATACTATTTAAAGTCTTTTTAATAACTTCAGGTTCTTCATTTATTTCTTTAATCATAAAATGATCGTAACCATTTTTATCTATTGAAGATTTATCTCCATTAAAAGTTTTAACTTCTTTTTTTGTAATTTTATTATCTTTATCATATACAATTACTTCATCACTTTTAATAATTGCATACTCATCATCTTCAAGTAACATATATTTATTTGTAAACTCAAGTATTGCAGGAACATCACTTGCTATATAATTTTCATTTTCATTAATTCCTATAATTAAAGGGCTATTTTTTTTAATAGCAAAAATTCTATCTTTAAAATCAGTATTAATTATACCAATAGCATAAGCACCACGAACTTTTTCTTTAAAAAGTTCAATCGTTTTATGCATATCGTTTGTTTTATTATATAAATCATTAAGTAAGACAACTGCTACTTCTGTATCAGTATCTGATAAAAAATTATAATTTTTAAATTCGTCTTTTATTTCTTTATAGTTTTCTATTATGCCATTATGAACTATAGTAATTTTTCCTGCTGTATGAGGATGAGAATTAACTTTATTAGGTATTCCATGAGTTGCCCATCTTGTATGACCCAAACCTATATTACTTTTAATATTAAAATCAAGTTTTTCTTCAAGGTTTTTAATTCTTCCTTTCTCTTTTTCAATATAAAGTTCATTATCTTTTAAAATACATATTCCTGAAGAATCATAACCCCTATATTCAAGATTATGTAATCCATCAATTAATACTTTTAGGGAATTACCATTTTTCCCTGCATATCCAACAATTCCACACATTTTTTGTACTCCTAACTTTTGTTTCTATTATTATTTATGTGTTTAATATATTTTTTGTTATAATATTTATTTTATTTTTTTAATATATTTAACGTTTAACACAAAAACCCGTTGTAACATCCGCCGAATATTTCGATAATTACAAACCTCGTCAACTTATAAAGTCCAGGCGCTAATTATAAATATTACCTCCATTTATTTATAACTTAATTTAATTATAAATAAAAAAATAGCTTTTGTAAACTATTTCATTTTTTCTTCCATAAAATATCCATTTAAAACGTATTTACTTTCATTAGCAACAATAAAAGCATTATTATCATATTTTTTAACAAGTTTTTGAAGTTTATAATAATTTGAATTAGATATTTCAATAAATAACATATATTTATCAGGTATTCCTTTTTTCCCTAAAACTTCCATAACACTAACAGCAAAACCATTTTTTCTTAATCCATCAACCATATCAGGATAAGCTTTATTAGTTATTATTTGAACTGATAAATTACCTTTAATATATTTATTAGATAGCATGCTTCCAATATATGTTCCAGAAGCAAAACCTCCAGCATAACTAATAGCAATAAAAATACTATTGCTTGTTGTATTTAATGCTTCTTTTACTATTAAAAACCATACAAGAAGTTCAAAAAAACCTATAATCGTAGCTTCTTTAGTTTTTCCTTTTACTGTTTCCATCGTTCTAAAAGTACCTAAACTAACATCTATTATTCTAACAAAAAAAATTTTAAAACATAATATTAATAATTCCATAATATATTCCTTTCCTTATTATTTATTATGTCCTAAAATTTTAAATTAATTTATTTTACTAAATAAAATAATACTGTTGCTAAACTTCCTAATAAAAGTGCTGCAAGCATAATAATTACTACAACTTTTTGAAACTTTTTATTCATTATTAAATTATCCTCCATCTTTCTTCTTTTATAGTATATCAAATAATATATCTTAAAGTCAAAAAAAATGTCATATTTATTGTTACATATTATATATATTTTTTTAATATCTTTAAATGGAGGAATAATATATGAATAAAAAAATGAACT
>OGRO01003840.1_pt1 | contig 10429 bp, 6 predicted proteins | sample 1553451 | NCBI WGS metagenome assembly OGRO01 (sample SAMEA2580021, study PRJEB22360) | human gut metagenome
TGTGAAAATAGGAGGCAAATGCCTTTTATGACTAGCATTTACCTCCTACCCGATTGTAAAACAGCTGTTTTTTATACTTTAATTATATATAAGTAAAAGATGTTATTGTATTTATCACTTATCTGATGTTTATTTCAGAATCAGGCGTATTGGCATCGCCTTGTAGCGGCCATTGTTCATGCCGTTGCTACCACTCACGAATCTCATATTGGATAATCCTATCCTCTTGTTGTAAACATCAAAGTATCTATACCAGAAACCATATTCAGGACTGTTGGTACCGAAGCCCTGCGTACCTGACAGCAAAGTCTTGGTCCAGAGATTTACATGGATAGGGTTCTTATGGCTCTCGCCCTCCAAGAATCCACCCATAGGCAGATAGATGTATGGCAACTCGGAATCCACCGTCTTGATACGCACGCAGTTGTAAGTTTCTCCTAACGATGTGGACTGTGGTACCACCTCCAGATTGCCAGCATTAACTAACTCTTCGAACACGGCATCAGTTGGAATGGTATAGTCTTTTGGTGCCAAGGTGCTGGAGAGATTTCCCTGAGTGGCATCGCTGGTGTTCTTTTTTTCAGAGATACAGAAATAGCCACCAATGGCTTTCTTGTTCTTTTCCAGTGCCACCACATCTGGGGCATAGTAACCATTGTTGGATGCACCTAGGTTGCGGTCTAACATATAATAAGTAGTGGTGGTTTTATCGGTCTTTTTTCCCTGTACCTTTACCACACCATAATAGAACCAGCCCTTCACCTTCTTCTCGTTATCTCCGTTTTCTGCCAACTGATAATCCTTATATACCTTGGAATTCTCATCTATCTTATGGAAGATACCAGTATGATAAACAGGATAAGTGATCTCGATGCCAGCCTGGTTCTTGATGGTAAATGAAGACTTCCACAAATCTTCATTTACCGTAGTATTGGCAAGGCTTACCTTCCATTTACCATTATCTTCTTCCACATTGATTTTATTATCATTTTTAGAAATTTCATCACCTTTAAGTTTAGGGATAAGATACGTGATATCGGCTGTTCCCACGCAGAAATGCAAACCATCATTTCTCACAGCCCCTTGCATTTCTTCAGGAGTGATGCCTTGCACACCAGTGTCCAACCATTTGAAATAGTTGGCAGCTACGGTGGAGTTATTATACTGCATGGTTACGATTCTAGCAGAATCCTCTCTTCTAAAATCAAAACCAGCCTGCTTGATGGTTATATCAAGAGAAAGGTCGCCATAAGTAACGGTGATGGTTCCTGTACGTGGTTCCTCTGATTGGTCATTCTTTGTAAGCGTAAGCTTCAAGGTATATTTCTTGCCTTTAGAAGATCTGCTTGTCTCTGGTATATCATTCACGGTCTCTTGCTGACAAGCGGTTATCCAAGAATAATTATTTCTCTTGACACTATATAGCACACTATCACTACTCGTTGCCTTTGGCAAGGTAGTAACAATGGTTACGGTAGCCTCTGTTGTGTTTGCAGTTATCTCCTGATAATCGCTCACTCCCAGTTCATAGTCTTTGCAAGCTATCATTCTGGTGATTTCAGGATTATCGTCCCGCACCTCTACTTCCAGTCTATTCTCTGGCAGACTCTTCTTAGCCTCTTCAAGCGTAGAGAAGCCATAGTCGTTTACCTTGGTTACCTTGATGGTATAATGGTGGTTACGGAGCAAGGCATATTGGATTGTCTTGTTGGCATCCTTGTAGAGTGCCACCTTATAATATCCTTCTCTATTCTTATAATTCGCCTTGATCATCACCATTGCCTTGCCTGCAGAAGTTTCATTTACTGCCACGGTGGTTGCGGTACCGCCGCCCAATGGGTTGTCTTCCGTTCTGAGAACGGTAGATTCTGCCAAGTCATCGGTCGTAGGCTCAATATAATTGGCAGGAGCTATGGCTGCCTTGGTTGCCGTGTTATAGACATACAAGCCTGCATTAGTGAAATTACTCTGGATGCTATTGTCTATCTCCAAACTTATCTTGGCGCATTGGCGCAACATCGTCACTGAAGGATTAGCTTCCAAAAGTTTATCTATTGAAATTTTACCCCAGCAGATAGGGGCATCAAGCTGAGGGTCTCTCACCTTAGCAGCAGTGAGAGACTGCAAGTCTTGTGCCTCGCTCGGCGTCATGTCGCTGGCATTGGCTACAAGATGTACATTCTTGGTACCAGCAGGTACATTGGTTATCTTTACCTTGTAGCTGCCATCAGACTGCTGTGATAAGGTAGAATAGCAATCTGTCTTGCCTTTGTATTCGTTATTGTCTCCATAGAACACAGCCCAGAGCGATTTGACTGTCTCCGAGGCCCCCGCTCTTGTACCAATCTGTTGCTTGGTGAAGTTAGTCAATTGAAGGTTCAAGACAAGTCCCTCGGCAGGGATTTCATCCCCGCCGAGTCCGATAGCCTCCATCGTATCCTTGCAGGAAACAAGGCTTAGGAGCAATCCAATCCATATCATTAAATGTTTGATCTTCTTCATTGCTTAAACTGATTTATAACAGTGTTCAAATCTGATTCTAATCTTATTTAATCCACACCATATGGCTTGCCAGCGTGCCAAGAGGAGCCATCGTAATAGCCTGTGTCATTATGCTTCTCATAGCTGTTGCCATTGAAAAGCAGGACGCTTTTTCCATCCGTATTTTTGTTGTCGCTTTTGATTCTGATGTCCTTCTCGTGGTCTCCCTTAACAGCCTTGAGGGTAATCACAGTCTTATACCAACCATTATTCAAATTATTGCATGACCAACTATTACCCGCTGTATCATAGATGGTAAAAGACTCGCGCTCTTTATTACTGTCATTACCATTTTTGCCATTGGCGACACCATATACCTTGAACCATCCGTAAGTCGGGAATTTGGTGTAAATGGTAAAGTTGATGTTCTCAATAGTTGGCATGGCATCATATATGTTCCAAGTAGGATCTGATGTTGGATCATAGACAATCCAACCCTCTCGATCCTCATAGTCGAAGAGAGGAATACCCGGCTCCAAGTGGTGAGTGCAACGATGAAGCGTATAACCTAGTTCCTTATTGGTATTGTTACTGAATATAATCAATGTTTCACCAGGCTTGATGGTCTTTTCTCCCGTAGCACCATGCTCTGTATGTTTCGACTTGGCATTCTCTTTGAAGTCCACGTAATACCAACCCACATTCGTATAATCCGCAACCATTTTATCACCAGGCCATTTTTTTTCTGTAAATATCCAAACTTTAGAGTTGACTTCAGTTCCGGTTGTCTCACCAATCTGGGTATAGACATAGGTACAATGACAGTCTTGGTTAGGTATGTAAACTCGGTCATCCTTATACTTTAAATCATACCATCCATCTGCCCAGTTGGTATTTCCTTCAGTTCCATTATAAGTCTCTTTCTTTTTTTCTTCAAGTGTACCCTCATAATTATCAGTTCTATTACCTCCTTCATAATGTGCGCGGTCGTTGATGGCACGGAAGTTGATACGATAGTTACCCATTGCAGGCTTTACCGTTACCTTGATTTTCTTGACAAAGTTGAAGCCTGCTGCAGATTCCTTTGGCTGCACAGTGAGGTAATGTACTGTCGTGGTAACAGGGTCATTGATTGCCACAATCTTGAAGGTTCCTTCTGAAGTATCAGGTTTATCGCAAGATGCCTGAATGGTTGACTTACCTACGGTGGAAGAGGTGTTACCGGTGAAAGCCAAACCGCCGAGGTTGGTCTTAAACTGTACCACTTTGGTATTGTAGTCGCTACCCCAATAGATGGTTACTTCCTGTGGATTTACCTCAAAATAAGGAGAGGCATCATAGGTTACATCGAGATACTTCTTAATGTTACCTGCCTTAATCCAAACCTTTGCCGTACCCTTGTACTTTCCTTTATAGTCGGAGAACTTAATGTCCTCGTTGATTTTGAATGTGATTCTATGATTCTTCACTGCATCTAGCTTGCTCAACACAATCACATCTTTCACACCACTGGATGTTGTTACCTTTTCATCGCAACCGAAATCTGCCTCTGTCAGCATTACGTTCGACTCATAGTCGATGGAGTCTGTCGTGGTAGATGTTACGCTCGCCTTCGTCTTGCTTACCCACAAAGTAGTATGGTTGAAGTCGGCATCTATCGTTACAGGAGTCCAGTCCTTTACGCTCACATTACAGTCGAGAGTCATGTTTCCCAGACTCTTGATGTTGCCGATAATCTCATAATAGGTGCCACGAGGGAAGGTCGGAACTTCGGTGGAAGTTGGGCGATGTCCCAGCTTAATCGTATAGTTGTTCTCAAAGCTACCATTCACAAAGCCATTAACTTTGAGGGTAGACTGCTGAGAGGCATTGGCGATATAACGCTCAGGCAGATAGTAAGTGCCTTGGAAAAGCCACTTATCGGCGGCATTCTGTGGAGCAGCTGTAGGAGTAGCACCCTGAACAAGGGTGATGATGTTCTTATTATTCACATTGGCATTGTCTGCATTCTCTGTCCAGTCTCCCGCCTTATAATAACCACCCTTATTGCTTGCCTCAGAAGGAGTTGCATAAACTTCATTTTCAAAACCTTTAGCATAATCTGTGCTAACATTAGAATTGCTAAATGCTCCATTCCAACTCAGCGTGGTGCTAGGAGAAAGCTTTTGAGCCAGAATATCCTTGATGCGATAGCTCTTTCCTTTGAATGCAGAACCTTCAGCAGTAGGGTCGAAAAGCAGGTTGAGCTTAACCTTTACGCATGTAAACTTCAGGTTAGCTACCACCTCGGTATATTTATCACCACTTTTTTCTATTTTTGTATCGATGATATTACCGTTCACATCCTTTGGCTCATAAATCATCGGGATGTTTGTAGAAACCGGCATTCCCGGTTCTGTTCCAGCTTCATAGTTCAGTACTATATTTTTGAGATCATTTTCTGTTTGGATAGTCTTACCACTCAACACCTTGTTCATGTTGGCAACCACATAGATATGGTAAGTGCCCGGCTCGATATTGAGCTGATAGTTAGCTACATGCTCCTCCAGCATCATCGAAGCCAGTGGGGCAGGAAGCGTCTCTACCAGGAGCTTGCCTTCATTTCCTGTAGGGAAAGCATAGAGGGTCAGGTCGTTGATCTGGCATTCATCTACCGTGGCATTATAGGTAGGAAGGCCGGAAGCATCGTCGGGATTGGTGCCGCGGCTGCTGAGCACGGTTGGCACGAGTACATGCAAGTTGCTTTCTGACGAAATGGGAGTGCGCTCGCCTCCAAGTTCGTCAGAGCAACTTACTGTAACCAACAATATAAACCAACTAACTAAACTTAAAATGAAATCTCGTATTTTCATTGTTTCTAATTTTTAAAGTCAAATACTCTTATGAGCTAAATGCCCGGAAGGGGCTCTGACACCTGAAACGGTTAGAAATCGACACGCTGGATGCGCTTGCTCCAATCCAGGATGGAAATGCTGAGCTGCACATACTTCCACTGGTTGCCCTGGAGGAAGAAGTCGAGCTTGTAGTCGTACTCTCGGTCCAGGAATTCCTGCTCTGAATAATGGCGGGCTTCGAAGGCGCCACGGCCTTGAGCCAGAAAGTCTGCAAGATTGATGCGTGCCACCTCTTCGCCAGTAGTCTTGTTCGTGATGGTGAGGATGGCGTTCTTGTCGTTTTCTTCTGCCGGATGCCAGATGAGTCGGGAGAACATGAGGGCGGCATGAGCGGTGCGCTCCTTTACATTGCCCTCGGTATCCTTAAACTCAGTGGTCCAGGTGTAGTATGGGGTATATGTCAACTCCTCGTCGGGGAGGAGAGAGTTGTCGTAACTGATATCGCCGTTGGCATTGGTTATCTGATAACTGAAGTCATCGGCATTGATGTTGGCAGGCTCGTCGGTCTGATGCAGGCTGATGGTGAGCTGCTTGGTATCACGAACCAGACCGATGGTATGGCGTGTAACCTGCAGGTCTTTTACTTCAACCAGTTCGTTGCTGAGTCCCTGCCAGAGTGTATCAAGCGGTTGGCTCTGGTTGTTTACCTTGCCCTGTTCGCGGTCGAGTCGTGCATGGAGGGCGGTGATGTTATCACCCTGCTGTGGCAGAGCTATCTGGAATTTGGCACCTGGCTGCGCGAGTGCATCTTCGTATTTCTTTTGGAAGGCGAAGGTTGCGAATCTGTATTTGCCCGGTTCCAGATTGATTCGCATGGCATAGTTAGGGTCCTTGAGCGGCTGTGATGTCGCATCGTTATAGGCATCATGGCGAGCAATGAAGTTGCCCTGCTCGTCGTATACGAATACGCAGAGTCCGCCCACATGATCTTTGAACATGTCGGCACGCTGCACGTTGTAGTCGTACTTGAACTGCAAGTCAACACCCATGTCACAAGGAGGCAGGTCGTCGTGCATCAAGTCGTTGCAGCTTGCTAGCAGGCTGCCGGCCATGATGAAGCCCCATCCCATGCATATATTCTTGATCCAACTGTTAAACTTCTTGTTTGCCATGATGCTTATCTGTTTTATGAAAAAGTAAAGTGTATAAATAGATTCTTATTCTTCCGAGATAGCCAGCCGCTCCTTAGCGCTAGAGCGGCTGAGCTATATATAATAATGTGTAATGGATTACAAATCGACTATGTCTGAACGCTTAGCCCAAGAAAGGATCTTTACGCTGACGCTAAGATACTTCTCATTCTCATCATCTGGCTGATTTGGGTCTACTGGAGGTACACCAGGGTAGCCAGGGCCATAGACGTTGCCAACTGTCAATTCATACCAGTTGTTACGGAGCATACCATAACGGCCAAGATACTTGAGGTTGTTGTCTCCATAAGATTCACCTGAGTTCCATGGAGTCAATGAGCCGAAGTGCTTAACACGAGCGATATAATATGTAACACCCTGTGCGTATGTATTGATACCAACCATCGCTTCTGCATGTCCTGCTCCATCAATCAAGCCGAGTTTATCATTAATCTCTTTAACGATTTGTGTACCTGTCTTACCACTATAATCTTTATCGGCAACAAGAGTTGTACCATTAGAATCCTTGATATCTGCCAAGGTAATCACATGAGAGCCTTTTGTCTTGAGATTTGTATAGTCAACTGTACAACCTGGGAGAACTGAAGTTGCTGCAGTATTAACTGCAGTCTTTAAGGCTGCTTCGTTCAGGATATTTGTCATATTACCGATGGTGTAGAATGTTCCATCTTTATCTGCAAGGGGATTGCCTGCATCATCCTTAGGAGTATATGTTGCCTTGAAGATAACGCGGGTTGTCTGACCCTGATACATGTTTGCCAAGTTGAAGGTGTTCTCTAAGCAATATGCTGACTCTGTGAAGGTTTTGTTGATTCCATTTGTAGCTTTGATGAAATTGAATTCTGCCTCTCTTTCTGCCTCTTTACCTGTATTGAGATTACCCAAATTGTAGTTAGGATCCTTACCCCAATAAACACGGCTGTTAGTACCTATGAAACGAGGAGTAGTCCAAATGTCAGGGAAATCTGTGCTCAAGCCATCAATATTATGAACAGCGTATGTCCTCTTGTTTGTGATATCCAAAGCCCAATTGTTGAATTCTACTGTACTCTTTGTAGGATTATTTGTTGCCTTGTCTATAACTGTTTTTGTAGTAGGATCAGTAACAGACATCTTCGCTACACCACGCTCTACATAAACTGTTGCGGCACTAGTTCCTGCCTCTGCTTTTTCCTTGGAAGAATAAATATTTTCTTTATTAATAGTAACCAAAGTTGTTGGTGAGGCAGTTCCTTTCAACGGAGCATTAGCCATATAGAAGTCATTATCAGCCGCCAAATCGTCTACTGAAGGAGTCAAAATTTGGCTGTTCCACTCATTATAACTTTGACCAACAGTAGGCAATGCTACCTTTACTCCACCAGTTTTATTGTTATTAAGCAAAACCAAAACATAATATTGATTCTTGGTATCCACATTAGTAAGCTTTGCTACCAGCTTTTTAGTTGTTGTGATACCATCTGTAGCATCGTCAGTCCAATCTGCAGCAGCTGTTGGTAAATCTACGCTCTCAACAAACTTGCAAGAGCCTTCATCTGAACCATACTTCTGGAAAATAAGGGCAGTTGCGCTTTTTACAGCATACTCATTTGCTGTGCCTTCATCCATTTCAGCACCACCAGCATCTGCAGTACGAGTTCCACTTACCGAAGGCAAGTTGATGGTGAAAGTTGCATAACCAACACCAGTTTCATTAGTACCAGTACCTGAACCTGCGGTTCCCAGGTCCTCATTGCTTGAACAGCTTGCTGTCATAGCTGCGATGACAGCCAAGCCAAATAAATGTTTAATCTTCATAATTTTTGAAAGTTAAGCTTGTTTATAATCGTTATTCTCTAATTTTCTGTTATTCCAATTCCTTTATCTGCTTGAAGACATCTCTTACACGCTCTGCCTCTTTTGAGTTGCCTGCCTTGGCAAGATGCTTTTCGGCAGAAGTAAGATCACCTTTCTGCAAATCGGTGCAGGCGGCATTGAGATTCGCTGTCTCATCATCTGGGAAGAGACGGACGGCGATGTCGAATACCTCGTTAAACTCTGGCGAACCCGGCTCGTAAGTCTGTGCCACCAGGAACATCTCCTGCAGAGAAAGCTGCTGTGGTTTGGTCTTCAATATCTCCTTGGCTTCTTCGATGCTGAACGGACGAACCGTGTAGGTTACCGTATAGTCGCTATGACGGAGACGAGGATAGATATGATCCAGGATGTAGCGGTAACTAGCCGGATGGAGCTTTCTGATCTTCAGGTCCTTATCGTCGGGAGCCAGCGAGGAGTTAGCTATCTCGAGAATTGCTTCCTTATCAGCCAGATGACTAGCCTGAATCTTCTTCTTGAATCCTTCCCAGTCTTCCGGTGTAGCCTGATAGGTAAAGAGCTTGCTGTTTAAGGTGTAGAGGCTGCTCACATATTTACGGAGGGCAGCTGCACGCTCGTTGGCAAGGCGCTTGTTGTTGGCATACGAACCATCAGGCGAAGCAAAACCATGGATATCAATATCTGTGATTTCAACGTTCTTATCGTTCTTCACCAGGTCGATGGTGGAAGTAATCTTCTTCAGCTCAGTAGCATTCTCACGGAAGTTGGCAAGAATATAACTCTTGTTAACCACAAAGCTGAGATAGGCTTCACCCTTTTCGGCTCTCACCTTCTTGGCTTCCGCCTTCGGCTGCACAAAGAAATCCTTCGTAATCTTCGGTGTACGGTCGATATCCGCAATCGGCGTATTGTCCTGTTCTATCAGGTTGCCACATCCGCAAAGATCTTCTTTCACCGAGAGTTTGAACTTCTTCATCCATTTCTGATAAGGAACAGACTGGGCGAAGTAAACCTGCTGATTGGTCTTGTTCTTGCGGGTAAGAACCTGTGCCTGCGGATTCTTCTTGCTGTCGGCAAGTCGGCGGTATCTTACAGCCTGGTTTCTACCCTGGATGATGATAGGGTTGAGAGCGATAGAATCAGTTCCTACCATTACCGGTGTGAAAACAATCTGCTGCTCTGATTTCATCTTCAAATCGTTCAGATTCATACGGAAGGCAACGTCCATCCGGTTGCCGTTCTTGCGTGCCAAGACGCTTTCTACCTGAATCTTACCCCCTGCCAGCTGTTGAGCCTGAGCAGGCATGATGCCCTGAGAAAGGAGTATGCAGAGGGGCGAAATGACCGCATAAAGCTTCATTTTATCCATATTATGATTTGCCTAAATTTTTTTTTGTATTCTGTCTAGTTATTACGTGTTTTTATTGTCAGTTTAAAACCACAGTTAAATTAAATTCTTAGAACACGTATATGAGAGATAGTGCGGCTTTTGTAGGGCCCACATAGTTGCGGTGGTCTTTGTCGAGACATTTTTCGCATCGTCCGTAAAGCTTGTAAGGACTGTAGGCATATCCCAAACCGATAGACCCTTCGAAATTGAGGTGCTTATTAAGCAACCACTGATAGCCGTAGGTAAGGCCTCCACCTACATACCAGCCTTCATAGTGCCTGCCCTCCAGAGTTTTCGGCAGGATGCCGAAGGGCATGTCAATGTTTTTAATGTTGTATTCACCGCCTAAGGCATGAATTCCGAAGAAATGGCCTCCAAACTTCTGGCAGGTGTACCATCTGTATTCTGGCATAACATTCCAGAATCTCATCTTCTTGTCACCCGAGAACTTCCAGGGGTTCAGGGTGCCGAAGAGTTGGAAGGTTGTTTTCTTGCCCGTGCCGATTTCGATGCCGGCGTTGGCAGATGTGGAAGCCCATCCCAGTAAGTTGGTCTTCAGAGCGACCTCCTGCGCTCGCGTCGTTGCCATTGAAAGGATCAGCAGCAGCAACATAGCTGATTTTATGAATGTTTGCTTCATCATATCTTTACTTTTATATTTGGTTTCGTTTATATTAAACTTAGCCTTCGTTTGTTAG
>OGRO01003849.1_pt1 | contig 10405 bp, 19 predicted proteins | sample 1553451 | NCBI WGS metagenome assembly OGRO01 (sample SAMEA2580021, study PRJEB22360) | human gut metagenome
TACCTTCCATAGCCGCCGCTGCCATAGGTGCATTAACCATAAGCAGGGCGGCTGTACTCATACATAGCAATCGTTTCAACATCGAACCACCCTTTCAAAATAATATAGTAATCCGGTTGCCCTCCGCATCGGCAGTATTTTGAGTGTAGCCGATGTGCATTAGGTATTTGTTCCGAAGGCCGGCAAGACTCGCGAGCATTGCTTGCAATGCGATGCGAGTCAAGAATCCCACCCGCGAAGCGGGTTGCCGGACTCGGAACAAAGAACCAAACTCTCACTTTTGCCTTTGGCGAAAAGCTGCTGGACTTAATTATATGTAAACAGCAAATCTTCAGGGCAACCGGTATGGGATACCGCTGAATTAAGCCTCAACGGTTCAGAAGGCCGCCATTTATTTATGGAGTTAATTTTTCACCGCTACTGCTCTAATAAACCTGAGCAGCGGTGTGACCTTTCTTTAGATTCCATATCCGCTATACCCATTCCAGTATGTTAAGACCGCCTCATAGTAGGCATACTCATCCCTCAGCTCTTCGTCTTTGTCGAAATCGTCTAACACTTCATAGATTTCCCTGATGATGTCATCCATCGGAACATTTTTCAGATAATCGTCAGGGTTCATTTCTTCTGCTGTTTGCCCGCCAAAGTAGAACCAACTGTCACCGATGCGGCAGACAGTGCCGCTTTCCATATTCGGGTCTACTACAAACGTAATTAAGTGCTCTTTAATTCCGGACTTGATTAACTCTTTTGTAATCATACAAACACTCCTCTCGCCTACCATCTGCTACGTATTAGCCATCAACTTTCTGCAAAGCGCCTGCGCTTTTGTAATAATCTTGGATGCCCAAGCTTTTGTATAACCAAACATATCGGCTATTTCCGTGGCGGTGAATCCATAGATGCTGAGTTTGAATACTGTGATATCTCTTTCAGAGAGCTTATTGTTCAGAAATGAAAGGTCATAATCAACCACATGATAATCGTTGTGGGAATCTGGTACAAGATGAGCAAGCGTAACAGCATTACCATTCTTGTCGAAATAAACGGGCTCGTCCAATGAGGCGATATCTCCAAACTTCCAAAGCTTTGCTCGGTGACGGAGCTCTGCTCTTATCTCATTCATAATGCATCTGACAGCATATGTCGAAAATTTAGTTTTGGAATCATCGTAGCTAATACATGCTTTCCATAGACCAATAAACCCTGCCTGGACAACATCTTCATCGTCTTGAAAATCAGGAAAGAATCTATGTATGGCGTAGTAAACCAACTTTTCATTATCTATGATTACCTGCTCTACCTCTTGCTTGGTCATCGTATCACCAACCGAAGTTCTGTTTTATGAATACATGAGGTCATAGACCCTAACGTCAAATGTTTCCTCAAACCAGTGCCAGATGTCTTCTCTATGTGTGCCTGATGGAAAACCACACCAGCTTGTTTCAATACATTCGGTCTCTGGATTCATAGGCACATCTCCAAATTCCTTCCATAATTCTTTTACCGTTTTCCCCTGAAAAGTGGGCATGGGAGACACTCCTTCCATATACTCAATAGCGGAATCGAAAAAATTATCAAAATCTTCAAGCTCTCCATTCAGATGCCATCCGCTTATACGAAGGCCAGTACCGTACAAATCGTGCCAATATTCGTAGAACTTCTTATAATCTGGCAATTATATCACCACCAAACTAATCTTTTATCTCCACATCATCTGCGGGTCTACCCTAACCAGGCTGCCATCCTTTTTTACATAAACCGCGTAGATACATCTATCGTCGCGCTCGATACAGATTTCCCCGTCAGATACAGAATCGGTATCAATAAGCTGAATTGGATTTGCACACGGGTGGCCGTCGCTATCACGCCACCAGCCACCATGATAGCTGTCATACAGTTTTTTCTGACGACGATATTTCGGATGGAACGTCTCAAGGAAAAGCCGCTTATAAAACTTGATGCGGAGTGGGTCGAATGAATCGCAGATGCCAATAAAGTCAAGGTAGAATCTCTCACGTTCTGCTTCGAACTTTACCATCTCGTCATAGCTTGAAAACTCCACTGAACCACCACCAAATTATTCTTCTATTTGTTGACCGTAAACTGAAAAAGTTCGCCGCCATTGTTCGATACCAATGCCACAATTTCAATCTTCGCCCTTGGGAACTCTGAAATGCAATTGCTGTGTATCTTATATTTCCCTTTCCCAAGTGGATGCTCTTGGTCAGCACATTCCATAATTACTCTAACATGGAATGTACCATCGTCATTTGGCTTCGCATGTATCTCCTTCACGCCGTTAAGGTTCATTTCATCACCACCAAATTAACCTTTCTTGCAAGAGACATAACGCTCGTTCGTTTCCATTTTTTCGTTCCAGGTTTTTGTGCAATAGAGCAGCAATTCACCTTTGTCGTACCTCACTTGGTCAATTACCCATGTTTCCCATCTCCCTATGTAACGGTCTCCTGGAATGGGTTTGTGGCCTCGCGGAACATGGAAATCTCCAGATGTTGCCCAGTGATATTGTTTCTGTGGTAGCTCTCTTTCATAGATTTTCATGCACCCATCTCCTCATGACGAATGTAGTCACCTTATCCTCGCACCGCAGTAATAACAAAAATGTATCTCTTCTACCGGGATATAATCTACCCTGTTATCTGTCGGAAATAGTGCTCCGCATGTTGGACACGCATCGTTTGGAATACGTTCAGGTGTATTTATTTCACCTTCTCCATTGCAAACATCACACTTTTTAATTCCACGGATGCCGGGGCCGATGCCGACAAAACCTGCACCATTACAGACCTTACACTTCATACGCCATTCTCCGTTCTACTTCTTGGTCGTTTTCCGGGTCATCGTAATATTTGTACATCAGCTTCATTGGATATCGAGAATCTTTTGCAGCGTCCCATAAGAGATATTCAACCCATGCTGGCTCACCATCACCTGATTCATCCCAGGAAAACAGCTCGGTCATATCTGAATATGGCTCCGGGTTATCCAACACCAGCGTCTTATATCCATCGCTCAACTTCACAAGGATATCTGTAACGTGCACTCGCTTTGCAAGCCTGTTCAGCCATTTGTTAAGCTCGTGTTTCGTTTCATCAAATTCTCTGTCTCTCAGTCTTGCTTCAAGAACCAGTGTGTAGGAACTTTGTATCTTCGCCCACCCATCATTGTCTGCATCACGCCGATACCATAACGGTTCATCAAACTCATTGCAACTCGAAGAACAGTCATACCCATACTGCTGAACTACGTGAACTTTCATGTTGCCCTCTGAACCGCTCACAACAGGCAGATGTTCTAAAACAGTGTCCAAGACATATCGCTTTTGAGGTTGTGTATTTCCAATTGGGCGCACCTCAACAATGCCAGAAATATATGTCCAGTGGCTCATAGTGTTCCCCCTAATCTGTAAATGAAAGAGCGCATCTTCCATCAAATTCTAATGGAAGTTCAAACCCGTTTTGGATAAGCACATGCTTTGGTGGGTTTTCGCAAATTCCAAAAACACAATATTGTCTCTTATTTAGATTGTGTACGGTTAACTCGACACAACAAACATCTGCTTTCTTCCCATCTGGCTTTATTGCCCCATCGACATCTTGTAAGATTATAAGCTTTTCGTCGAGCACCCCAACCGGAACATCAAATTTTCCGAATCCTCCGATTGGGTTTCCATGCTCAACCACATTCTCATGTATTGTACATTCAGTAAGAAACACAAACACACTCATCTGTTCTATCTTCACTATTCTCCAACGCCTTCCATGCATCGCTCGCACATATCCCACTCATCTTCACAAACCCAGATTTCAGAACCGAATCCAACATCCATTACCCACTCGTCATAGAGTTCTGAAATCGGAGTGGAGATTCTGTCGCTGTCTTCCGGGTCATCGTACTGCATGGTTGTGAGCTCCTGAATTAAATCGTCTAAGGAATACCCGTGGTCAATCATCCATTGAAGCTGATATTTTTGATACTCCGTCATTTTCGTTCACTTCCGTTCGCTTTATCTATGCGCTGCTTGAACTCTTGCATCTTCTGTTCGAACGCCTCCATAAACTCGGCGTTTGAAATTTCCTGAACCTCTTTGTTTAATGGGTCATGGCCGTCTCCCCAGACACCTGAAAACAGTGTATCGTAGTAGAACGGAATCACGTTATTCTCTTCATCGTATCCAAGATACAGTGCTGGATATTGGTACTGATTAAAAATCGGCCTGCCAGATAATTGCCATTGTTCCTGTGGAATGCCAATAACTTTCACGTATCTCCCATTTACAATAAAGCATCGGCCTACGTTATCCATCGCATCTTCCTTAAACTCCGCAATCTCTTGTTTGCTTAGTTCGTCACGCAGATTTCGGAGACGTTGAATTTCAGTCTCGATTTCCTTAATTGTCATAGCGTTTTCGTTCCTCTGCAAACCCTCTGATTTCATCTGTTCTTCGTGGTAGGCGATGTCCTTGCCGCCAGCACGGTTCGTCTTTTACATGGTCACAAGAGAGGTGGGTTTCCAAATCATCTCGCCGTTTGAGAAGCCCATCTGAAATCTTGACGCCTCCAACAGCTCGTCGCCAGATTTCCTTACAAACCTCTTCATACTCCTGTACCACCTTGTTGTAATAGGATACCGGGTCATCCTTTTGACCATCATTCCAGCACTCCCTGACTTCTTCAATCTCAGACATGTCATAGGAAAGTCGCCAACTTCCGTCCACATACTCGCGGTCATCCGGTAACGGCAACACACCGTTATCATCACGGGCATAAATCATTGCATCTTCCAACGTGGGAGCCTCTGTAATAACTTCACCGCACATCTCCCAAGTCACTGGAATCCTCCATGTTTTCATCAGGAACCTCCCTTGCAATTCGCTGTAATGCAAAAATGCACGACGCAATAATCTGCGCCGCGCATTCTATTTCATTATCTGTATTATATTTTGAAAAGGAAAACCGCAGAGAACTTCTCGCCTCTTCCGGCGTAAGCCCCATCGCAAGAAGCACATGGCTTGGCTTTGCCTCATGACTGCTGCAGGCGGAACCGGCAGAAACATAAACACCCTTTGTGTTTAACATCAGCAACATTGTCTCTGCGTCAACGCCGCTGAAACATAGATTCAATGTCTTCCCACTCTCAATAACCGGCCTTCCGTTAACACGAACAGATTCGCGTCCGATACCAAGCTCCTGTAGTTCGTTCATAAGCTGCGTATAGAATTTCTGCTTTAGAATAGAAAGCTGGATGTTGTTTTCTCTGAGATTTTCTTTTGCCAGCTCACATGCTTTTCCGAAACCGACAATGCCATATACGTTTTCGGTACCTCCACGCAACCCGAATTCCTGTTCAGCGCCACCAGAAATAAGGGGAGAGAAACTCTTGTCTCTCACATATAAAGCTCCGACACCCTTGGGGCCGTAAAGCTTATGAGATGATATGGATGCGAAATCTATATAGTCCGCATCAACATCAATCGGAAACTGCCCTGCGGCCTGCACACAGTCAGTGTGAAAAATCACGGAATGAATTTTGCAAATCTGACCGATTGCATGGATATTGTTGACTGCACCTGTCTCGTTGTTTACATACATCACGGAAACCAGCCCGGTATCTTCCCGGATTGCAGCCTCGACAGCATCTGCTGTGACCACGCCTTTCTCGTTTGGCTGGACATAAGTGATATAAAACTCGTCTTTGGTCAACATTTCTGCAGCCCGAAGAACGGAGTCATGTTCAATTGCCGAAACAACAATGTGTTTCTTACCGAGGTCGGATAGCTTATGCCTAAGCCCTTGGAACACTGTGTTGTTGCTTTCACTTCCACCGGAAGTAAAAATCACATGCTCCGGCGTACAGTTGAACAACCCTGCTGTCTGCTCTCTGGCGTGTTGAACTGCGGCGGCAGCAGACTTTCCAAGCTGGTACAGCGTGCCGGCATTCCCATATTCGTCCGTCAGGTACGGCATCATTGCGTTGAGAACCTCCGGCGCAATTCTTGTGGTCGCCGCAGAATCAAGATAAATCATTGGAATCACCGTCCTCATTTTTTCTTATAGAGATGCATTACTACACGGCATCAAGCACCCCAAAAGTAACTGTGCCACATGCGTTTTTCACGGCTCTTTTTTGTCAACAGGTTCAGAAATCACGAGCTAATCACTCGACCATCTGTATCAACAACTACCGCCTTATCATTCGAGAAATACTCGGATGGGACTTGGAAGAATGGTGCTGCCGGCCTTGGTACTAAACACAAGCCATTGCTGGACGAGTCTTTTCTTCCGGACAGATTCGCTTGCTTCAGGTCAAAGATAATCACGTTCTCTTCTGAGAATCTGATACCCGGTGCAATAACCGGCTGTGCCATATCCCAGCCCATACCAGATTTAATCAAAGCAGCCAGCGCTTTGTTCCCCACACCAATGGTGCGTTTCTTTCTTCTCTTTGTGTTGTCAGTTGTAAAAAACTTCATTGCGTTTGGAGTTGTCTTATCACATGGTTGTAGAGCTATCTGGGTTTTGTCATGGCTGATAAACACTCTGACAAACGCCGGATATCCAAGCTCGGACGCAGCGGAAACGTTGAACGAGATTTTATTTTTCAGTATACGAACCTCAGCGATACTAAAAGTGCGAGGCACCTCCACAACATCAAAGTTATCCAGAATACTCATTTCCCAACCCCCTTATGATGTAAGCGCATCAGGTTAAACCCTGTAAGCGAACTTCCTTCTGTCTCATCGGCGAGCCAGTAGTCCCATGTATATTGTTCTTCTGCCAGCGCAAGAAGCCTGTCCTGCACTTCTATCCAATCTTCCCTTTTGATAATTGCAGGGTGATGGTCACGCACTTTATACATTGCAGCCCTACCATCATTCCTGACAGACTTATGAGTAAACAAATCTACTGTTACAGTTTTCTGCATAATCACATCGCCACAGTATTTCTCATTGGATAAGATATTTCTCACGGTGGAGTACGTCCAACTGACTCCTTTTGGAGAAGGAACCGACTGTGAATTTAGAACCATACAGATATGTGAGATAGAATATCTATCTTTGAACATTTGATAAATCAAGCGAACGACCACTGCCTGACTCTCATTGACTGAAAGATTCCTTCCGTTTTTAATGTACCCATAAAGTGGAGATATCTTGGGAAGGCCAGCCTCAAACCTTTTTTGGAAACCCCATTTTACGCTGGCTGACTTTGTTTCAGACTCTCCTTGTGCTATGGCCGCAAGGACAACCAGCAACAGCTCACCAGTCTGTGTCACTGTATTGATGCCGACATCCTCAAAGAAGATTGCGACCGGCGGCGTCAATGCCTTCAGCATTCTTGCGGTTACCACACAGTCAACTACGTTCCGTGCAAATCTGGAAATGTTCTTGGTAATTATCATATCGATTTTACCAGCTTTGCAGTCCTCAATCATACGTGCAAAATCGTCACGATTTTTGAGAGAAGTACCAGATATACCTTCATCCGCATAGATGTCAACCAAAATCCAATCCGGGTGCTTTTGAACGTACTCCTTATAAGCTTGGATTTGCGTTTCGTAACTTGCCCTTTGGTTTTCTGTGTCTGTGCTTACTCTGCAGTATGGTGCAACACGTAGAATCCTGTGCTCATCTTCACCTTCCTGTTGCTTAGCTTTTGGTGGAATGTATTCCACATCCACACGATTTTCAAAAGCATCTTTTATTTGCTTTTGTTTGTCTAACTTTTCTGCCACTGTGGTATCCTCCAGTTAAGTATTCATACCTGCGAAAGTATGTATACTGGATACCTGATTTCACTTAACGGGACACAGCGGCAACGATTTCATCCAACGTCCTTGGTGTATAGTCCATCCAAGGCATCATGGCGCCCACGTTGTACATCTGACATGGATGCCCATATAACTCTTGCATGAGCATCTTGTCATGCTCCATCATGTGGAACTCGAACGAATTGTGAACATGCCCATAGAGGTGATACCATCCGTAAAAATGATTCTTAAAGCACGGGATTGGATAGTGGCACAAGACCACCTTCCTATCCGCGTCGTCAACCTCCATGTACTCAATTACCTTTACAAATTTCTTTAGAAATCGTCCATCGTTACAGCGGTCATGGTTACCTTTTATCAAAAACTTTTGCCCATGCAGACTGTCGAGCACAGGCATCGACTCGGCAAACGGAACCCAAAACATATCGCCCAACACATATACGATATCTCCAGGGGACACAACACGGTTCCATCGTTCTACCAAAACCTTGTTCATGTCATCTACCCTTGTGAATGGGCGATTATCATAAGCCATAATGTTCGCATGTCCGTAATGCCAGTCGGCGATATAAAACTTTTTTGACATAAGTTCCTCCTTAGAATGGGAAGGAATCCCTTGCCTCGAATATAAGTTCTTTTACTTTGCCGGCAAACTCGGCTTCATCTAATGCTTGAATGTCATCGTGGCGAAGGTAATCAATCAGCTCATGGACTGCAGTTATAATTGCCGCATCGACAATCTCTTCCAGCGAAGATATTCTGGAACCATTTGTCGATATCCTTCCTCTTAGGTCTTCTGATAGTTCGTTAATCATGCTGCACAGTTCAGAACGCAACTCATCAATCTTGTATTCGCAGTTCATCAGTCCAGACTCCAGCCGAACAATCTGCTCTTCCATACTGTCACCACCTTATTTCGCACGCAACATATATCTCGTGTTCCTTGTTTCGATTTCCACAACGTCCGGCTCTCCATCTAAAGAAGTAAATGTTAGGACGTTGGTGGTTCTGATTGTGTGGTACCTATCGTCATACTCAGGCAGCACTTTTAAGACGCCTGGGTATCCGATTTCCAGCTCAATGATGTAGGCAGGACGGCCAATCATTTCTTCATGAACACCTTTCAGAACGCCATCTTTGGGTTGAATTTCAGCAACAACATAATCCTTCATTGTTTGTCTCCAGTTTTAATGCTCATTGAAAACAACCTGTTCGCCCGCCTTCAAAGACCAGCAGCCATCATCCACAATGGCGCAGTCAACACAGTTTCCACCGCATTCCTTGGCGTCCGGCCGTGCGGTTGTGGTTCCGTCACGGTAGCGGACATGCGCTTCTGGCAAGTTAAATGGGTTTTCCATATTCAACCCTCTCCATGCACTGAAAACTATATGTAAGTTGCTCGGTAGCTGGACGGCATTTCGGAGCAGGTCGTTCACTAACTCATACTTCTTTGTAAAACACAAAATTTCGCAGTGTGGATTTCTTCTCGCCATTTCAACCATGCGCCAAAGATAAGCGGCATCAGGAATATCGCCGGAAACATGAAAGCGGAAGTATCGTGACAGCATAATTGCTGCTTCGACCTCCCGCCAATAAGTATCTGGTTCAGTTGTCAGTATCTCCAGGTTATTGCGATACGCTTCTCTTACGCTCTTTCGTCTTCTCTCCAGACGTCTGGCATAACACTTCTTGTTGCACTCACATACTCTGCATGTGACTCCAGATGGGAGTGATACACTCTGAATGGCGCCCATCTTGGCGTTTCCTTTGCTAATGCTTACGGGCAAGCAACCACCTCCCAGGTATCCTTTTTGTTCGGCTCTCTGGTTTGGACAGAAAATCACATCAATAATTTCGAGCTGGAATTTACTGTGCATTACACATACGTGTAAACTGTTTCAAAATTATATAATGGGGGTTATTTGATAACCAGAAGAAGTGCAGCGACACTGATGACTGGGGATAAACTCACGATGATTGTTCGCCGCAACTGATGAATTGATTTTTGTAATGTTGCACTGATGCAAAAGCGTACTTACGAGTTTTGATTGATGAGGCGCCTTGTGTCCTTAAACTTTCTTCACATTCCAAAAACACGGAATGGTTTAGAATTACTTGATTCTATATTTAAGTACCACATTTGACCGAAGTCATCATGTTAAGGCTACTCGAAGGCACACGACATCGCTGCCGTGGACAGATATGTTCTGTCAAACGCCACCCCAAAATCATATCAGCTCATTTCTGCCCAAAACAGGGAGCCGAACGAACGGCTCCATTGGATTTATTCCTTCGCTAAAAAGTCTGTCATGACATCCTCAAAAGAGTCATTCACATTGAACGGTGCATCGTATTCCACCACCGTGTTAATCATTGCTGAGTCAATTTCTGCAGAAACCTTATCTGCTTCGAGAATCAGTTTTCGCATGGTATCTTTTGCAACACTGCGGTCAAAAGCTTCGTTGGCTTCTACTTCGATATCGTAGTAATACTGGGTCTGATTCCCCTCCACATTGAACTTATAATCGGTTCCCCGTTCTGTTCTCTTGGATGTAGTAAACCGCAGCATCGTTTTTACCCGATTCGCAACAGTCTGACGAAAATTATTTGT
>OGRO01003851.1_pt1 | contig 10401 bp, 8 predicted proteins | sample 1553451 | NCBI WGS metagenome assembly OGRO01 (sample SAMEA2580021, study PRJEB22360) | human gut metagenome
CCCCCGCCAATAAAAAATACAGCATAAAGCATCCTCCGTTCCGCCGCAGAATATACGGCTTTTGCTCAATAGCTAACATGGGGCTGCCGCACAAGACAGACTTGCGCGCAGAGCAAGAAAATCTCCCCTGTTTCGGGAAGTCCGCGCCTTTTTACCCGCACAGACTCTCCATATCGGAGCCGCATTGCTCCTCCGCGCAAATCGTTCTTAATACAGCAACCCCACAAAAATCAGTGTTCCGATTAAAATCCCAAGTCCTCGTCAATCTCGCTGTCCGCCGAAAGCGAAATGCCGCCGTTTCTGTCCACGTCGGACGTCTTTGGTTTTTCAACATCCTCCGCTGCCACATACTCGCCGTTTTCGTTCATGACTATCTTTGGCAGCTCGCGCGTCATGCGTTCCAGCTTTTTTATTGTCTCCGCAACACTTTTGTCCGAGGCGTCATTTTCGGTATCCTCCGCGCCCGGGGCGGTTTCCACAGCCTTTTCCTCCGCCCGCTTGCCGCTTTTCGGCATACTGAATTCCTTTACTATGTCAAGCTGCGAGGTGAGCAGCGATATAATACGCGTTCTGAACACCTCGACATTGCGTTTCATTTCCTCGTATTCATAGCTTACCTTTGTTACCTCCTTGCCCGCGTCGGCAAGAATTTGCGCCGCGGAGTTCTGCGCCTCGTTGATTATGTTCTCCGCTTTTGCCTTCGCGTTGCGGGTTACCTCCTCTCCTGCGCTCTGCGCGACAAGAATGGCGTTTTGCAGTGTTTCCTCCATTGTCTTGTATTGCTTGATTGCACTCGACAACATATTTATCTTATCCCTGTTCGCAAGGTTTTCCTTATATATTGTCTCATAGCTTTCCGTCACAAGCTGCACAAATTCCTCGACCTCCGCAACACTGTAGCCGATAAGCTCCTTTTTGAACTTTTTATTTTCGATTTCCAACGGTGTAAGCATTCAAACCGCCCCTTATAAATATTTTTTGTTAGCCGAAATACGCCAAAACCGCACCCCTGCGCGGATAATCCCACTTACGTTCGGTGCGGCGGGAATTTAACCCGATACGCACTTTCCGTTCCGCCGGCTCCGCATTAAGCACTCCGAAATTAAATCCGATACTGTGTTCGATTTCCGCGTACCTTAAAGCAGCTTTTCTATTTTTACCGACACTCTGTCCTTTTTTGTTCTGCCTATTTCCTCGGCAATTCTGAAACGCCCCGCTCCGCGTACCGAGAACACATCGCCCTCCTTCATACGGTGCGAGGGATCGCAGACCTCCTCCCAGTTGACCGACACGCGCCCGCCGGTAATGTACGGCAGTGCCTTTGACCGCGAGGTTTTAAGTCCCGCCGCCGTAACCGAATCAAGCCGCATTGCCGAAACTGTAGTGAAGATTTCCTCCACGCGGCGCGCGGGCAGCTCTAAGCTCCCAAGCTCCGCTTTTTTCAGCTTTACGCCTATCCGTCCTATTTTTTCGAGATTCGATATTATGTAGTCCGCTATGTCGCTGAGAACAAATATAATACAACGATTGTCATACACAAGTATATCACCGATTTTTTCGCGTTTTATGCCAAGACCCATAAGACTGCCCAGACAGTCACGGTGATTTATCCCCGATATATCGCGTCCCGTTACCTCGATTGCCGACAGCAGCCCGCGGTACTCGCTTTCGTCCGCATACTCGGGGAGTGCGACAAAAAGAGTGCGCTCTGCGCCCTCGTATCCGCCGAAAAACACGGTGTTCGCGCCGCCGCACGGCACGTTTTTTCTTATGCACGCCGCCTCGGCGGGAGTCAGAAATCCCACAAACCTTACCGAATATCGGTTTTCGGAAAGCCTGATTGCGTCCTCTGCCCTCGCTATAAGCAGCTTTTCATCAGAGCCTGCGTTCATCAGCTGTTCCAGGGAAATATGCCCTTATTGCGCAGCTCGTCCTTAAAATCGCCCATTATGCCCACGTTGTACGGAGCAATAAGGAAGATTCCGTTTGAAACCTTTTGAATATTTCCGTCAAGAGCATATACCGCTCCGCTGAGGAAGTCCACGATTCTGCGGGCAACATCGCGCTCAACCGATTCAAGATTCATTACAACAGGCTTTTTGCTTTTGAGGTGATTTGCGATGTCTCTCGCGTCCTCAAAGCTCTCCGGCTGCATAACAACCAGCTTCAGCTGTGCGGTTGTGTGAATCTTTACAACCTTGTTTCTTTTGCCGCCTTCATGGACCTCTGTTTCCTCGTCGTCCGTACCCTGTGCCGCATCGGATTCGCTGCCTGTAAGAAGCTCGTCCTCATAATCGTCGCCGGGCGTTTCAAAGCCTATGATGTTAAGCATTTTGTTCATTATACTCATTGATAATTCCCCCTATATATAAATTTAATTTAATACAAAGCTATTTTGTGCCGTAGTCGCGTTTTCCGAAAATTCCGGTTCCGACCCGTACCATTGTCGCGCCCTCCGCAATCGCAAGCTCATAATCGTTTGTCATTCCCATGGAAAGCTCGTCCATATATACAGTATCCATCTTTTCAGCCGAAATGTCAAGTGAAATTTGTTTTAATCTGCGGAAAATCCCTTTAAGCAGCTCCTTATCGTCCGTATACGGCGCTACCGTCATAAGTCCGTGAATCTCTGTATTTTCAAGCTGTGCAATCTCGCGGCAAAGCTCCGCGCACTCGTCCGGCTTTATACCGAACTTGCTTTCCTCTCCCGACACATTCACTTCAAGCAGAATTTTTTGCACCTTGCCGATTTTTGCCGCCCGCCTGTCTATCTCCTTTGCCAAATCAAGGCTGTCGACCGAGTGAATCATTTCGACCTTATCGATTATATACTTAACCTTGTTTTTTTGCAGATGCCCTATAAGATGCCAACGCACAGGCTTTACGCTGTCATACTTTCCCAGTATCTCCTGAACGCGGTTTTCGCCGATGTCCGTTACTCCGCAGTCAATCGCCTCGTTTATCAGCTCCGCGCCGTAGGTCTTTGTTACCGCAATCAGCCTGACGTCCGATTCCTTTCTGCCGCAGCCCTCCGCCGCAGTCTTTATGCCCTGTCTTACGCCTTCAAGATTTTCTTTTATGTATGACATCTATCTCACATCCTTGCCGTCATATAAATTTTTTCCGTCAATTATCAGCTCATCATACAGTCTGAGCCTTTTTTCGCCCTCGGTTTCCTCGGCAACGACCGTCCAGTCCTTGTTACTGTATCGGATATTTACCGGAATAAACCGCGCCTCGTCGTTTCTTATAACGAATACGCCCTTTTTGTCATTTATTATGCGTATGCTTTCCGACGGGATTTTAAACCCGCTGTAGCTGTGCTTTACAAACTCCACATCCGCCTCTGAGGTCGAATAAACCGTGTCGGAATACCTATTCGACCGCACCACAAGGACCGCGTTTTTGTCGTCCATATCGGCTATATCCGCCACCACTCCTTTAAGAGTTGATGAATCCGTGCCGGTAAATCTTATTTCTATCTCCTGTCCGATGTTCATAAACTCAACATCGTTTTTATCCGTGAGCGCCGCTATGCTCCATGTAAAATTATTTACGATTTTTCCGATTTTCGTGTCCTTTTCAACATAGCTCTCGTTCTTTATTTCGGGTTTTACGCGCCCAAGCTCCTTAATATAGTCACGGCTTATGTTCTCGAGCTTGTCAAGTCCCAAAAGCTCCTCCATGCCATCAACCCTCGCCGTGAAGGCCCCCGCCTTAGGCGCGTGAACCGCGGTTTTTTCCACATTGTTATCCTGTATCAGCTTTGCCCGCTGCGCTTTCAAATCCTCCAGCTCGTCCGCGGTTTCGGTCTTTTGTGCCTCTCCCGCAATTATCCGCTTTTTCTCAATCAGCCTGTTTACCTCGTCCCGAATCTCCGCAACCCTTGCAAGCTCGCCGCTTTGAGCGCACTTCGGCACCTCGCGCAGCTCGTCCGAGATGCTCTGCTCCACCCTTGTCGGGTCGTTGCCGAATATATCGCTTTCCGTTTTACTCCGTGAAAGGCGGTCTATTTTCTCGTCAAGGTCACTCAGTACGCTGTCCGCACGGGAGTTTATCTCCGTTTTGTAGATTGACATTACGGTTTCTCCGGACTTCACGCGCTCGTTTTCGGGAACCTCGCAGTAAAGGTAGCCGTTCGCCGGTGCGCTTATTACCGTCTGGTCGCGGAAAACGTAGCCGACAGCCTGAAACGAATCCTCTACCTCGCCCTTATAAACCACCATAGTGCTAAGACCCGTTCCGCGGCTCACAACAATATTAACCGTAACATATACGCATACCGCAAGAATGAGTATGCCGAATATGCTAAGCGTTCTTCGTCTTTTTTTTCTGAGCTGTCTTTTTTCTTTCATTCCGTGCTCCGTTTCCACACACCGCAAAAATGCTGTACGCTAACTTAAATTATACCAAACTTCTCTATGGTTGTAAAACATTGTTGATAAATTTTATTCAAACTGTAACAGTCTTGTAACATGAGCCAGTGAATATTGGGGTTTCTTTTGAACCATGTCAGCTGTCTTTTTGCATAACGGCGGCTTTCCTGCTTGATTTTTTCCACCGTTTCGTCCAATGTCGCCCTTCCCTCAAAATAATCGATAAATTCCTTATAGCCTATCGCCTGCATAGCCGTTGTGTCGCGCCCGATGCCCATATCGAGAATGTTTTTTACCTCATTCTCAAGTCCCGCCGCAATCATATCGTCAACGCGATTGTTTATCCTGTCATAAAGCGTTTGTCTGTCCGCATTCAGCCCGAAAATCAGCGCATCATAAACAGGCTCCCGCCTTGACATCTCATTCATCTCGGTAAAGGTTTTACCGCTCAGGCGGCATATTTCCAGCGCGCGGATAACCCGCCGCAGGTTGTTTTGGTGAATCTTTTCGGCGGCGTCGGGATCCTTTTCGGCAAGCAAGCCATGAACATATTCCGCGCCCTTTTCCTCCGCCAGTCTGTGCAGCTCCGCTCTGTAGCCTTCGTCACTGCCGTAGTCCGCAAACTCGATATTATTTATAATGCTGTCGATATACAGTCCCGTTCCGCCGGCAAGCACAGGAAGTCTGCCGCGGCTCAGAATACCGTCAATATGCGCCCTTGCCGTCTTTACAAACGCCGCAACGCTGTAGCTCTCCCACGGCTCCGCAATATCAATCATGTGATGCGGTATCTTATGCTGCTCCTCCACGGTCGGCTTTGCCGTGCCTATATCCATATGTTTATATATCTGCATTGAGTCGCACGAAACCACCTCGCCGCCAAACCTCTCCGCAATCGAAATTGCAAGTGCGGTTTTGCCCGACGCGGTAGGTCCGACCACCGCCACAATTCTGCCTTTTGACATACTAATCTCCGTTCCGCCGAGGGCTGCAGCGCGAAAAATCTTCACGCTGCGATACCTCTATACTATTCTTTTAAACAGCTTTTCAAGCTCGCGCTTTGTAAAAAGCACCTTAATCGGTCTGCCGTGAGGACAGGTTGTAATCCCTTTTTCCTCCAGCTCCTCAACGTCCTTCACGAGTGACTCCATCTCAAACATACTAAGCCTTTTGTTTGCCTTTATCGCATATTTGCAGGAGATTGTGTCAAGCAGCCGTTCCTCAAAGCTCAAAAGCCCCGACGGTCTGCCGTCATGCAAAATCTCCGCAAGCTCGGTCACCATTCCCTTTATTACCTCGTCATCCGCGATTATCGGCGTTTCGGTTATCAAAAGCGCATTTCTGCCGAAGTTTTCTATGCCTATCCCCAACGCTTTAAGCTGCTCCGCATTATCAAGCAGCGTCTGCCGCTCTGTCGGGTCGGCGTCAAAAACAATCGGCGCAAGCAAAAGCTGTCCGCTTATCTCTCTTTTTGCGTAGTTCACCTTCAGCATCTCAAACCTTCTGCGCTCATGCGCCGCGTGCTGGTCTATCAGGTACATCTCGTCGCCGCACTCCGCAATGACATATGTGTCAAACACCTGCCCCGCAACGCGTATCTCCTTTTTTTCATCCGTTATTGCGGAAACCTGTCCGTTATCCCCGAAAATACCGTCCGCTGTTTCCGCCGCGGCGATGTTTCCGCCGCCGTTTTCTGTCGCCGCGGTATCTTTGCCGTCGGCTTGCTGCTGCGGATTTTCCGCGAATACGTCCACTTTTTCGCCGCCGCGCTCCGCCTGTATTCTTTTCGCTATTTCCAGAGCGTCCTCGCCTTCCCCGCGCGGCTCGTTGAAGGAAATCATTCGGGGTCTGCCCTCTTCTTTTTCTATTTGGTCTATGTACTCCATAATAAGGCTCGCGTCCGTGCGGCTTGTACCCGCGCTCTGTTTCAGCCTTTCGCGGTATGCGTCCTCAACTCCCGCCATGCCCCGCGGGTCGCTGCCCGCCGCGGCGCGCTCCTTATTTTCCGCGTCAACACGCGCGGTATTTTCCGCGTTTTCCGTATTTGCCGCAGCCGCCGAATCGGATTCTGTCTGCGCTGTCGGCGCCTTTATCTGCCCCGCGTTGTATATGGCATTTTTCACCGCTCGGTTTACAATACTGTAAATTTCCTGTTCGTTGGCAAACTTAATCTCGGTCTTTGCCGGATGAACATTCACGTCAACCAGCTCGGGCGAAAGCTCTATATTCAGCACAAAAAAGGGAAACCTTCCGACCATAAGCACGTTTCGGTACGCTTCCTCGACCACCTTTGCTATGACATGATTTTTTATATATCTTCCGTTTACAAAAAGCGTCTGTCTTGTGCGGTTGCCGCGCGCGGTCTCCGATTTTCCCGCCGCGCCGAACACATGAACGCCATGTTCCTCATAGTCAACATCGTAAATACTTTTTGCAAATTCTATGCCGTAAATATTCAGTATTGCGTTTTTAAGCCGACCGTCGCCCGAGGTCGAAAAAACCTCTTTCCCGTCGCATATGTATCTGAACGCAATATCGGGTCTTGACATTGCAATCCGCCCCATAAGGTCGGTCACATACCCCGCCTCGGTGGAGTCCTTGCGCAAAAACTTCATTCTTGCCGGAACATTTGCAAACAGATTTTTCACCACCATTGAGGTACCGCGGTTACAGGCAACCTCCTCTTTCTTTGACGGCGCTCCGTGTTCAAGCTCCATGTACGCGCCTTCCTCCGCGTCCTCGGTTCTGCTTACAACCTCAACAGACGAAACGGCGCAGATACTCGCCAGCGCCTCGCCGCGAAAGCCCATAGTGCTTATCCGAAACAAGTCGTCAACCGAGCGCAGCTTGCTTGTGGCGTGGCGCAAAAACGCCGTTTCCAGCTCGTCCGCCGCAATTCCCTTGCCGTTGTCGGTGACGCCGATATATTCAATTCCGCCGCGTCTGATTTCAACGCATATGTCATCCGCGCCCGCGTCAATCGCGTTTTCCACAAGCTCCTTGACAACCGCCGCAGGTCTTTCCGCGACCTCGCCCGCCGCTATCTTGTCCGCAACACTCTGCGAAAGTACCTGAATCTGTGCCATACAAAATCCCTTTTCCTTTCATATTTTCAATCGGGTCGGAAATCCGACCGTCAGACAGTTAAATATTGTCTATCTGCAAATATTGTAAATCTCAAAAATCGAATTACATAATAAGCAAAATACTTGATAAATTTTTATCCTCTGCATCCCGCTTTTCTTTCCCATCTTTTTGCGGTCTGAGCAATTTTTACAACCCCTGCGCCTTTGCTTTCAGCGCATATAACCTTGTCAGCGCCTCCATAGGCGACATCGAATCAAGGTCAAGTCCGCGCAGCTCGCTCAAAACCTCGTTTTCCTCCATACCGATAAGGCTAAGCTGACAGTCGTCGCGCTTTTCCGTAGTCGCCGCCGAAGCCTTTTTTTCCTTAGGCCGCCGCTCTCCGTCACGTTCCTCCAGCGCGCTTAAAATTTCCTTCGCGCGCCGCGTTACGTCCTTTTTAACGCCCGCAAGCGCGGCAACCTCTATTCCGTAACTGCCGTCCGCTCCGCCGCGTATTATCTTCCTCAAAAATGTTATATCGTCACCGTGCTTTTTCACCGCTATGCAGTAATTCTTCACGTTTGGAATCTTTTCTTCAAGCTCCGTAAGCTCATGATAGTGTGTGGCAAACAGCGTCTTTGCCCCGCATTTGCGCTTGTCCGCAATATGCTCGACAACCGACCACGCAATGCTCAGTCCGTCAAACGTGCTTGTACCCCTGCCTATCTCGTCCAGTATTATAAGGCTCTTTGCCGTCGCGTTGTCAAGAATATACGCAACCTCGCTCATTTCCACCATAAACGTACTCTGTCCCGCGGAAAGGTCGTCGGACGCGCCGACACGCGTAAATATATTGTCAACAATCCCTATTTCCGCACTTGCCGCCGGAACGAATCCGCCCATCTGTGCCATTATGACTATCAGCGCGGTCTGTCGCATATATGTTGATTTTCCCGCCATGTTCGGCCCGGTTATAATCGCAATCTGCCTTTCTCCGCAGTCAAGCTCGGTATCGTTCGGTATGAATACCGCCGAGTTTTTTATGCTTTCCACAACCGGATGGCGGCCGTCCTTAATTTTAATTACATCAGACATATCGACCGTCGGCATAACATACCTGTTCTTTTCCGCAACTGCGGCAAGAGAGCAAAGCACGTCAAGCGTTGCGATTGCATGGGCGGTTGTCTGTATTCTTGAAATCTGCTCCGCAACCGCGTCACGGATTTTGCAGAAGGTTTCATACTCCATGGCAACGATTTTGCTCTCCGCCTCGACAATCTGTTCCTCAACCTCTTTAATCTGCGGCGTGATATACCGCTCGCAGTTTGAAAGGGTCTGCTTTCTGACAAAATAGTCCGGAATTTCCGCGGTATTCGCCTTGCTTATCTCCAAAAAGTAGCCGAAAACCCTGTTATATCCGACCTTTATACCTTTTATGCCCGTCTTTTCCTTCTCCTGCTCGGCAAAATCGTTTATCCACTTTACGCCGTCCTTCATTACCGCACGGTATCTGTCTATTTCATCGCTGAATCCGCTGCGGATAATGTTTCCTTCGCGCAGCGACACCGGCGCGTCCTCGCTTATCGATTCCTCAATCAGTGCCTTCACGTCCTCCAAGCCGTCTATCTCCTTCGACAGCTGACGCAGAATTCCCGCCGCCGCTCCGCTGAGGACATTTTTTATGTACGGCAGCGGCTCCACCGACTGCGCTATCGCAAGCAGCTCCTTGCAGTTCGCCGTTTTATATGTAACCTTGCTCATTATGCGCTCTATGTCCTGAATCTGTTTCAGCTTGTCCGTCAAATCCTCGCGCATTATCGGCTCGCTGACAAGCTCGCCGACCGCCTTGTGCCTGTTCTGTATCTTTGCGCAGTTGACAAGCGGCATTGTAATCCACTTCCTCATAAGCCGCCCGCCCATTGATGTCTTTGTCCTGTCAAGCACAGAAAGAAGGCTGCCCTTTGTCTTTTTATCGCGCATTGTTTCAAGCAGCTCAAGGTTGCGTATACTGTATAAATCGATACCCATGTATTCCCGCTTGTCAAGCACCTCTACCCGCCGCAGATTGGAAAGCTCCGTTTTCTGGGTTTCCTCCAGAAATACAATAAGCGCGCCCAGACTTGACTCCGCAACCTCACCGCAGCCTATATCCTTTATGTACCCATCGCCGAACTTCGCGGCAACGGTTTTTTTTGCGTCCTCAGTTTCAAACGCCCAGTTATAAAAATTTCTGACCGTACACCCGAAACGGTTTTTAAGCGTTTCGCCGAACGGCGTATTCTCATACATTTCAAGGTTTTCGATTACCTCTGCCGGAGCAAAACGGCTTATCTCGTTAAGCAGCTGAATTTCACAGTCCGGTCCCGCAAACTCATTTGTAAAAATCTCGCCCGTGGTAATATCCACAAACGATACTCCGATTTTTTTACCCCTTCTGCACACGCTGCACAGGTAGTTGTTCTTTGTGTCCTCCAGCGCCGAGGTGTCGATAATCGTTCCCGGAGTTACCACGCGTATTACCTCGCGCTTAACTATATTCCCCGCCTTGACCGTTGCGGGATCCTCCGTCTGCTCGCATATCGCAACGGTATATCCCGCTTCAACCAATCTTGCTATATACCCGTCAACCGCGTGGAAGGGTACTCCGCACATCGGCGCACGCTCCTCCTGTCCGCACTCTCTGCCGGTAAGCGTTATTTCCAGAGTTTTTGACGCAATAAGCGCGTCGTCAAAAAACATCTCGTAAAAATCTCCGAGACGGTACATAAGTATACAGTCCTTGTACTGCTCCTTTATCTCAAAATACTGGCGCATCATCGGTGTAAATTCAGCCATGGTCAAACATTTCCTTTCAGCTTCAGCTCGGTGCCGCAATTTTCATTTTTCGTTTTCTGTGCCGCCGCTTATCAGTGGCAGCCGCCGCCGGGTGCGCCGCTGCCCGACAAGCCGGGCGGCTACC